>ERZ773115.2501-NODE-2501-length-14272-cov-2.905395_pt1 | contig 14272 bp, 10 predicted proteins | sample MGYA00511116_ERZ773115 | MGnify/ENA primary metagenome ERZ773115 (study PRJEB29015, sample SAMEA2737869) | human gut metagenome | biome: human gut; feature: human-associated habitat; material: faeces | place: China | collected 2012 ... | reverse complement strand
GTATCTTATAGACTCTGTACTGCCTGAATTTGAACGATATGGGACAGCAGAAAAAGGACTGGAAGGTTTCGCAGCACTCCTGCTGATTCTTGGAGGACTGTACGTTATTAAAATGGCAGTAGAACTTCTTAGGGGAAAACTTCTGATGCTGATGAGTAAAAACATTGACCTTCCCCTGATGCTGGGATATTACGACCATGTTGTAAACCTGCCGATGCGTTTCTTTGAGACAAGAAAAACAGGAGAAATTCTCAGTCGTTTTGCAGATGCGGAGAAGATCAGAGATGCGATTTCCGGTGCAACCTTAACCATTTTGATCGACACGGTTCTGGTTGCTGTGTGTGGAACAGTACTGTATCGATCTTCTATGACATTGTTTATAATTGCAATTGCAACTTTTATATTATATGCACTCATCAGTATTGCATATATAAAGCCACTGGAAAAAAATAATCGCAGGTCAATGGAACAGGGGGCAGAGTTTAATTCTTATTTAAAAGAATCTATTGACGGAATGGAAACAGTCAAGACCTCACAGGCAGAAGACACAGTTAAGGAAAAAACAGCCGGATTATTCAAAGAAAACCTGAAAACAAATATTTCCGGCAGTATGCTGAGTCTGAGCAAAGAATCACTGATTGACTTTGTAACTTCCATTTCCGGTCTTGTTTTACTGGGAGTTGGGGCTTTAAAGATTGTAAATAGTGAGATGAGTATAGGTTCCCTGATGACGTTTTCATCTTTGCTGACGTACTTTCTGAGTCCTGTACAGAATCTGGTAGACCTTCAGGGAAATTTGCAGACTGCATTGATTGCAGCGGAAAGGCTGAATGATGTCCTTGATTTAAAATCAGAGGATATGAGTGGCACCGAGCCGGAAGAAGAGATTATGGATATTCGGTTTGAGGATGTTTTCTTCCGGTATGGAACAAGAGCGTTAACATTAAACGGACTGGATTTTTCTGTGAAAAAAGGACAGAAAATTGCACTGGTTGGTGAAAGCGGCTGCGGAAAATCTACAACAGCGAAACTTATTCAGGGGCTTTATATACCTGAAACAGGGAGGGTGCTGATCAATGGCATTCCAACATCTGAATTGTCATTAACATGGATGCGTAAAAGGATTGCTTTTGTGACACAGAATACATTTTTGTTCAGCGATACAGTAAGAAATAATCTTACAATTGGACTGGAAGAACATGAGATTCCGAATGAGGATGAGTTTATCAGAATATTAAAAGCATGTGCCTGTGATTTTGTTTTTCAGATGCCAATGGGACTTGACACTTTTCTTGAAGAAAATGGAAACAATCTTTCCGGTGGTCAGCGTCAGATACTTGCCATTGCCCGGGCACTTTTTCGAAAACCACAGTTACTGATCCTCGATGAGGCAACCAGTGCCTTCGATACCATAACAGAGGCAAAAGTCCAGAAAGCATTCTGTGAATTATATCCATCCATGACAATTGTAATGATCGCTCACCGCCTGAGCACCGTAAAACAGTGCGACCAGATTCTGGTGATGGAGTATGGTACGGTTGTAGAAAGGGGAACTCACAGTGATTTACTGAAAGAAAAGAAAGGTTATGCTAATCTGTGGTTACAGCAGAATGATGCTGTAGCTGCATAAGCGACCAATAGAAAATATTCTGTTCATATTGCATTTGATGAGCATTCCATATATACTTATGTTAACAGAAAAATGGGTAACCCAAGAGCAGACAGGAAAATGGATGATTTCAGAATATTCTGTGAATTACTTGCAAAAACGATGCTGAAAGCTATTGATTTTACTGATGTTCTGGAGGTATACGTAGAAATGAAAAGCCCGAGAAACTGGGCATTGCAACAATTTATGCATTTTTGATTCGACATGTTGCTTGAAAGTAGAAAAGAAAAGCCCGAGAAACTGGGCATTGCAACCGTTGCTAACAGCATTGCATCTTCCAATGTTTCTGCATAGAAAAGAAAAGCTCGAAGTAGTTTAGCAACGGGATGTAAAAAGAGAATCATTAACTAAATAGGATTTATTTTCAGGAAAGGGATCAGAATAAAAAATTTGATCCCTTTTCTGGTATCATTGAAAATTAATAGGATTACTACAGAGAGTAGTTTTGAAAGCTTCAAGTATATGTCGTTAGAGTTTTCGGAGTATGTGTGTTTCAATATACTTGTAAGGAATTTTCCTGACATTCAGGAAGGTTACCGGAGAAGTTGGAACTGTACATGGTATTCAAAGAAAGAGAGGAAACCGGATATGGCACAGATGGATAAAACTCAAAGAAACGCAATCAAACAGACTTTCAAAAATTACAGAAATATGACTTCTGATGTAAGAAGAACACTTGCATCTATAGGCATTCAAGCGGAGAAGAGGAAGAAACACTGGATACTTCGATATGGGAATAAAATTTTCATATGTCCGTCAAGTGCAAGTGACCACAGATCAGGAATGAATCTTGCACTGGAAATCTGCCGTACTCTTTCAGAAGTTCAGGAAAAAGAAACGAAAACTTTTGATAATGAGCAATTGCTGGCAATACATTGATCAAAAATAATCTGGCTGGTTATTGGCTTTCCAGCCGGGGAGTATAAACGAAAAATGTGAAATAGAGATAATGCCAAGGGGGAATGCAAATGAAAATATCAAAGATTAAAAATTCACGTCCGGGAATCAGTGTGACTGAGAATAAGAATGAAGAGCAGCTTTCAAGACAGAGCCTTTTGTATTATGCCCCGGTAAAAGACGGGAAGATAAGGCTGGAATCAAAAGATTTGGAGCAGCATGTAACAGAGTGCAATGAAAAAGCACAGAAACTGTACAATGTGATTACTCCGGAGATCAATTTTTACAGAGATGAGAACCGTCAGAAGATGGTTGAAAATCTTGCGAGAAATTTTAATGCGGTTATTAATAATGCTTTAAGAAGTATAAGAAATCCAAAAGAGAAAAAGGAACGGAGAGTAGAAAAAGAAGTCGCATTTATTCTGAATCTGAGTAAAAAATCCATAAAATTGAAAAAGAATGTTTTTGTAAAGAGCACAGATCTAATTGTAAAATTCCCTGAGAATAACAAATATAACAAGAAAAACGATAAAGGAACGGGCAGTAAAGAAGCGTACATACAGAAGATGATCAGTGACCTTGTCCTGCGCAAATTAAAAAAGACTCTTCGAAAAGAAGTAAAACTTGAAAATGGCTGTAGGATGCAGATGACGGAAATTATAATCAGTCTGATGAGTGCTATCTGTCTGTATGGAAATGCGGAATCTTTTGATCCTGCGATCCTGAAAGCATTTTTTGAAAAGGTGGATAGTGACTACACGAAATATAAGTATGTGGAACAGATTGTGAAATCCATAGAATCTCAGTCTGCTAAGCTGAAAGTGGTAGAAAAAGACGGAAGACATCTTTTAATTTCTGCAAATGCCGATCACAGAAAGAAAAAATATGTATTCGAGTTTATGAGAATGTATGCGGCAGCAGATGAGAAAGAGAAACGAGAACTCACGGAGCATATACAGGATTTGATTGGCTTGTATCTTTGTGGAAAAGCCGGATATGAGAATGCAGAGAATCGTTTTTCTGATATGATAGAAAGTCATAACTGTATTTGTGGCAAAATTGAAGAAATTCTTAATGAGCTTGAGAAACCTGAAAACTTATCTCAGCAAAAAAAAGAAAACCTGAAAAATACGACTGTCAAAGTAATGGCATTAAAGTACCGGGCAGCAGTGAATTATCTGGCAGACGAGGTCGGAAAAACTGTGCTGGGAGAAATCAGGGAGAAAAAAGTACGTTCCTGTGCGGACTTATACTGGATTGAGTACATTGACAGTACAGTGGAAAAATTATTGCTGAAAAGCAGAAATAAGGACGGATACCGTTATGAAATCGGCTTTCTTTCCAAACATATCTGGAAGGAATGGACACAGTATATTTCCGGCAAATATATTGAGATGGGAAAGGGCGTATATCATTTTGCAATCCCTGATCTGTCTGGTGCCTTAGAAGGTGAATCGGTTTCTATCTGTGAAGTAAAGCCGGAATACAGAAATGGAGTTTCCGGATTTGATTATGAACGAATCAGAGCAGAGGAATCTCTGGAAAGAGAGATGGAGAAATATGTCTTATTTGCAGTCAACAATTTTGCCAGAGCTGTGACTCCAGAAGAAGAAAGAGAAAAGTCCGGGCATGAAGATGTTCTGCTTATGAAAACATTATCTGAGATTGAGGAAAGTCAGACAAAAGAAGAGAGACAGAAAAAACATGATAATAATGTTAAAAATGCGATTACTCTTTATGCAGATGCGGACAGAAGAATCCTTCAGTTTTTCGGTGGACAGAGCCGTTTTCGGGAAAAGGAAGACAGCCTCATTAACTTGTATTCCGGAGAGGATTTATATAAGGAAATCAGAAAAGAATTATATGCAATCAGAAATATAACTTTTCATTATACAACAAAGGCAGAAAAGGATCAGACACAGAAGCATGATCTGGCAGAATATTTATTTGAAGAAGAATTTTCTGATATTACAGAACTTTTCAGAGAAAAATATTATGCAAATAATGTATGGAAATACTATGATGCAGAAGTTATCAATACCATTATGGAGAATATCTACTGCGGAAGAAAATACCGGGCTGCACAGGTACCAGCATTTAAAAATATCATCAGCAGACCTGAACTGCCACAGGTTATGAATGGATTTGTAAAGGGAAATTCATTAAGACGACTTATGAACTGCCCGGACAGGGACGTGATCAATAAATACTGGTCAGCATTATTCTTCGTATTAAAGGAACTGTATTATTATGATTTCCTTCAGGAACAGAAAAGACCGGAAGATAATGTTAAAGAACGATTTTTCCGTGCAATAAAAAAATTGTCCGGACAGGAAAAAGGTGATAAAGAACAGAAAGCATGGGAAAGTTTTGAAAACCGTATTGACCAGATTGGAAGAGATCGTTCTTTTGGTGCAATCTGTCAGGGGCTGATGATTGAATATATGCTTCAGAACAGTGACATTTCGATGGTTCAGACAGAAACAGATAATGGTAAAGCAAATAATAAGAAACAGATTTATAAGCATTACAGAACTTTGCTGTATAACTGTATCAGCGAAGCTTTTATTGAATATCTGAGAGAAAAATGGAAGGAACTTCGAACTCCCGTTCTGACAGTGAAAGAATGGTCAAAAGAGGAATTCTGCCGGGCCGATGGTCTGAAACATTTGTCTTTGTTTGATCATTTAAAAGAAACTTTCAATGATGCTGAATCCGGATCTTCCTGGTATATGGCGGCTCACTTTATAAATCAGAAATATCTGAATCATCTGCTTGGAAGTATTCGGAATTATCTGCAGTTTACAGAGGATATTGAAGATCGTGCAATTTCTCTTGGAGACTGCGTGGATAATAAAAGAGAGGAAAAGAATCTTCGGTATCGTAATACAGTGGAAATTCTGGAATTTGTAGCCCAGTTCTGTGAGAGGACAACGAATGTGATGGAAGATTACTTTGAATCAAATCAGGAATACGCGGAATATCTTTCTGGTTTTGTGGATTATAACACCACAAAGAAGGAAACAGATATTGAGAAGGCACTTTATAGTTTCTGTAAACAGAAGTTTAAAGTTGATGGCAAGGAATACATGGCGGGAATTTATTATGATGGCGAGAATCTGATTCCTAATCGTAATATTATCCGGGCAAACATGTATGGAAATACATCCTGCTTAAAACCGTGTATGGACAGGATTACATTGAAAGAAATCCGGACAATGTATGCAGACCAGAATAAGCTGGATCTGGTTTTGAAGGAAGGGGTATGCCATACAGAAGAGGAACAGAAGGCATACAGAGAATATCAGAATGAGAAAAACAGGATTGAGCTGTTTGACGTATGTACATATACACAGATTCTGAACGATATGCAGGCAAGGCTTATTGGATGGTCTTATATGCGAGAACGTGATCTGATGTATTATCAGTTAGGATATTATTATACAAAATTGTTCTGGACGGATTCCATCAGCGAAGAAGATGCCAGACGCAGGCTGGTGGGTAATCTGGTGAATGTGGAAGATGGAGCAATTCTGTATCAGATTCTTGCATTCAACAGTTATAATCTTCCGATCATTGCCAATAAAAATAATACAGTGACTCTTCTGAAAGATGAAGGTTCAATTGGCGGAAAGGCAATCACTGCGTTTTTTAAAAACTATGAGAATGCTGAAATGATTTATGAAGAAGCTCTGGATTTGTTTGAGAATATGGATGAGCATGCTGCTATTATAAATACCAGAAATTATATAGAACATTTTAAATATTTTATAAAATCAGACCGGAGTATGATGGACTTGTACAGCGAAATTTACGACCGCTTTTTCAGACATGATCACAATCGGAAGAAAAATGTACCGGATTCGCTGAAAAACGTTCTGGCAGACAATTTTATGATTGTTGATATTGACATGGAGCTTGGAAGTAAGAAGGTAGGTGAAAAAAAGAAAGGATTTCGGGAACACAAAGCTGCCAGAATTGAGTTTACTGACAGCGGAATAAGAAGCACAGACATGACATATACCATTAAACCAGATATAAAAGATAATAAAAAAGATAAAAAAGTTCTCGTACCTGCACGCTCAGAAGTATTTCTGAAACAGTTCCGGAAAATTCTGGAATACAGAATACAAGACAAAACACAGTAAAACAGAAGAAATGATCTTATCAGAAAATGCCAACAGTCACCGAGTGATTCAAACTCAGTGGCTGCTGGCATTTTTTCAACTATATGTCGTTAGAATTTGAAGCATATTTTTGGTTTAATATACTTGTAAACAATAAGAAAGCCTCCAGACATACAGAGAATAAAACAGACAGAAAAAATGTAAACTTCAATTTTAAGTCGTTTGAGGAAAGTAAAAGACAATGCAATAATAACAGTATCATAAGAAAGGGGAAATGCAGCATGAAGGAAATCAGAGGATCGCCGGTAAGAGAAGAAGAGTAAACAGTAAAAATCAAAGAATCAAAAACAAAACATCAGACAAATTAAGGAGGAAAAGGTTATGCTGAAGAAAATGAATGAAAAAGAAATGAGAAATGCGAATGGAGGTTCCTACTGCAAGGTTTGTGGTTATTCTAATTGGAATGAGTGGAAAGTAATGCGTCATATCGCATCCCGTCACCCGGCAGTTGTTCTGAGAACGATGTGGAACCTTGCTACAAGCCAGGCGAACGCAATTGCGAAGTTGATTCGTGGATAATTGGTTCATGGAGAACAGGTAATACGATAAAATTTCCAATCTGATTTATCAGACAGTTACATAAGATCTGTTTGAAAAAATAAACAAAAACAAGAAAAGGAGAGAACGATTATGAGTTGGATGGATGATCACTACAGAATGGATAATGAGGGTAATTTTGAAACATTGGAAGACTATAACAGAGCTGTAAAAAACGGTGATCTGGAAGAGTTATCTAATGGTCGTTATTACGACAGAGAAAGCGATACAGAGTATGATTCCAGAGGCGACAAGATCTGAAAATACAGATTAGCAATCAGGGATTAACAACTAAATAAAGAATTGAGTTTATTTTAAGGGAAGGAACTGAAAACAGTTTTCTTCCCTTTTTGGATGTCGCTGCAGACCATATGTGCAATCGAAACAGCGGATTTTTATAGAAAATATCTCTGAGTGACGGTCTTGCGAACCTTTTTGATTTGGTCTATACTTGATTGCAATGAAATAAAATATGGCATTTATATTTATTATAGAAGATAATGCGGGGCGATATAACAGATGAAAAAGGAGAGACAGATCATGACAGAAACAAGACGTTTATACTATGAAGATGTATATAAAAAAGAATTCACCGCAACTGTAATAGAGTGCAGAGAGCAAAAGAAAGGCTATGCGGTCGTTCTGGATGAGAGTGCTTTTTATCCGGAGGGCGGCGGTCAGCCAAGTGATGTGGGAACACTGGGGGATGCAAAGGTGACAGAGGTTCATGAGAAAGATGGAGAATTACTTCATTATACTGATAAGGCTCTGGAAGTGGGTGCGAAGGTTGAGGGAAAGATTGACTGGGCGCGCCGTTTTGACCTGATGCAGCAGCATTCCGGTGAGCATATGGTCAGCGGTATTATCCATGAGAAGTATGGTTATGATAATGTGGGTTTCCATATGGGAAGCGATGTGATCACTGTAGATCTGAATGGTATGCTGGATGACTCGCAGCTTGCAGAAATTGAGCGGGAAGTAAATGAGAGAGTGTGGGAGGATAAGGAAGTAGTAATCACTTATCCGACTGCTGAGGAACTGAAGACTATTGATTACAGAAGTAAGAAAGAGCTGACAGGACAGGTTCGTATTGTGACGTTTCCGGGAGTAGACGTATGCGCCTGCTGTGGAACCCATGTGACACATACAGGTGAGATTGGAATGGTGAAGCTTCTTTCTGTAGTGAAATTCCATGATGGTATCCGTATGGAGATGATCTGCGGTAAACGTGTTCTGGATTATCTGAATATGGTGAATGAGCAGAATCATCAGATTTCCATGAAGCTTTCTGCAAAGATGGACAGAACAGCAGATGCAGTACAGCGTCTGCAGGATGAGAATTTCCGTATGAAAGGCCAGGTTGCCCGTATGGAAGAAGAGATGTTTAGGGCAGAAGCTAAGAAATGGGAAGGTGCAGGAAGTGTCCTGATCTTTAAAGAAGGTCTGGAAGCAGATTCTGTACGTAAACTTGCGGATGCAGTGATGAATACCTGTGAGGGCTGCTGTGCAGTATTTTCCAGAAATGAAGATGGAAGCTATAAGTATGCCATGGGCGAGATTGACGGGGATTTACGGCAGTATACAAAGGAAATGAATGCTGCATTAAACGGAAGAGGCGGCGGAAAGCCATTCTTTGTCCAGGGCTCTGTGCAGGCAGCAGAAGACGAAATCCGAAATTTTTTTGAAAAATAAAAAATTGTAGATAAAAGATTAAGTAAAACTGCGGAGCGGTTATTGAGCATAGAGTTGCATAGCGAAGCGGATGAGTTTATCCGTCTGACTCTATGCTTTGAGTTAAGAAAGCAGCAGGGAAGAGGAAGAGAAACAGGAAATGTTTGGAGAATGTCATGCGCATATCATTATGGATGGCGTGAATTACCGCCATGCAGTTGATATGCATAAAAATGGACCGGACGATAAGATCATAAGAGAGCATCTGAAAGCATACCAGGAACGGGGAATTGTTTTTGTACGGGATGGCGGTGATGCGCTGGGTGTTTCTGCGAGAGCGAAAGAGCTTGCACCAGAGTATGGAATAGATTACAGAACTCCGATATTTGCCATTCACAAAGAAGGGCATTATGGTTCTATTGTGGGAAATGGTTTTGCCACAATGGTGGAATTTCATAAGCGTGTTTTGGAGGCGAAACAGGCAGGGGCAGATTTTATTAAGATCATGACTACCGGGATTCTGGATTTTAATGAACATGGAGCGATTACCGGAACACCTCTGGATGGGTCAGAGGTAAAGGAAATGGTACATATTGCACATGAGGAAGGTATGGCTGTCATGTCCCATACCAACGGAGATTACGGAGTACAGGCAGCGGTGGCTGCCGGAGTGGACAGTCTGGAGCATGGAAACTATATGAATGAAGAAAGTCTTGCCATGCTGGCGGAGAGTGATACAGTCTGGGTTCCGACTCTGGTTACAGTGAGAAATCTTCTGGGAGACGGACGTTATGATGATGAGACTCTGAAACCGATCATAGAATCTGCAGAAGAGAATATCAGAAAAGCATTCCGGCTGGGAATAAAAACAGCCCCCGGAAGTGATGCGGGGGCTTACAGAGTTCTTCATGGAAAAGGAATCCGGGATGAAGTTCAGTCTTTTGCAGAAATCCTGGGAGATCAGGATGCTGCATACCGCTGGCTTGCGGAAGGTGAAGCGGAAATCAAGAAGAAATTTACGGTTACTGTTCATTGGTGATATCCCGCGAGGTGTTTTGTGTGAGCGAAGGTCACAGAAAACCCGAGACATACCGCGCGAATTTATGCGATTAGCATAAATTCTGTGCATCGCGAAGCGTGTTGCTGGGAACGGAGTGAACAGTAACTATTATTCTACAGAAGCAGTAGCACCCTCTACCAGATTATCAAGTGCTTCCTGGATTGCATTGTCGTCATCTGCTGCTAATGTTCCCTGTGCAATCAGTTCTCCGAATGTCTTTGCAGGATCCCAGTATTTTCCGCCAACCTTCTGAGCCTGTGCATATTCAGACTGAGCTGCAAGTGCTGCAAGAGCTACATTTTCCTGAACAGAATCAGATGCTGCCACATTCTTGTTTGAAGGACCACTTTCTCTCTGATCAAAGAACATCTGCTGGGACTCTTCGTTTGTAAGGTACTCTGCAAGAAGAACTGCCCATCCGGAATTCTCAGAATAACCGTTTACACCAACATATTTGTAACCGGCAACTGATCCCTGCTGAACCTGTGCATCACCTACTGTAAATGTAGGAAGCTTTGTTGCTGCATATCCATCACCAAATGCTTCCTGTGCTGTCATAGCATCCCATGTACCGGAAACACATGCTGCAAGATTTCCTGATGCAAGCTGATTGGAAATGTCACCATCAGCAACTGCCATAAATGCCGGATTGGATGCAATATCAAGCATTCCTTTTACTACATCAACACCTGTATATCCGTCAGCGCTTGTTCCGTTCCAGTCCATAGTTGTTGTTCCGTCATCGTTAAGTCCTGTTGTAAATCCTGCTCCATAGAAGAAAGAAGCATTGTACCATCCGGAAGCAAGTGTCATACCAACTTTCTTTCCAGCCTTATCAGCAGCTTCAAGAAGGCTGTCCCAGCTTGCTGCATCTTCTTCTGAAATTACAGATGAATCATAGTAAAGAAAATATCCGTTGTCAGCAGCTCTTGGAAATGCATACAGGCTGCCATCAATTGTTGCTGCATCAATAGCGCCTTCAACGTTTGCAGCTTTTACATCATCAAGTGTTGTATCTGCAAGCTGCAGCGCCTCTGCATAATCATCAAGTTTCAGAAGTGCTCCGGCTTTTACAAGATCCGGAAGCTGATCATCTGCGAATGCATATACATCTGCACCTGCCTCTACGTCTGTCAGAATAGTATCTTTTGCAGTAGACTCAGATTCTACGCCGATCTGAATATCAAATTTCTGATCTGCATACTTCTCCTGAAATTTATCTGTCAGTTCTTTTAATAAATTCTGATCTTCCTCAGCGCCCCATACAGTCAGTTTAATCGTCTCGTCCTCTGCTGCGCTTACACATACTGTGCAGGAAAGTGCCATAGCTGCTGCCAGTAACGGTGCGATCACCTTTTTTACATTTTTTCTCATTTTCTCTTCCTCCTGTTTTTGATGGTTATGCCCAAACATTCCGCATCCGATTTTCGTAAAAAAACGCCCTCTGTTTGTTTGCGCAACCGTTTGTTCATGTTTTTAGTATATTCCTTTATATTTATAAAGTCAATTAGCCATTATTATCTAATTTTGAAACTATTTTTTTGTCATATTGCACAATTCAATTTAATTCTTTCGTTTTTTCATACAATAATATACTTAATTTGTACAACCGTTTTCATTTTGATAAAATCAGACTGTCCAGAGAATTTCAACCGATTTTTTTATACACAAAAAGTTCTCTGCTTATTGATTCTTACAATAAACACAGAGAACTTTCTAATCCTGCCATTCATTTTCAATTTTTATAATCTGATCGGATTTTATATCCATATACTACTGTGTCGACTCCCGCAACACTACCTGGTAGTTCAGAGGCACTGTATCCTCCAGCGGCTTCTCCCCGAGGATGTTCAGTAATTTCGCACATGCCATCTTTCCCAGTCTTACCGTATCAAAACGTATGCTGGTAATCGGTGGATTATTATATTCCAGATTTTTACTGTCATACATACTGGCTATTTTTATTTCTTCAGGAACCGATATTTTCTTTTCCCTCAGACTGCTCAGACACATGCTGCAGATCACATCATCCATACAGACAATACCATCCGCGCCTTCTTCAAGCAGTCTCTTTACAGCATCAGATACTGCTGCCTGATTATCCGTATCCATGAAAATCAGATTTTCGTTAACAGAAACTCCCATTTCCTCATGTGCTTCCAGAAAACCCTGATATCTGCTTCCGGTAACGTTGTAGGACTGATTTCCACACAGAAGTGCCAGATTCCGAAAGCCTTTCATCAGCATAATACTTGTCAGCTCTTTTCCTGCTTCCCGATTCTTGTTATCTACAAATGGAACTTCCGGATCTGAAGACGGGCCGATCAATATATATGGTTCTTTACAGTTCTTCAGATATTTCTGCACCTTGGAACTTACCACTGCTCTGCTTACAATGATCCCATCGACTTTTCTATTTGCCTCCAGTCTCTGTATCTGCGATACATCTGATCCATCAATCATAGAAATAATAATATCATAATCATAGGAGGAGGCCACCTCACAGATTCCATTCATACAGTCTTTAAAAAAGAGAAACTCTGTGGCAACATAATCCTTCGGCATCAGCAGTGCAATATTATAAGTTTTACGCTGTGCCAGTCCCTTTGCCACAACATTTGGTCTGTAATCATGTTCTCTTATAAATGCCTGCACTCTTTCTCTGGTAGCCTGACTGATTCTTCCCTTTCCTGAGATAGCCCGTGATACCGTAGTCTTACTTACCCCAAGCTCCCGGGCAATATCTTCTATTGTATATACCTTCTTTTCTTCTGTTTCCATAAAATACCCCACCATTCTTACGCAACCGCTTGTTCATTTTCTATAACATAACAAAATAATCAAGCACTTACAAGTAAATTTTAAAGAAGATATACCGGCAGTTCCTCATTAATATGAACAGAACCTTTTGCTGTTTTTTTCTTTTCTTCTGTAACAGATATTGTTTCCGGTTTCTCTGCCTCTTTTGTGGATACAACGGGCTTCTTTACGGTTTTCCCGGCACCTGCATTTGCTGCACGCCGAATACTATCCCTGCCTACTGACATAATTCCATGACCTCCTCTGCCAATCTCGTATATTCCCTGGCACTTCTGCTTGATTTTTTATATTCCACAACCGGAATACTGTTATCCTGTGACCATTCTACAGAGCTGTCCACTCTGATGATCTGCTCAAATACATGAATATCCTCAAGTTCATGCAGTGTTTCCATTGTCTGTTTATAATAACTCTTTCTTGTATCTACCTTTGTCACTGCAATTCCGGCAACTTCCAGTTCCGGAGTAATCTGCTTTACTTCATTAAGAAATTCAAACATATTCGCAAGTCCGAACATTCCCCATGGACTTGCCTCAACAGGAATAATTACCCGGTCTGATGCACAAAGGATATTCATCACCCAACCCCCCAGCGTAGGAGGTGCATCAATCAGAATATAGTCATAATTTCCTGTATCTTTTATCTTCTGAATACATTTTCGCAGGATAAATTCTCTCTGCCATTTTGTAAAAAGTTCATATTCTATAGAACTCATCAATGTAGACGATGGTATCAGATCCAGATTTTCATAGGGAGTATGTACCACATAACCGCTGAGTTCTTCCTGCTTTCCGATTGCGCAATACAAATTCTTCTCTCCTTTCGCCTGCTCCAGCACCCAGTTCTCCGGAAAAAAGGCAAGAGAAAGATTTAACTGCATATCTCCATCGATCAGAAGAACCTTTTTCCCTGCCTGAGCCATCGCCGCTCCAAGGTTTGAACAGGTTGTGGTTTTTCCACTTCCACCCTTATTATTTGTAAAACATATCGTTATGGTTTTTCCCATGGAACTGTCTCCTTTACCACTTACTTTACTTGTATTATAGGAGATTTATCATATAGATTCAACTGTTTTCCTCATCTTCGCAACCCTGTAACTCATTTGCATTGCCGGACAAACATTTCTTTGATTCCCAAAATAAGTCCTTGATTTTTTGTTTTTTTGTGCTATAGTATTTATATACTTGATATGTAGTTTTTAAAACTACATTATATTGTTTTCATTATATTTATCTGAATGAATGGAGGCGTTTTTATGAAATTTAAATTAAAAGATCCCGGAAGTGCGATCACTCATGGTATTGCCCTTCTTCTCGCTGCAGTCGGAGCAGTTCCTCTTATTATCAAGGCAGCGCGTTCTTATGATGTGCTCCATATTGTTGCTTTAAGTATTTTTATCCTTACCATGGTTCTGCTCTATGCAGCCAGTAC
>ERZ773115.2499-NODE-2499-length-14278-cov-12.549392_pt1 | contig 14278 bp, 16 predicted proteins | sample MGYA00511116_ERZ773115 | MGnify/ENA primary metagenome ERZ773115 (study PRJEB29015, sample SAMEA2737869) | human gut metagenome | biome: human gut; feature: human-associated habitat; material: faeces | place: China | collected 2012 ... | reverse complement strand
AAACTCATTATAACATTTCCTCCTTTATACCCTTGCGGGTCTGTATCCAGTCGCAATCATTTTGAAATTATAGCATAAGTCAGAGGAATTGACAACACTTTTATTTCAGGGTTTTCTGCGTATCCGGGGCATAGAGGCACTTGGAACTGACTCCCGGGATCATTCCCAGCTTCCCGGACAGAGCACTGACCTTTTCCTGTGGGGCATCCATGACCACACTGATGATACTCATCTGCTTCTCATGATAAGGTATCCCCATTCTTCCGATAATATATTCTCCGTATTCATGCAAAAGTCCGTTGATCCGGCCTGCTGCCTCCTTATCCTCCACGATAATGCCTACCAGCGTCACTCTTGTGTTTCCCGTATCCTTTCCCATAATCCTTCTCCCTTCTGAACGTCCTCCGGCATATTCTCCCACGGTCTGATATGCGTGGCGATCATGATGATGCGTCCATTTACATGTGTGCGGATGTATTCATATGCTTTCTCCCGGTTCTCTTCATCCAGCCCTGTGAAAGGCTCGTCCAGCAGAACACACTGTGCTCCTGCTTCCATTGCCCGCACCAGTGACACTCTCCGCTTCATGCCGCCGGACAATTCATGACAGGGCTGACCCAGTGCTTCCTCCGGCAGTAACCACGTAAGTGCCTTCCGCGCTTCCTTCGCATCTCCCATGACCATTTCCAGATTCTTCACCGCACTGTATTCTTCGCAGAGTCTGTCCTCCTGAAACTGCACGGAAAAAGCATCGATTCCCGACACTTCTCCCTCTTCCGGCCGTTCCAGCCCGCACAAGCACCTAAAAAAGGTCGTCTTGCCGCTGCCCGATGGTGTATCCAGAAAGTAAGGTTCTCCTCCGTGGAATTCCTGTTCCACATGCCGGAATATCCAACGGTCATGATAACATTTTCCAAAATCTGCCACACATAAAGTGCGACGTTCTGTGCTGACATTTTTCTGCGGCATTGCCGGTCTCTTGCAGGCAGGCTCCCACCGAAAAAAATATTCCACACAACCGAAGACTATTTTCTCAAACAATACACTAAGCACAATGATCACTGCCGTCCAGGCAAACAGATCCGCCGTATCGAGGTAAATCTTCGCCAGATACAGTGCTCCGCCGATGGAATGCAACGGCGTACCGATCACTTCCGCTGCCACTCCGGATTTCCAGCTCATTCCCAGGGATAATTGAAATGCGCTGAGCAGGAATGGCTTTAATGCCGGACGGTAAATATAGAAAAAGCGGGTGGCAAACGGCAGACGAAACACTTCTGCCATCTCTATCAGTTCTGCGTCCGCACTTTTTAAGCCTTCCAGTGTGTTCAGATAAATATTCGGAAACACCACGAAAAAGCAGACCGCCACCGCCAGCGGGGAAGCTCCCCACCAGATCAGTAAAAGCACCGCAAATACTGCAACCGGCACTGCCTTGCAGAATACCATGAACGGGCGCAGGATTTCCTCTGCCAGACGGTATCTGTAGCTTACCGCCGCTAACAACAGTCCCAAAACCGCTCCCAGCAAAAAGCCTGCGGCAATCCGCCACAGCGAGCCAAGGGCGCTACGCCAGAATTCCACCTGCCCCGCGAGAACGATAATCGCCCGCAATGCCTGCAGGGGTGTCACCACCAGCAGGAAATTATCCACACACACTGCCGTGATCTGCCATACCCCCAGCCAGAAGAGCAGGATCATAAATTTTTTAATGTATTTTTTATCCTTATTCTGCATCATAATAGAAATCAGATTCCGGAAGTCCGCCGCCGATAGACAGAGAATCCTGGTGGAACAGTACGTCAAGGTATCCGGACAGTGCCTGCTTCATGTCTGCCTTATCCATATAAGTAATGTTGCATCCTGGGATTGCTTTCTGTGCAATGGGCTCCTTTGCCACGATCTGTGCTTCCACTGCCAGCGCAGCACCGGTGGTGGGATCTGCATTGATGGCTTCGGCACTTGCCTTATGTTCTTCCATAAAAGATTTCACTGCATCCTCATGCTCTTCCAGGAATTCCTTGCGTACCACCGTGACACCTGTGACCATGCTGCTGCCGCTTACACCCTGTATCTTATTCCACTCTTCGTTTAAGTCAAAGATCACTTTCAGTGCATCATTCTGCATGCAGGCTGCAGCGACGAAGGGCTGGGGCAACAGTCCGATGGCTGTGGGATCCTCTGCCAGCACAGATGCCACCTCTGTTGCTTCGGATTTATATTCCAGTGTCACATCGTCCACAGACATGCCATTGGCAGTCAGCAGATATTGCAATACATAGTCCGGTGTGGTTCCCTTTCCGGTTAAATAGATGGTCTTACCCTTCAGATCCGTAAAATCCGTAAGGTCATTCTCTCCGGATACCATGTACAATACCCCCAGTGTATTGATGTCGATCACTTCCACACCGCCCTGTGTCTTATGATAGAGGATACTTGCCACATTGGCAGGTATCAGTGCGATATCCAGGTCACCTTTTACCATTAGCGGCAGGATCTCGTCCGCACCGGTAGCCATCTGAAACTCATAGGCATTAGAAGTCTCTCCTTTTTCTGCCTTGTCCATTAAAAATAAAAGTCCCAAAGATGTCGGGCCTTTTAAGGATGCCACACGCACTACTGTGTCATCCGCATCCGTATTTTCTGCTGTAGCTTCTGTACTTTCCATTACGGCTTCCGTACTCTCTGCAGGCTGTGTACTCTCTGTCATCAGACTTTCTGCTGCGCTCCCGCTGTTTCTTGTCTGTCCACATCCGGTAAGACCGCTGCATAACAGTCCAAGTGTCAGTACCAGCGCCAGCGTTTTTGTGATTCCTGTTTTCTTTTTCATTGTTTTGTCGCCTTTCTCTTCTCAGCCCCGTGCTTCGGAGTCAGTCATTTCTGTGGGATTCCGGTCAGTGGATCCGATGCCGCGCTTTCCAGTCTCCGTTTGTTCTGTTGCTTTTTGATTATAACATAAAATGAAAAACTTACCAGCATGAAAAAACAGCCGGTGCTCATACTAATACCAAGATAAGTGATCACAAAAAACGCTTATCTGAAACACGAAAACCCATTCCAAACGGAGGTGAACGAAATGGCAAGTAAAACCAATAGAGTAGAAGTTCCCGAAGCAAAGGCTGCAATGGATCGTTTCAAGACTGAGGTAGCATCTGAGCTGGGCGTTAACCTGAAAGAGGGTTACAACGGTGACCTTACTTCTAAGGAAGCAGGAAGCATCGGTGGTGAGATGGTTCGTCGTATGATCAAGAAGCAGGAAGAGCAGATGAAATAAGCTCTGTCTGAAGCTTCGCAATCGACAGGATCAAAAAAGAAGCTGTACAGGGGAATACCTCTGTACAGCTTCTTACTGTGTCTATTCACCAAAGACTGCCTTATAGTCCGCCTGGAACTTGGCGATACCGGCATCGGTCAGGGGATGCTTCACCATCTGCTCGATTACGGAGTAAGGAACGGTGGCGATATCCGCACCTGCCAGTGCACAATCGGTCACATGGATGGGATTGCGTACGCTTGCTGCGATGATCTGGGTATCCAGATCAGTTAGAGCGAAAATATCTGCAATATCACGGATCAGGTCTACCCCTCTCGTGCTGATGTCATCCAGTCTGCCCAGAAAAGGAGATACGTAGGTTGCACCTGCACGTGCTGCCAACAGTGCCTGGTTCGCGGAAAATATCAGGGTCACATTGGTCTTGATACCTTCGGAGCTTAATACCTTACAAGCTTTCAGACCTTCTACAGTCATAGGGATCTTAACGACCATATTGGGATGGATGGCAGCGATCTCTCTTCCTTCCCTGATCATTCCTTCTGCATCTACAGTGGTAGCCTTAACCTCACCGCTGATCGGTCCGTCTACGATGGATGCGATCTCTTTGATCACCTCTACGAAATCCCTGCCCTCTTTTGCGATCAGGGAGGGATTCGTCGTTACTCCGCAAATAACCCCCATGTCATTTGCTTTCTTAATATCCTCTACTTTTGCAGTATCAATAAAAAAACGCATAACTTTTCTCCTCCTGCTATGTAAATTGCTTGCCGCAGGTCCCCGAAAATCTCCCCGTGAACCTTTATTTACAGTATAATCCTTTCCCGGTTCCACAGCAAGCACTTTTTGCAGTTTTTCTTGATTGTGTTCGAGCACGGAAGGTAACGCTACGGACAATACAGCTTCCGGACATAGTAAAAATCTGCCGCCTTAGCAGCCCATCTCCTCTCCCTTGCGCCTGCATCCGTCACAAGAAGCAGTCTCATTAAATTTTTCATATCCGGGACGCGCCTTTTCCGCTCTTCGCAGGTAGTCATCTCCACAATTCTGCGTAGCCACTTTTCTCTCCTTCTGTCTTTGCCGGAGATTTTCAGATACATCTTTTCTTCTCCCAGCATCGCCGCCAGAAGCTTTCCCACCGCATAGACATCACTTTCCTCTCCCGGCAGTTCCCCCCGGGTGAACTGCTCTGGCGCACTGTAAGAATAATTCCCTGCTCCCGACCACGCATCCTCCCGGTTCCACAGACACCCCAGATCCAGGATCCCCGCTCTGCCGTTTTCTCGGATACGGATATTCTCCGGCTTCAGATCCCGATATAGAAACGGATGCTCCCGTTCATGCAGATACTGCAGTCCTTCCGTAATCTGAAGTGTCACGTTAAACGCTGTGACCGGTGACAGTCTGCCCCGCCTGTCCAACATTTTCCGCAGATCCATTCCATCCCAGAATTCAATGATCAGATATCCCATCCCGTCTTGTGTCCAGTGCTCCCTGTACGCCGGAAAAAGCGGATGCCTGATCTCCTGCCAGTTTCTGCATTCCTGCTCCCATTGTCCTGAATACTCCGATACTCTGCATGCCCAAAAATATCCTGCCTTATCCCTGACACGATAGACCTTTGCGAAGCTGCCTTCTCCGATAAATACCGGTTCTTCATATCCGTGTGCTTCCAATATCCCTCTTATCATTTGCCACCTCCCAGAATCGGCAATATCCATATTGCTCCCATATGTTTTCCGCCCTGTGCTGCTGCCTTCTCCCCCAGTTCTCTCAGCCGCAGTCCCGCCCGGTCGGCACAGATCTTAGGTGAAATATTCTCTGTGATCTGTGGCTTCAGACACTCCGCCAGCTCCTCTTCACAATAATTGATGAAAGCATTGTCCGCTGTCAGTATCGCTGTCCCCGGTTCCACTTCTCCCACCATGCATTGTCCGTCAAGTATCTTCCAGCCTACTTTCCCGAACCTCCGGAAAAACGCAAGATTCCGCATTCTTCCGTGGCTGAACAAAAGTACCCGTTCTTCCGCGCACAAGATTCCCGCATAATTGCAGTCTTCTCCAAGCGCTGACAGCTCCTGCTGAAAGCACTCCCGCAGAAGGTCTTCCCTTCCGGTCTGCCAAAGAATCTTCCCAGACAGCTCGTCATCTATTCTGTCCTGCAGATATCTCATTATTTTGCCATCGTCGGATATGCAGGCACTTACCGCGTTCCGCCCACTCTTACGATATCTACGCTGTTGCAGAGATAAAAACAGTCCTGCATGCTCCTCTTTTTGCCAATAACCGGCGGTCACATACTCCATACACGATCCTCCTTTTGATTTTTAATATTATTTTTAATTTTAGTTTTAATTCTGTTCTTAATTCAGGGATCTTTTGCCGATAGGCAAGAAGTCAAGAATCGCGCTACGCGCGAATGTAAAAAGAGCATACCATGCAGCATGCTCTTTGTCAACGAATATGATTTCCTATCTGAAAATCCTATCCAAAAATATTTACCAGATCATTGAATAACAAAAATACCATCAGTACCATGAAAAACATCAGTCCGATAAAGTGTACGATGCCTTCCTTTTCCGGCGGTACCGGTCTGTGAGTAATGGCTTCCCAGAGTAAGAATACCAGTCGTCCGCCATCTAACGCCGGAACCGGCAGAAGGTTCAGGATTCCCAGGTTCACTGTAAGCATCAGGGTAATGTTCAGCATATTCACGAGAACATTCTGCCAACCGTAATCCTTGGTAGTCTCGTAAGTCTTACCTACTACATTGACCGCAATCCCTACCGGTCCTGCCACATCCTGTCTGGATACCTGCCCCTGTACCAGCATTGCCAGACTCTTCCAGGTCATCGTCACACAATAACGCATCTCATACCAGGAATAACGGAAGCTGTCCAGTCCGGATAACTGTACAAAATCCGCATTACTGATACCGATCATATAACGCCCTGCACTCTCATCATACTTCGGAGTCAGGGTTGTAGTTCCTTTTACTCCGTCACGCTCATACTGTACTGTGACATCCCCGCCCCGGTAGGTCAGCGTAAACAATTGTATCTCTTCATACAGATGAATTTTACTGCCATTCAGGGAGAGTATCCTGTCTCCTGCCTGCAGTCCGGCTTCCTGCGCCGCACCGCCGTCCACAATCTCCGTCGCCACAGGATCACGGATTGCGATCAGATTTACCATAATAAATGCAATGATAAATCCCAGAATGAAATTAAATACCGGTCCTGCCAGCACAGTGGATATTCTCGCCCACACATTGGCATTTAAAAACGATCCGCTGTGATCTTCCCCGTCCTCTTTTTCATTCAGACCGTCTTCACCCTCAAACATACAGGCTCCGCCGATGGGAAGAAGCTTCAGGGAATATTTGGTGTCTCCTTTTTGGAAGGAAAACAGATTGGGACCCATGCCCACAGAAAATTCTATCACATGAATCCCGTTGGCTTTCGCCAGCAGAAAATGTCCGAATTCATGTGAGACTACCACCACCCCAAAGATCAGTACAAACAAGATCAATGTAACCATTTATTGCCTCTCATATCAAGCTTTTATTTTTTAAGATCAGAATCCTTTGCCGTCAATATAACTGTAAACAGATGCTTCTGTCTCCAGGATCTCCTCCACGTTCGGATTCTCGATCACCTTATGCTGCTCCATGGCTTCCTGAATCAGCTCCGGGATCTGAAGATAAGCGATCTTGCGGTCTAAGAACAGTCCTACCGCCTTCTCGTTGGCTGCATTGTATACCGTAGGCATACTGCCGCCGATGCGCTGTGCATCATAGGCAAGCTTCAGTCCGTAGAAGGTCTCCATATCCGGCTTCTCGAAAGTCACCTGTGCCAGTTCATAGAAGTCCAGACGTTTTCCGGGCATCGGTCTGCGATCCGGATAGAACAGAGCATACTGGATCGGGAGCTTCATGTCCGGTGTTCCCAGCTGTGCGATCACTGCTCCGTCCACATACTGTACAGCGGAATGAATGATACTCTGGGGATGCACGATGACCTGGATCTGATCCAGATCCACACCGAACAGCCATTTTGCTTCCATGACTTCCAGCCCTTTGTTCACCAGTGTGGAAGAATCTATCGTAATCTTCCGTCCCATGGACCAGTTGGGATGTTTTAAGGCATCCTCCACCTGGATATTTTGAAGCTGCTCTCTGGTCCTGCCACGGAAGGGTCCGCCAGATGCGGTGAGAAGGATCTTCTCGATCCTGCCTTTTGGTTCTCCGTTCAGTGACTGGAAGATCGCGCTGTGTTCACTGTCTACCGGCAGGATCTTCACTCCTATCTTCGTAGCTAACGGCATAATAATGTGCCCTGCGGTTACCAGTGTCTCCTTATTCGCCAGGGCGATATCCTTCCCTGCCTCAATGGCTGCAATCGCCGGTCTGATACCAATCATGCCCACAATCGCCGTCACTAATACCTGCGCCTCGGGCATCACTGCGATCTCTAACAGTCCATCCATGCCCGTGACAACCTTCACGGGAAGATCCGCCACACGGCTGCGTAAGTCCGCTGCCGCTTCCTCGCTCCACATACCTGCGATCAGAGGATGGAATTCTCTGATCTGCTGTTCCATCTGTTCTACACTTTTTCCGGCTGCCAGCGCTACCACCTGCAGTTCGGGATTATTGCGAACGACCTCCAGGGTCTGGGTTCCAATGGAACCGGTAGATCCCAGGATTGCTATTTTTTTCATAATGCTACGCTCCTTGTATCTTCCTTTCGGACTAACGCAGTCCAATCATCAGAATGGCAAGAAAATACGTCATCGGTGCAGTCACCGTCATACTATCAAAACGATCCATGATCCCGCCATGTCCGGGGATCAGTTTGCCATAATCCTTGATATTGTGGTTTCTCTTGATCGCGGATGCCGCCAGATCTCCCACCATGCTCATTACCGCACCTGCCGCGCAGATAAAGGCAATGATCCATGTGATCGTCCGATCCGGAAATGCCGTTTCCACGAAGAAATGCGCATACAAACCGCCGATCAGAGCCGCTCCCACAACGCCACCGATACATCCCTCCAGGGACTTATGAGGACTCAACTCCGGGAAAATATGTTTCTTACCGATCAGCTTGCCTACCACATAAGCACAGGTGTCACATCCCCAGGAACTGATCAGGATCAGCCATACCAGGTAGATTCCGGTCTCACACTCACGGGTCAGATAGACAAAGGACAACATTACCGGTGCATACAGGAAAGAAAATACCGCTGCCATCACCTGATTTGCCTGATATTTCGGGAAAGCTGCCACATAGCAGAACATTTCCGCCATGAACAGAGCGACAATACACATGAGAAGTAAGGTATGATCCCTGGTGAAAAACAGCGTTGCATAATATGCCGTCACACCCACGAAACCGATCCACTCCAGTGCGTTAAATTTTTTCTCATCCGTTGCACATTTTAATGCCTTGGTAAGCTCTCTGTATGCGATCAGAGAAATCAGCCACAACGGCACTGCCAGAAATACATTGCCGAAGCAAAACGTAGCCAGTGCAATGACAAGCAATACGATGCCACTGAGCAAACGGGTCCAAAACATAAGCTATTCCTCCTTCAGACCGCCATATCTTCTGTCTCTATGATTATATGCTTCCACAGCCCTCATCAATTCTTCTTTTGTGAAATCCGGCCAGGGAACCGGGGTAAAATAAAACTCCGTATACGCCAGCTGCCACAGCAGGAAATTGGAAATCCTCTGCTCATTGCAGGTACGGATCAGCAGATCCGGATCCGGAATCCCTGCGGTATCCAGATAGCTCTCCAGGGTATCCGCCGTAATATCCGTAGGATCCACCTCGCCGCTCTGGAGCTTCGCAGACAATTTTTTAACTGCACGGACGATCTCATCCCTGCCTCCGTAATTGATGGCGATCTGGAAATGCAGACCGTCATTATTCTTCGTCGCCTCTTCCAGTTCCGCGATTCTATTCCGGATATCTTCATCCAATCTCGTCTTGTCTCCCAGAACTCTGACACACATACGGTTCTTCTCCGCTGTCTTCAGACAAGTCTTCATATAATTCCGAAGCAGCTTCATCAGCGCATCCACTTCGTCCTGCGGACGGTTCCAGTTCTCTGTGGAGAAAGCATATACCGTCAGGTACTGAATCCCCATACGGTATGCCTCTTCGCAGATCACTTCCACCGTCTTGGCTCCCTGAACATGACCATAATTGCGGGGCATTCCCTTTGCTTTTGCCCAGCGGCCGTTCCCGTCTAAAATGATCGCTACATGATTTGGAATTTTCAGATTTTGTTCCATATTCTATGCCTTCTATGTCTTCTTTTAAGCCTTTCTTGGCTTACTAAACTGTCATGATCTCCTTGGACTTGCTGTCGATCAGAGCATCAATATCCTTCACATACTTGTCGGTCAGCTTCTGCAGTTCGTCCTCCAGACCCTTGATCTCATCCTCAGATACCTCAGTCTTAGCCAGCTTCTTGAATGCATCGTTGCCGTCTCTTCTGATATTGCGGATAGCTACTTTGCCTTCCTCACCCTTCTTCTTTACTTCTTTTACCAGATCTTTTCTGCGGTCCTCGGTAAGCTCGGGGAATACCAGACGGATCACACTGCCATCGTTGGAAGGATTGATACCGATATCGGAAGTCATGATCGCTTTCTCAATCTCCTTGATCAGAGACTTCTCCCAAGGAGCGATCTGGATGATACGTGCCTCGGGAACGGTTACGTTACCTACCTGCTGGATGGGGGTAGGGGTTCCGTAATAATCTACTCTTAATTTGTCCAGTACATGAGGGTTTGCACGTCCTGCACGGATAGCAGCAAAATCTGCTGCCAGAAATTCATAAGCCTTCTGCATTTTCTCACTATATACCTGTACTCTTGCGTCCATATTGTCCTCTCTTCTGCGCTGCGCGCTTTTTCATTTTATTCGTTTAATGATATCTGTTACACGGTTACTTTGGTTCCGCTAAATTTGCCCTTCATGGTATTCACGATGCTGTTCTCTTCGTTCAATCCGAATACCCACATAGGCATTTTGTTATCTCTTGCCAGGATGGATGCGGTCATATCCACTACCTGAAGGTTCTTCGCGATGACTTCATCAATAGATACTTCATCGTATTTCTTCGCTGTGGGATCCTTGGCAGGATCTGCATTGTAGACACCGTCGATAGCCTTAGCCAGCAGAATAACATCTGCTTCCACTTCAATGGCACGAAGTACTACACCGGTATCCGTGGAGAAATAGGGATGTCCCGTACCGCCTGCGAAAAATACTACCATGCCTTTTGCAAAATACTTATTGGCTCTGTCTTTGGAGAACAGCTTGGTAAAAGATCCGCACTCAAAGGGAGTTAAAATGTTGGTCATCATGCCTACCGAGCGGAAAATCTCAGAGACATAGATGCAGTTCATGATGGTGGCAAGCATACCGATCTGATCCGCTTTGGTACGATCAATATTTTCACTGGAACGACCTCTCCAGAAATTGCCTCCACCGATGACGATTCCTACCTGAATGCCATCGTCTACCAGTTCTTTTACCTGTAATGCGACCTTTCTGACAGTTGCCTCGTCAAAACCGGTCTTCTTCTCTCCTGCCAGTGCTTCTCCGCTAAGCTTCAGTAATATTCTCTTCATTGTTCTCTGCTCCTTATTTTGCTTTTCTTTTCTCGGGCTTGTAATCATCAAAGAAAGAAGTAGGGCTGACATCAGCATAGCACTGAGAGCACATACCTTCGATAACCGCACCGTTGTTGATCTGTACGGACTTGGACTTAATATTGCCCATTACGATAGCAGAAGAATCCAGAATTACAGGGCCCTTCACATCAATGTCACCTTTCACTGCACCTGCAACAGCTGCGCTGGTAGCGGTAATATTGCCGATGACAACAGTGCTCGCTCCGATCTTCACAGATCCCTCGCTCACGATCTCGCCGTTGATCTTCGCGCCTTCTGCAAAAATCTCAGCTGCCTTGGAATTACCATTGATATATCCGGTAATATTCAGTTTGCCCAGAATATCAATATTTCCATTAATCGTACCTACCAGATCCATAGATCCTTCGGAACTCACATCACCGGTGATCACCATTCCGGCAGTAATAACTGCGGTTTCATCTGATGCAACTTTTACATCCATTCTCTTCTCTGCTCCTTTGTTCTTCTCTGTATTTTCCTGCTCCAGAACCTTTTCTACTGTCATATCGTTCTGAAGTACACTGTCTAAATCCAGTTCCGGTGCGGCGTTTCCCTCAGTCTCTTCTGCTACTTTCTCTGCCGGCTGTTCTTCTGTTTTCTGTTCCTGCGGAATCTCAATAGAATCCAGGTTCTTCAGCATCTCTTCGAATGCCGCGTTATCCTTCGCATCCTCTGCGGTCTGCGCTTCAGGAATCTCTTCCCGCAGCGGTTCCTGCGTATTTTCCATCGGCTGTTCCTTGAGTTCTCCGGCCGCTGCCTGATCCAGATTCTCCTCCGGCATCAGTTCATTGACCGCCTGAGACAGATCTTCTTTCAAATCTGAGAAAAATCCCATGATTATGTACCTCCGTTTATCTCTTTAAATTTGCTTTTTATTATGAATGTTTCTATTTTTACTGGTGATGTACCGGCTTGGTATTCTCCGTGATCGGCAGGATCACTGTATCCGGTCTCGCCAGAATATTCTCTATAATCTCCGGCAGTGCCTCCACTGTCGTTGGTTTTTCTGCGGAATCATGCAGAAGTATGATTGACGTATCTCTCGTATCAATATTCTTCGTGCAGTTCTCCAACAGCGCATCCGTGGTGAGTTTCATACTGCCTCCGTCTCCGGAAGACACATTCCAGTCGTAATACTCCACTCCCTGGCTCTCCAGATAATCAATGAATTCATGCATATCGATCTCACTGACCGTATTGGAGCTTCCTCCCGGAAAACGATAATAAACGCTCTCCACACCGGTCGCCTGATAGACATAATCCCTGATCTGTTCAAAATCCCGCGTGAAGCTGTCCACGGATCCGTATAGTTCCTTATATTTATGACTGTAGGAATGCATTCCTAACGTATGCCCGTCTTCCACAATCCGCTGCAGTGCTTCTTCCGCATCCGTTCCTTCCCTGCCCACTACGAAAAAGGTAGCCTTTACCTGATACCTGTCTAAAATATCCAGGATATCATTCGTATAAATGCTGGGACCATCGTCAAAAGTCAGATATACCTTGTGGATCTGTTCCTGCCCGGAATGAGCATCCGTCACCGGATCCGCGCTTCCCTGTACAGATTCCTCCTGCGGTATCTGTGAAGTCTGCCAGGTCGTCTGTGCTTCCTCCTGCAAAAGCTGCTGTTCGGTCTGCAATCTCTGATACCCGGCTTCCAGTTCATCCAGTCTCCGATTCAGATCGTCCAAAATCCCGTTGATCGTATGCAGCCTGCAGATCAGATACACGCAGCACATAAGCGGGATCACCAGTCCTGCTGCCACTATACCCACGATCGTCTTCTTCAAACGCTGCACTCTTCGCCGCCGGTCCTCCGGTGATGTCTGTTGAAGTTGTTCTCTTGCCATGAATACTTTAATGTCTCTCTTCCTAATTCCGAAGTCCTCCCTGACGTCAGACAAGACTTCTGTAACAGTATAGCATATTCCACTTTTTTGGGAAAGAGATTTATGCAAAACTTTAAAAGCCGCAGCGGATTCCCCTATCCTCTGCGGCTTTCTGACATTATATTGTTCCCCTTTTTTGTATTCCCTTCGTATGCTGCGATTTTCTACGCATTCTCCTGCATTTGTCTCTCCGGATAACGACCCATAATAAAATTATGGAAAAAGAACTCCGGGAGGAGATAACTCCGAAATCGGTACCAGATATCTTCCGGCACATTGTCAAATTGCCATATCTGACCGTCACTTGCGAACTCGATCTCCAGCATTTGTTGCTGCGCATCGTAGCCTGCAGACTTTATCGTCGGATTACCCCATTGTATCCTTGTCATTCGTATAATAATCTCTCTTTCTTTTTCTGCTTTTGTCAACCCTGACATACATGTCCTTTCGCTGTAAAGCGTTCAGCTATATCTTTTTCCTGAAAGATTTCCCCCTTTATACTTTCATGTAAAGATTTTGTCCCACCCACTATGACAATCGCAGTTTATTTTATTTTTCCCTTCGTTTTACCCTTATGCAGGTCTAGCATACTTTTGAATACCTGTCTCTACCCCACCCCCACGGTGTTGCTTGGGCAGTCGCTATTTACGCTGCCGATATGACGTTATTCAGTTTTATGAAGTGTAGCAAATTAAAAGTTTTGTTGGTTAATAGTTAATTAATATGTAAATTTGAAAGCACCGGTGTCGTTCACGGCTTCTTCGTAGCCATCAACGTCACCGTAATGAGTGCAGATGACGCGATAGGTCTTATCCTTGATGGCATCTGGATAAACTAAATCTGCCGCAAAAATTGCACAGTTATAGGATTCCGCGCCATCGGAAATAAATACTGTTTTCCATCCATACCACACCTTTTGCTGGACTTTAATATCTTTCACCCCGATAACTTTTGCTTCTCCGGCACTGGATGTGGTAAACGTCATAGAAAGTCCTTCATCCGCTCTGAAAGCCATAATAATTTCACAGTCAAACAAGGTCGTTATCGGCTGCACTTTTAAAAGATCGTATTCCTGTGTCTTATTGGCTACAGCAACCGTAAGTGTTGAGCCTTCATTATTGTAACCTTCTGCTCTCACTTCCTGTGCCGGTGCACTTACAGCAAAAAACATCGCCAATAAAAATGCAACAATGGTTCTTCCTTTTCTCATCCGTTTCTTTGTTTTCACTCACATTTTCCTTTCCATCATAAGATTTGCTGCTACACTTTTTTGAGGCTTAACTGTCCCTCTATATAGTTCATGCTTCTCAATGACGGAATCTTACAAAATTATTTTATTTTTTTATTTAAAGTTGATTGCATTAGTAACTTCTACTGCCACGCTTCAGAAAAAGAATTGCACGAC
>ERZ773115.2493-NODE-2493-length-14304-cov-26.313145_pt1 | contig 14304 bp, 10 predicted proteins | sample MGYA00511116_ERZ773115 | MGnify/ENA primary metagenome ERZ773115 (study PRJEB29015, sample SAMEA2737869) | human gut metagenome | biome: human gut; feature: human-associated habitat; material: faeces | place: China | collected 2012 ... | reverse complement strand
ATTTTAACTTTCAGGTCATTTCTTTTCGCTTTTTTTCTTGACCCATTTTCCAGTATTCTAAATTCAAGTCATTATTTCCCACTATTATTTATGACCTATTTTAAGGATTTTAACTTTCAGGTCATTTCCTCTTGCGTTTTTCCTTGACTCTTTCCTCGAATTTTAACTTTTAGGTCATAGCAAGAGATATACCCGTCGGAGCAGGCATTTTCTCCTGCCAAATCAAATTTCTTTTCCCTCTTTGAAACGCTTCATCATCTCATTTGTCAGGCTGAACTCTCCCGGTTGAAGGACAATGTCCTTTCTGTGCACCCATTCCGCATATTTAAGCTCTTCGGAATCCATGTAAATCCTGTCATCTCCGTCAACATCACAGTAAAATCCAAGGAGGATATCATTTGCAGAGCCCCATGGCTGAGACTTGTAATATCTTATATTCTTCACCCGGACGCCTGCTTCTTCCATCACCTCACGCTGGACAGTTTCCTCCATTGTCTCACCGATCTCAGTAAATCCGGCAACAAGGGCATTATACCTGAAACCTGTACGGTATCTGGTGATCAACAGCTTATCGCCGTTAGTAACGCCCACGATCACTGCCGGCATGATCCTTGGATATGCAGTATAATGACACGCCTCACAGACCATGGCTCTCTCTTTTTTTGAGTGTATCATTCTATGCCCGCACCTTCCACAGAACCTTGTGTCCCGATACCAGTCTGCCAGATGCTTGCCTGTAATAGCTGCAAATAAATGATCGTCCGGTCCAATTCCTTCTTTCCTCAGGCTTCTCTCATCAACGTATGCATATCCTGCCGGAATTTCTCCCGATTCAAGCATGGTATCAAGAAGAAAATACTTTGTTTCATCTATGGAAAAGAGATAACGCAGTTTTTCCCCTTCACTTTTCATACAACTATCTGCACCATCCTTCACCTTGGAAAATGCGACCTTGTTGACATCCTTTACTCCCGGAAATACAATTTCACTGACATCCTGCACCCTTGGAAATACAATCTCACTGACATCCTGCACCCTTGGAAATACAATCTCATTGTCTTCAAAGCGGCACTCCTGAACCAATATCTTCCCCTCTGTTATGCACAGCAGAATATCTTCGTTCCCGGCATGTACCTCCGGATCAAAATGATTATTAAGTTTATGAGGATAAATATCCTGTATCATATGCACTGCCTCCTAAATTACACATATGCCAAGCCATCAAAAAAAGACAAAGGGCTGACGCTACATCTCAAGTTTTCAAAGAAAACTTGAGACATTTTCAATTATACCTTTCATTATCAGAAGGTCATTTACTACATCTCCGGTCTCCATGGAATGATTAGCATTTTCTGTTATATATAATGGCAAATTTCTCTTCCTGCACTCTGTCTTTATAAGCTCCGTATCTGCCCACGGATCAGCAGTTCCATGAAATACTATTCCCGGCTGTTTAATATATGCAAATGACTCAGGCACCGGAGTGAAATAAATATGTCTCGCATTTATATGATTTTCATCTGCAAAAGCGGCAGCAACGGCAGTTCCGACACTTTTTGAAATAAACAAAATCTCATCGTATGATCTGAAATCAATTTCCTGTAACTGCTCTGTGGCATATTTTAATGCAAGCTTAAAGGCTTCTAACATTTTCTCCGGATTGCCTTTCACTCCTGAAGGCAGTACACCGTACTTCACATCTACAATCTTATATCCCTTATTCATGACAAGCTTCTTACTGTAATATAAGAGAGGCTTGTCTGCATGATAACCTATTCCCGGAAACAATACTGCTATTTTCTTCATAATTTTTCCCTTCCTCTGGCACAATCACATTATGGCATCGCCCCCTCACATTTGTTCGGCGGCAAGTCGATTGTGCCATTCCAATATGTGTTTTCAACACATGGGCACAATCACTCCACTACCTTATAGTTATTGTCTTTTATTGTAAATTTGTCAACAAGTCCATCAGTTATGTAGACTTGTTTATCTTCATCTATCATAATAGCCTCGGCATTATATTTCTTCAGAACCTTCATGGCATCTTCTCTCCCCATGAGTATGCACACTGTAGACAGGGCGTCACTAACCGCCCCACTATCGCACACAACAGTAGCGGATATGATCCCGGTGTCCGCCGGATAACCGGTCTTAGGATTTAGTATATGATGATATCTCCTGCCGTCCTTTATGAAATATTTCTCATAATCTCCGGATGTTGATACATATACCGGTTTTTCTGGGGAGTCAATGCTCAGGATCCCACACATATTTTCCGTATCATCGTCATCAACCCTTGGATTTTTAATTCCGACCTTGAACTCTGTATCCTCCGAACCATTTCCAGGCTTCTTTCCATACACAAGTATACTTCCGCCTACAGATACACAGGCGCCGGTCACTGATGAACCACTGATAATTTCATACAGTTCATCACAGGCTATACCCTTACCCAGGGCTCCAAGGTCAAGCATCATCCCGGTTCTGTCTATTGTAACTCCATAGGTGTTGCCATTTTGACCTTTTTCTGTGCTTACCGTCACATGACTGTATCCCACATTCTTGAGTGCCTCAGCTATATCTGCGTCTGCAGGTACTTCTGTGCTGCCATCCTCTATGCCCCATACATCTGCAAGGGGTCTGATGGTAATGTCAAATGTGCCATTGCTGTCATCACCGATCCTTAGAGCCAGCTCAATGTATCCGGCAAGCTTCTCATCCAGTTCATAAGCCTGCCCCGGAACATAATTATTGTTTACGTCATATATGGCAGAGCCTTTCACGCGGAATGAAAGGTACTGCTTCTCCAACTCATCAAGCTTCCTATATATCTCATCATGCACGGAACTGCTGCCACCGTAGGTAACCACCGATATGGCCGTGCCCATAGCTGTTCCTTCTGTTCTTATGCTTTCGGTGTTTCCGCCCTTTCTTCCGGCAGTCCACGCCAATGCCACACCGAGCATCACGAGAATTGTACATATTATAAAAATTTTCAATCCACTTCTCTTCATATCATACATCTCCTGCCAACATCACCCATCGTTGCTTCGTCAGTATCAGTACATATATTTATTCAACATATTACACTTCACCAAAACCACCATATACCTTAAACACTTTACACTTCACCAGAACCATCATATATCTTAAACACTTTACACTTCACCAAAACCATCATATATCTTAAACACTTTACGCCTCATCAGCACCACTATATATTCAATTCATGCAATCCATGGCACTTTCTTCGGCAAATAACCGGTGTTTATAACCTGCATTTTACCAACCGTCTGATTTATAAGAAAAATTAATAAAATCTTTATAGATTTAGCACCAGTAATCTTATAATATCACTTGCTTAAAGTCAACGTAATAGATATAATTAACAGGCAGAAAATAATCAACAAATGGTGAATAAAATGATACTTGATTGTCAAAACATCTGCAAATCATTCGGTGTAGATGACATATTAAAAAATATAAGTTTTCATCTTGAAGACAAAGAAAAAATGGCCATTGTGGGAATAAATGGTGCCGGAAAAACAACCCTTATAAAGATCATCATAGGCGAGGAGCCTGCAGACTCCGGCCAGGTGATAATCTCCAAGGACAGGACTATAGGCTATCTTTCACAGCATCAGGACATGAATTTTAACGACACAGTATACAATGTTATGCTGGATGTTATGAAGCCTATTATCCAACTGTCGGAAAAGATCAGGGAACTGGAGCTTACCATGAAGGATCTTGAAGGTGATGAGCTTGCAAATATTCTTGAGACCTATAACAGATATACCCATGAATTTGAATATAAAAACGGCTATGCCTACGAAAGCGAGCTTACAGGCGTCCTTAAGGGACTTGGTTTTGCCAGGGAGGACTTCGACAGACATGCAAATACCCTGTCTGGAGGTCAGAAAACCCGTCTTGCCCTTGGTCGTCTCCTGTTACTTAAGCCCGACATTATTATTCTCGACGAGCCTACCAACCATCTGGACATGGAGTCAATCTCCTGGCTTGAAGGATTTCTGGCAGCTTATCAGGGAAGCGTTATAATTGTGTCCCATGACCGTTATTTCCTTGACAAGATAGTGACTAAGGTTGTGGAACTGGACAATGGCGAGTCCCATGTATATAACGGAAATTACAGCTACTACGCAAAGAAACGTTTTGAGATAAGGGCAAATATGATGAAGGCCTACCTTAACCAGCAAGCCGAGATCAAACATCAGGAAGAGGTTATCACAAAGCTTAAACAGTTTAATCGTGAGAAATCCATCAAGCGTGCCGAGAGCCGTGAAAAAGCCCTTGATAAGATAGATCGTCTGGAGAAGCCTACAGAAGTCAACAGCGAAATGCATATCGTCCTTGAGCCATCAGTACTCAGCGGTGATGACGTTCTGACCATAAGGGGTCTTTCCAAATCATTTGCAGACAATACACTCTTCACTGACCTTGACATGGACATCAAGCGTGGGGAGCACGTGGCACTGATCGGTGGAAACGGAACCGGCAAGACCACTATACTTAAGATGATAAACCGTCTCCTGGCAAAAGACGCAGGAACCATCGTTCTGGGCTCAAGAGTCCAGATTGGCTACTACGATCAGGAGCACCAGGTACTCAATATGTCCAATACAATATTTGATGAAATAAGCGACGCGTATCCTGAGCTTACCAACACAAGGATAAGGAATGTCCTGGCAGCCTTCCTGTTTACCGGGGATGATGTATTCAAAAGGATCGGTGATCTCAGTGGTGGTGAGCGTGGTCGTGTAAGTCTTGCGAAGCTCATGCTCTCCGAGGCGAATTTCCTTATCCTTGATGAGCCTACCAACCATCTGGATATTGTATCAAAGGAGATCCTGGAGAATGCCATTAAGAATTACACCGGCACCGTCCTCTATGTATCTCACGACAGATACTTCATTAACCAGACAGCCTCAAGGATCATAGAGCTTAAAGATAAAAATCTTCACAATTACATCGGCAATTATGATTACTATGAAAGCCACCGGAATTATGATACCGGCACCCCGTCAGGCTTCTCCTCCGTATCCGGTCATACCGTGTCAGAGAAGAACACCTCAGATTCAGAGGCTAAGCTTACCTGGCAGGAGAACAAGGCAAGGCAGGCAGCCCTCAGAAAGAAAGCAAATGATCTAAAAAAACTTGAGGACAAGATTGAAAAGCTTGAAAATAATATTGCCGAGATCGACGAGCAGTTTTCACTTCCCGAAAATGCAACAAATTCGTCACTGTTAAATGAACTGACTTCGAAACGCAACGCCCTGCAGTCAGAGCTTGATGAAGCCTATGAAAAATGGGAAGAAATGTCGGAATAAGAAAGGCTTATAGCAGTATGAAAGCATTTTTTAAAAAATACAGCCACGCATGGGTACTTATTTATATATTTATATATTTTCCATGGTTTTTATACCTTGAGAAAACCGTAACAATGGATTTTCATGTTATACACTGCCCTTTAGATGACAAAATACCTTTTATAGATGTATTTATAGTCCCATACATGCTATGGTTTGTATATGTAGCCGCCACACTTATATATCTCTTCTTCTACTCAAAGAGTGAGTTTTATTATAGCTGTGGCTTCCTTATAAGCGGAATGACACTGTTTCTGATCATTTGCACCATATATCCAAATGGTCTTACATTAAGACAGTCTATCGTACTTAACGATAATGTCTTTTCAAGAATTGTGAACTTCCTGCAGAAGACAGACACATGTACTAATGTCCTTCCAAGCATACACGCCTATAACAGTATTGGCTGTATGATCGCCATACTTAAAAGTAACGGCATGAAGAGCCATAAAATACTTAAGATATCTTCGGTTGTACTTACTGTTTTAATAATTATGTCAACCATGTTTCTTAAGCAGCACTCAGTCATTGATGTAGCGTCAGCTGTCATAATGTCAGTGGTATTCTATTTTGTGTTCTATGTACTTATATACAGGCACAGAACTGCCACAAAAGAAACGCAATAAGCAAAATAAAATCAATGTTTATGATAATACAGATAAGCTATCAGTATATACAAGCATATTGCATTTTCCCGGTTAGCTTGACAGACAAAGACTCTTTGGATCAATTAAATCCAAAGAGTCTTTGTACTATATGGTATCCTGTTTTTGACAGGTATCGTCCCGCTTTTCCAGGAAGGTTCATAACCACACCAAGAAGTGCATGACGAACCTCTCTGTATAATTTTTTATCCTTATATTTCAGGTATGCCCACAACTTCTTCTTCTTCTCAAGGCATTCCTCCGTACCTCCCACGATGCATATAATAGAGCTTACGCACATCATCATCTCAAGGTACTGTAACAGAAAAGTATACAACTGCTTATTCAGATTCTTCTTCTTGGTGAAGTAGTTGATAAGCTCCTTGTTAATATATATCTGCTGATCAATACGCTTTACCATAGTCTGTTCATTTACAGACTGGTCAGCTCTTCCTATGAAATATCTGTACAGATCCACATTCACATACATAAGTGTATTTACATACATCATCGGTACAAATACAAATATGTTGTCCACATAGAAGGTATGCTTAGGAAGTGAAAGCTTTATGTCCTTAAGTATCTTTGTCCTATAGATAACTGAGTGCATGAGCACATATTGATACTGTCTGAACTTTATCCTGGCTGAATCCCAGGTAAGAAGTTTATCCTCCTCAAGGGCTCCCGTATAACGCATTACACGCTTCTTCTTTCTGCCTACCTTGTCATATACATAATTTGAAATCAGAACATCAAGCTCCGGCTCCCGCTCCTCATTCTCAGCCGCCCAGGCAAATTCTCTAAGTACGCTTAATACTTTCTTCAAAGGCTCGCTACTCAACCAGTCATCACTATCAACCACCTTGAAATAAAAGCCTGTGGCATTTGCGATTCCATAATTAACCGCATCACCGTGACCACCGTTTTCCTTATGGACCACCTTTACTATTGATGGATACATTCTTTTATATTCCTCGGCAATCTTCGCAGTGTCGTCCGTTGATCCGTCATTTACAATGATGATCTCAACTTCTTCTCCCCCAACAAGTATACTGTCTATACATTTTCTCATGTAATCCTGTGAATTGTAACAGGGAACCGCCACCGATAATATTTTATTTTTCATAACAGTTATGTAAACCTTTCTATCATCTTACAAATTCTTCAGAAACAGCCTCTCTAAGTCTATATCTGAAAGCTTTCTCGTATTCTATGTCATCCTCAACACTGTGACTTGTCTCTTCGAAGTAACTCTTGTTAATATCATCCATAGAGTATATCTTAGGACTGTTGCTGTTCTTTGTCCAATATAACACAGCCCCCTCTACTTTGTCAGCACCAAAATATTCACCAAGCCTGGTCTTACAATCCTCATCACAGGTGAGAACATGCCCTATTCCCGAAAGAGTTCGCTTTAGTATATCAGCTTCAATGATATATCCATCAAAATCCAATGCCCATTCAGGTATAATATCCGGCTTTACGAGAACTATGATTGGAAGCTTTCTGGTCTTATCTTCAACCAGGTCATAGAGCTCCGGATAACTTACCATCCTTGCCTTGACATTCTCACCAAGGGTTCTTCCGCAATCAATATATCCAACCTGATTATATATATCTCTCATGAACTTTGGTCTGTTATATCGTCTCTCCCTTGAATTCATGGTCTCACATATATTCTCACCATGGAGCATAAGTCCCACATTATCCTCATGTATGGTCGCTCTTGAATGCCAGATAACTCCGGGTTCGTCACAGCTTATATGTTGCATATCCATATAAAGCTCTTTGTCTTTTTTAGTTATGTCAACCTTGTATCCTATGGTCTCATAATGGACATCACACATTTCCTTCGGCATTTGCTTGAACACAGGATTCATATGCTGGTATACCCAGTCATATATTATCTCGCATGCTCTCTCAAAACCATTTCCATCTATGTAGATACTCTGGTTATATACATAATCCGAAACTAACGGATGAACCTCTGAACGTATATCCTTATTGCTTACTCTTACAAACTGCTCCTTATCCAGCAGCCCTGAAATATACTCATCGTGGACTATCTCCTTGTTTATGAGATATATTACCCTGTCCGGTGTAAGCTTCTTGTGATATTTCTTATTCAAAAGAATATACACAAGCTGAACCTTTGACACTGCAAAAAATTCACTTACCTTGTCAGGATTTTCATTGAAATATGTTCTGATCTCCGGTTTAAGATCATCCTGTGTGATCCTTAACCTGTATTTGCTTCTTATGGCATATTCCCAATTTCCTGCCTGAAACTGAGTCCTTGCAATATTGTCAAATATCTGCATTATGGACCAGTCGCACAGCTCCAGATTGGCAATGATGCTGTTCATTACCCTGGCAAGCTTCTCCTGCCCATCCCACAGATTGTTTGGATGTTCCGGATCATCAATCTTGTATTTGTATCTCATCTCGTGCTCAATCTCATGCCAGCCCTCGAAAAGTACCGTCCTTAGCTGTACCTCAAAGGTCTGGTCAAATGGATACTCCCATAGGTCATTGGTTATATTCCTCAGATATCGGCTTGGTATCCTGAACACACCATTACACTTCTGGGCCTCAAACTTGTTCTCTTCCCATTCAGACTTTGACCAGTTATCATTCTTGAAGGTATCCTCAAGAATCTGCTCACATATCCTTATATCCTCCGAATAAAAAAGATTTATTCTTATACCGATTATATCCTGTATCTTTCTGCCATTGTCATAATTACTGTACTTTCCCGTGGCAAGCTTATGGATTATAGACTCATCCGTCTTAACTCTTGATATGGTATGAAAATAAATACCTGCATTTGTGAGTTTGGTATCTATACTCTGTTCAATGGCAATCCTTATATTGTTTAATTCCGTTAAATTCTTGCTGCTTATTAATCCTTCCAAATAATCACCCCATAATATGCGAAGAAACCCCCTGATCGTCCGTCAGGGAGTCTTTCATTATATTAGATATTAAATATATTAATTGTTGTCTACCTTTATTGCATGGTTAAGTTTAACAATTTTAGTAGCATACGAATTTCCGCTGCCAGGTGTAAGGTAACAGTTATTGCAAATGTAAACTGAATTATTTGAACCCATTCCACCTTCTATACACCAGTATGCTGAATCATTTCCCTCGTAATAGCCCCCCCAGGTTTTTACGTTATTTGCAATGACGGTGTCTGAAACTCCCATGTTCTTAAGGTAAGTCTTCAGGGAATCTACAGTGGAGAACTTGCCAATATAGAGTGAAATATGGGTAGTATCGCCACCCTGCTCATATATTATAAGATCTCCCGGTTCAAGATCATTGTAATTGAAATCCACGATATTCTTATTGAGAACTATATTCTGGTTCTCAACCCATGCTCCGTTGCTGGCATATGTAAGCTTTCCGTACACAGTGCCCCACCTCCAGGCTCTTATCATCGGTGAACCTGTTGCTAATATTCCGCCTGAGGACTGGTCCTTAAATCTCACATCCCTCTCTGAAGCTACATTGTCGCCGCCGATCAATGCAAGTGCCAGATTGGTAAATGTATTACAATACAGGGAATTTGTTCCCAGATACTTCTTAAATACTCTTGACATCCACACGTCATTATCCCATGAAAGTCCTGCCACAGCCTTTCTCTCTGTGGCATATCCGTACTCATTAAAGACATATGCAAATCCGCCTACTGTTGCCTCACCCACATAGCAGACACCATTTTCATATGGATAATAATATACAACATCGCCATTAATCTTGGCTGCTCTTACTCCTCTAGGTGCAAGGGCAAGCTTCTCTCCTGTCTTGTATGTTGTAGTCTTGGTTGTTGGATTATAGCTTACATATTCTGTTACAAGCCCCTTGTCATTTACATAGAGGACACTCTTGTCAGCATAGTCCTTCCAACCCATTACATCAACCTGAGAACCTGCTGAATTCAGCCATACATAACCATTGTCCACTGATGCAATCCTGCCTGTAAGCTTGGTCCACTTATCACTGCTGATATCATAGTCCCATACAGTACCTGTATAATCCACATTGTAGAAATTACGTGCAAGATAACATCTTGAAGCATATCCATTTGCACAGAAATACATCTTTATTCCTGTTGAAGTCTTAAACCAGGCACCTGACTTGGATACAAACTTATTGTTCACACAACTATACAGTGTGTACTTATTTCCAGCAAAGGCAACCTTCTCTGTTATAAGCCCCTTGGTAACATTTATATAGTAATTAGAGCCGTAGAGCACAAACTTATCTCCGGTAACCCTCTTACCTTCCTCGAAGTACATATAGTCTCCGGATATTATATATGCACCCTTCTGTACCGTAGTGTATGCACCATTTGTAAAAATCTCAAGAGTTCCGGCTTTGTCCTCATCATCATAATCTTCTTCATAATATATTCTTGAATTTGAACCTTTTGCGTCAAAGTATCTTCTTACATTGTTTGAGGTCTTCCATATGTTAGTCGCGAATTTACCGTATTCATCCAGAAAATAGTAATAGCTGTTGAACTGATACATCTTATTCTGTACCAGTGTCCAAGACTTATTCTTATATTCCTGTATAGTGTTTCTGTATTTCTCATTTGAATTTGTGCTGTCTATAAGTCTTACGGTTGCAAGACCATTTGCACCAAAGTAAAATGACATACCATAAAGAGGAGCGGCATATTCATTCTCAGCAATAATCCACTGGCTTCCCTTTAACTTCCAGTACTGGTATGTATTCTCATAATTTGTAAGCTTGTGTATACACTTACCCTGATTGATATACAGATGATAGGAGTTGTTGTACTTCACCCATGTGGTTCCTGTATAATGCTTTCCGTTTCTGAAATAATAATAGGAGTCACCTACCAGATATGCACCTTCAGTTACATTGCTCCACTTTCCCTTGGACAACATCTCACAAGTGCCTCGTCTTGATGTTTCTGAGTAATCATATCCGTAGTAATTCCTTATGTTCTTACCGGTTCCGTCAAAATACATCTCAACCTTATCAACTGTAACCCAGGTTGCCTTAACGATCTTGCCAAATGCGTCGGTATAATATTTGTTGCCCTCGAACTCCACAAGCTCCTTAGGCACTACCTTACCATCCTTGAAGAAGTACTTCACCCCGTCCACGTCAACAATTCCGTCTGCGAAATCCTGATCTACATAGTAGAGACCACAAAACCATCCGTCGGGAGAAACTGAGTAAGTACCTGTGTATATAAATGTATTTCCAAGCTCTTTATCCTCGTCCTTTATCTCTACGTTTACAATCGAATTGTCTTCGTCATAATCTGCCACATCAGGCTGAAGCTCTTTCTTGTTCTTGCCATCTGCTGAATATGTACTGACACTGTTGCCCTTATCCTTTATATCTACGAAGAAGCTGTCATCATACTTTCCTGAATAATCACTTAAATACTTGTCATAATCTGCAATTACCAGATAATATTCGTCTTCATATGTGACAAGTACATAGGCAACCTCATTCGCCTTGTCCTCGGCATATCCAACGAAATAATCCTCATCCTCTGCATATTCAAGAACGAAGGTGCCGTCATTCGCATTTGATATTACATGATTTTCTCTGTCGATACTAAACTCTGTCTCAGCTCTACGTGTGGTATCATCCGGTGTTGCCACCTGATCAGCCTCTGCAAATGCTACTATCCCGGTCTGCAGTGCTGCAAGGGATACTATACATATTCCTGCTTTTTTTATATTTGATAATCTCATCTTTTTCCTCACATTGTTTTTTAACTGTTTTTTTCTCTGATAAATACTATATGTGGTGGTTTAAAAAACAAACCAGGGAATATTATACCATGAATTTAACATTTTCTCAACATAAATGTAATATTTTTTGTATTTCTATAACTCTTTCTTTATCTCAAACCAGTTTTTCCTGCACCCGATAATCCCCTCTTTTTTCATCCTGCCAAGCTCCTTTGACAACGCACTTCTCTCCACTCCCAGGTAGTCTGCCATGGCTTGTCTGTCAAACGGGATTTCGAATGTATTGCTTCCCTGTCTTACTGCCTCTGCTGACAAATACATTACAACTCTTTCTCTTATGGTTTTTGCTGAAGTATAAAAGTTTCTCCTTGAAAGATTCAGGTTCTTCATGGCTGTCATCCTGAGTAAATTCTGTAACATTGCCTGCCTCCAGCTCCCTACACGCTCTTCTTTATCTGCGTGCTCCAGCCCATCCATGTCAACAAACATTATCTCCGAATCCTTTGCAGCCACTGCCTCGACCAATAACGGCTCAGTTCTTATCATTGCATAGCTCTCTGCAAATAACTGTCCAGACTCCACATATCCCATTACATTTCTGTTTCCGTAAAAATCATGATTTACGATCATTACTGCCCCAGACATCACAATGCAAAATTCATGTATCTTCTCACCGGAATAAAATATCACTTCATCTTTCCTGTACTTCTTCGTATTTATATTCAACACTTCTGTGATTTCATTCCAGTCATTTTCATTTATATTTTTAAATATAGGATAATTTTTTATTTTGTTATACATTTATGTAAACCTCGTCCTTTTTATTTTAAATACTTTTTTCGTAATTTTTGTCAAATAATTTTTCCGCTTCTTAAAACTTATGTAAACTTATTTTTATTCCTGTAACTTGTTTTTCTGACTTTAACTTGTTTTTCTCATGGTTTATTCTATCATAATTGTTTTTTCAAGATTATGTTAGAGATAAATTTTATATTTTGTGGTTCTAACCACATATTTGTGCTTTGAAATATATTATATTCTCTTTGCAAACACAATAGAACAAAGTATCAAAGGAGATTTTTATGATTCGTAGAGTAATTAATATTGATGAAGATAAATGTAACGGCTGCGGCATATGTGTTAATGCCTGCCATGAAGGTGCGATCGGTCTTGTTGACGGTAAAGCAAAACTCATGCGGGACGATTACTGTGACGGCCTCGGCGACTGTCTTCCAACATGTCCTACCGGAGCTATTACATTTGTAGAAAGGGAAGCTGTCCCTTATAACGAAGCTGCCGTCATGGAAAATAAGAAGAGAAATCAGCAGGCAAATAATAATGCCGGCAATAATAACAACAATAATAATGGTGGTAACAATAACATCGACAGTAGCAGCAACAATAATACCGTCAGCAGCAATAATAATATTGACAATAGTGGTCATGCTGCGGCACATGTACACTCAGGTTGTCCTGGCTCCATGATGAGAAGTCTGAGAAACAGAAATATCAATGACTCAGTTTCCGAAAATGACGGCATTACAGGTAATCAAGCCATGCCTTGTGCGATCCAATCACGACTTGAGAACTGGCCTGTACAGATCAAGCTTGCACCGGTAAATGCACCTTATTTCAAAAATGCTAAACTGCTTATTGCGGCTGATTGTACTGCATATGCCTATGCAGGCTTTCATGACAAATTCATAAAGGACAAGATTACATTGATCGGATGTCCTAAGCTTGACAGCACTGATTACAGTGATAAATTGAGTGAAATCCTTAGATACAATGATATCAAGAGTATCACTGTTGTCAGAATGGAAGTTCCTTGCTGTGGCGGTCTCGCCCATGCAGCCATGGAAGCTCTGAGAAAAAGCGAAAAAATGATCCCATGGAATGTAGTTACCATATCCCTTGACGGGCGTATTATCGATGAATAAACAGCTCACAGGATCAAACCGTCTTCAGCCCTTGTAAATAAAGGGTTGGAGGCGTTTTTTATCAATACGTTTTTTCCTATAGCCTTCAAATGCAAAAAAGAAATCATGTTGCACTTAACTCGTTGTCATAAAAAGAAAAGAACCTAAACACTTCGTGCTCAGGTTCTTTTCTTTTTCACAAAATATATACAATAAAATGTTCTTTCAGAATTTCATACAAACAGGAAATGCAAGTTTCCAATACTTCAAAGCAATCATCCTAACCTCTAAGGATAAGTCTTCGACCTATTAGTACTTCTCAGCTGAGTGCGTTACCGCACTTACACCCGAAGCCTATCAACCTTGTAGTCTTCAAGGGGTCTTATTCCGAAGAAGGGATATCTAATCTTGAGGGGGGCTTCACGCTTAGATGCCTTCAGCGTTTATCCCTGCCGAACTTGGCTACTCTGCCATGCTGTTGGTACAACAACAGATACACCAGCGGTTCGTCCATCCCGGTCCTCTCGTACTAAGGACAGCTCCTCTCAAATATCCTACGCCCACGCCGGATAGGGACCGAACTGTCTCACGACGTTCTGAACCC
>ERZ773115.2488-NODE-2488-length-14320-cov-3.294988_pt1 | contig 14320 bp, 10 predicted proteins | sample MGYA00511116_ERZ773115 | MGnify/ENA primary metagenome ERZ773115 (study PRJEB29015, sample SAMEA2737869) | human gut metagenome | biome: human gut; feature: human-associated habitat; material: faeces | place: China | collected 2012 ... | reverse complement strand
AAAAAGCACATTCAAATAACACATAATTATCTATAAAAACAATTTCTACAAAAGCAATTTCTACAAAAAACAACCGTTTTATGGATTAACCATAAAACGGCTGTCTTATACTATATATTAGGTATATTAGGATATAAACTTATTTAACACTGTTCTTCTTTCTCTTTACTTCATAGAAGCATACACCACCAAGGGCAAGAACACTAAGTACGATTAATACAACATAGAGTGCTGTATTAGCCTTATCTCCTGTAGGTACTGGAGTACCGATTGTAGGATTTGATGACTTAGTTAACTTCTCTATTGAGAAATCAGCACCAACTCCTGCTGGAGCCTTATCTGTAAGCTTAAAGATGTTACCAAGTGCTATTGTACCATCAGCATTTCTTACAATACCTGCTACTGATTTATTACCATCTAATATAGATGAGTAATCAAGACTTGCAAACCAGTCTGCTGAAACTGTTGTTACTGCTTCACCAGCTGCTGGTGTGTTGAATGAAGTCTTAGAAGCTGTATCCCAGTAGAAGTTTGTTGCTTTATATATCTTTGTTAAATCCTGTGAACCAACTGGTTTGATATTTTCTGCAACATCTTCTTTCGCTGTTCTAAATGATATTACTCCTGTAGCTTCAAAATCTGTATTCTTAGCTGAATTTGTATAGAATGCTACGTTAGCACCCTGATTGTTAATTGATGTACAATTCTTTACCTTGATATCTGGGCATGAGTTAGAATCAATACCCTTTGCCTTGTTTGCAAATGCTATTGAATTCTCAAGTACGTGTGAACCAGGCATGCTGTCTCCACCCATCTTGAATCCATTACCGTTACCTGCGTTAGTTCCATCCTCAAGATATCCGTTAGCATATGCTATAGAATTCTTGATAGTTACTGAACCGATAGAACCTGTCTGAACCTTTGCGAAAAGATCCCATCCATCATCTGCATTGTGATGAGCGATACAGCCATCAAATACGTTTCCGTCACCTACTGTAAGCTTAGCTGCGAATCCGTCTGCATCTTCATAACCCTTATCTGCATTACCATATGATGTACAGTTAAGGATTAAGTTGTATGAAGGCCATTCAGCATATGTATCTGTTACATTTAATCTGCTGATCTGAAGTCCTGTGTTACCATTGTGATATGTTTCAATCTGGTCTAATGTGTTGTGGCTTCCTGAAACCTGAAGTCCCTTCTGTCCATCTGCTGAACCTGTTACATCAAATCCCTTGAAATACCAGTAATCACCACCGATAGTCATACCTGTACAGAGTCCCTGGAAGTCAATAACTGGACGAGTCTTTGCATCTGGATCTGCTACCATGTATATCATCTGATCTGCTGTACCATTGATACCTCTTGCAATCTTTAATGGTGATTCAAGCTTATATGTACCTTCTGTAAGAACAATCTGCTGTGAAGGCATTACATACTTAACAGCATCATAGATGCTCATAGGATCTTCCTTAGAACCTGAACCCTTTGCATCTGGTGCAACCCAGATAGACTGACCTGCTTCACCGAATGTCTTATAAGTTACTGTATGATCAATAACTACTGTTTCATAAGATTCCATTGCTGAATATTCGCCATTTGGCTTATATCCTTCTGCTGGTGTAAAGTTTATCTTATATTCATTCTTACCCTTGTTAAGTGTTACACTAGCTGGCTTAACAAGTGTATCTGCCTTTACTTCTACATCAGAAACAATAACTTCTCCCTTAGCATCCTCGATTGATAATGTACCATCACAGTTTGCTGAGAATAAGAATTCATAATCAGCACTACCTGTTGCTGTAGCAGACTGTACATATGTGTTAACTGACACCTTTTCAATAGGTCTTTCTTCTGCTGGTGCATCTTCCTTAGGATCAATTGTTGTAAATGTTATATCTGAGAATGTTGCTGTTGCATTTCTTGATGCAAAGAAACCTGCATATACATAATCAGAATCAATTCTTTCAAGTGCCTCAGTATCATAATACTTCTTTGTTGTTGAATATGAACCATCTGCTGACTCATAAGTTACAAAGTAACCTGTATTATTCTTCTGGATTGTAAGGTACATCTCTGTTATATCTCCAGCATCTACTGGTGTATTAGTAGAGTTACCTATTATATTCTTAGCTTCTGGATATCTCTGCTCAAGTGGATAAGATGTTGACTTAAAGTTTGCCTGAACAGTTGCTGTATCATTAGCTTCAATAGCAGCAATGTTGTCCTTTGTCACACCTGTCTTTTCCTGTGATGCAAGACCAATCTTCTGAGATACCTTTGTTGCTGAACTATCAGTTGTTACTTCTTTTGCTTCTTCATTCCAGTAATATTCTGTCTTAGAAGCTACTGCCATATAAGAGTTGTTCCATCCTGAACCACCTAACTTATCAGCTGCCATAAGACCGAAGCCTTCCTGTCCGTTTGATAATGTCCAAGAATCAACTGTTACCTTAGCTCTTAATGTGAAGTTCTGTGATGCAGGAACTTCTGTATAGTAGAATGACACTCCATCAAAAGAAGCTGGTACTAACTTACCACTTTTACTCTTGATTGTTACCTTGCCTTCATTAACAGAACCTGTGAAGCTGTCCTTAGATGAGCTTGCGCCGTTACCATAAGTAATCTGTCCCCACTTCTGCTGTGCTTCTTTTGTTACCTTGATTGTTGCTTCCTTAGATGTTGTTGTGTCTTCACCTCTCTTAGCAACTACTCTTACTGAATATTCAGAACCTACTGTAAGTCCCTTTATAGTAGCCTCTGTCTTATCTGCTGCATCTAATGATGCCCAGTTTTTGCCATCATTTGAATATTCAACAACATATGATGTAGCTTCTTTAACTGCTGACCATTCTACAGCAACACTTCCGTTACCTTTGTTGTAAATGCTGCCTATAGCAGATGTTGCTAATGGGAGTACAAAATCTGCTGTCTTTGTTTCTGCGCCTGTCTTGTCTGCTCCGCCATCACGAACTGCCTTGATTGAGAATGTATATTTACCTGATGCACTTGGAGTAAATGTGACACTTGCTCCTGTTGTATCCTTTGCATAACTTTCTGAAGCTACTTCCTTACCTGCTTCATCTGTCATAGTAACTACAACTTTATCAGCACCATCATAACCAATAACCATTGTAAATGGAACTGTTATCTTACCATCCTTTGATGTCACATCACCAAGTACTGGTGCAACTACTCCGCTCCAGTCAGCTCTTGCTGGTCTTTCTCCACCTGATGTCTGTGTAACTACTGTCTTTAAGATTCTTACACCTCTATTATTTTCTCCATCCTTAGGTGCTATTATTGAATATGTTCCTGCTGCAAGATTAGTGTACTTAATCTCTGTTTCTGGCTTTGTACCTGTTACAGCCTTGATTCCATCAATCTTGTTTCCTGATGCATCTACTAATGCAAGGTCTGATGTATTAGTGCTTCCTGTACTTGTTGCTGTAACTACAACATCTGCTGTTCCTGTTACTGTAAATGTAAGTGCTCCTTCTTCTTTATCATCAGCTCCCTTTGCAAGTTCTGCAGAAAATGTACTGCTGTTTCCTCTTGTTACTTTTCCAGATAATGTAAAGTATCCTTCTGTACCATACTTACCTGCTGCTATATCTGCTTTCTTTTCAGCTGTTGTTATAGCTGTTTCTGCCGATGCATCAAATGTATACACATTATTAGCTGCTGAAACCGCCTTAGCTGCGAATCCAGTAGGAATCAATCCAACTACCATCAAAGCAGCCATAACTAACGCCATTATTCTGCGTTTTGTCTGTCTCTTCATAACTTACCTCCTAATATATTACGGTGTACCCGTTGTATCCGGCGAAGTCACCTCAACCGAACTTTATGTCTAGTATCTCATTTTTGTCCACAAAAATCAATAATTATTTGGGTATTTTCCACATTTTCGGCGGTATAGCTAGTTTTATTTTGGATATTTTGTACAAAACTGATGAAAATAATATAAAAAAGCTCTTAAATTTTTGTTGTATACCGGTACACCATAATTTAAGAGCTTTTATAATAACATATTTAATTTTGTAATTATTATGATGTAAGGATTGAAAGTCGAAAAGTCGTTTATGCTTACTCTTTTATGCACTTTAAATATTTTCAGCACAATTCACAGTTTTAATTTATACATCTTATACAAAATTAATAAAAAAATATTAAATAAAGCGTATGTCATTATTCATACACACGCTTCATAAATATTATATTCAATCCTTACTGTTATTACTGTCCTGTCGCACCTTAAGATATATTCTTCCTATCTGCTCTTATTTCTTAAGTATATCATGATACCTTATCCTATTCTCCTTAGCTATATCCAACATGTCCATTGCCTCTTCTTCTGTCAGGCTTAGTTTTTTCATCAGCTTTACTATATTATCTAACTGATTCTTCTCTATTCCTTGTTCTATTCCTTTCTCTATTCCTTGTTCTAGACCTTGCTCTATTCCTTGCTCTATTCCTTGCTCTATTCCTTTCTCTAATCCTTGCTCTATTCCTTTCTCTAGCCCCTCTTCCAGAGCTCGTTCTAATATAGCCTCACTTATATTACACATATCACTCACACACCCTTCCAGTTCTGTTGTCATTTTCAGTCCATAGCCTTCTAGCTGCTGCATTTTTTCTTTCTTCTTTGTGCTCGACAGCAGCACTTCCAGCATTGCTATCAACTTATTCTTAGATTCTTCCCTGTCTTTGCTATCTCTTATTCTTATTATAGCACCATTCATTATACTACGCTTTGGCATCCAGTTACTTTTTCCATAAAGAAGCTTTGGCTGGATTCCTAACTCTATTATAGAATCTTCTCCATCCTGCGTGTCCATGCATATCCATATGCTGTATATATCCTTTAACTCATCATAATTCGACTTTATGAACTCCACATTTTTCTGGGAAGATACCATTCTTGCCATATAGTAAGCTATTCTTGATTCTATGTGATATCCAAGTTTATTATTAGACGTGCTTCTCTGTGCCTCTACATTTACAAGGAACTTTATTGTTCTGTTATTATAATACAATGGAAATCGTATATCGTAAACTATTTTCCCATCATCCGCATCTATATCCTCTGTTCCTACGCTTTCTATCCTTATACATAGTTTTTCAGGCAATCTTAGTGATACTACTGTTTCGCCTATGCATGGAATTATCTTATCTATACTGTATGACCTGAACTCTGGCACAATCACCTTTACAATATTGGCTAGCACTTGCGGATCAGCAAGAACCAGCTTTGCATAGTCATCATGCATGGCCTGCTTTTCTTCTATGCTGGTAAGCGTTTCTGCAAGATTTGTATTTACTTTTAGATATTTCATTTACACCTCCGTAACTCATATTATCTATGTATTAATGTACACACAATAGATTTTTCTCTGTTATTCATCAGCTATTAATAGTCTGTCATTCATATTTGTTTTTAATAATAGGGGGATTATAATTGAAACAAATTATAGCGGGTATAGTAATCTCACTCTTAACAATAATTCTTAACTATCCTGCTATCTTTTAAGATACATTATAAAAATTATAACTCTGAATTTTTAATTCATTATAATAAACTATAATTCGTGATTCTGAGTTTTATTTACTATTTTTCAGAATTATTTTTTAGCTTTGTTTATTAATTATTATGTTAATTTCATTTAACAATATATCATACATTTATGTTTATTTCAATATGATATTTTAAAAATTTTAAGTAATAAATCTCAAGAAACAAAACAAGAATTAGAACATCAGAAATTTTCCTATAAAACATTAAAGCAGAAGATACTCTCTTCCCTTAATATGGAATAATATCTTCTGCTTAATTTTCTACTTAGTTTTTCCTATTTTTTGCTTAGTTCACTATATTTTTCACAAGTAATATCTTATTAATAATTCTACACCGGTAATATCCAAAATTAATTAACTTTCTACGCCAATGACCCTCTCTCAAGCCACTTTCCACTCACGAATCTTATAACAAAACATAGCGATCTTGCAGCCCAATCTACGAACATTCCTATCCATACACCAAGCACACCAAGTCCAAGTACAACTCCGAATATATAGCTGCTGCCGACACGGAAAAGCCACATAGATATAATGCTGACCGTCATAGTATACTTCACATCACCCGATGCCCTTAAAGGATTCGACAATGTAAATGAAAGCGGCCATATAAAAAGTGATACAACATTAAAACATCTTAATATAGTGACCGTAATATGTGTTGCTTCTGGTGAAAGGTGAAACCATGAGGCTATAAATCCTGCTGCAAAGAAAAGTGGTATGTTGCATGCCCAGTCGCCAAGATATGACCACCAGAGAACTTTCTTTGTATACATCTTTGCCTGATCCTTCTTGCCAGCTCCTATACATTGCCCAACAACTGTGATAAGCGCCAGTCCCATAGATGAAGCCGGAATATTTGCAAAATCTATAACTGTATAACCCACTGAATTCGCTGCTGTAGCCGCCGTACCAAACGTAGCAACCATACTTACAACCATAAGCTTTCCTATCTGGAACATACCATTTTCTATGCCTGATGGAATACCTATTGTCAGAATCTTCTTTATATACATCCAGTCTGGAACAAAATATTTTATATGATCTATTCTTATCGGATTAGTCTTTCCGCATACAAGTACTGTCATAACTATTCCAGCTGCAACACGGCTAAGTGCTGTTGACAGTGCAACACCAGCTACGCTCCACTTAAATACGAATACAAACAACGCATTTCCAGCTACATTTATCACATTCATAAGTATGCTTATATTCATGCTTACCTTACTGTTGCCTACACTTCTGAATATTGCAGCTCCTGCATTGTACATTCCAAGGAAAGGATATGAAAGGGCTGTTATAACAAAATATAACACAGCACAATCCATAACCGAATCTTCAACAGTTCCGAATATCATCTTAAGCAGTGGTCTTGTAAATGAAACTGAAAATGCAGTCATTATAACTGAAAATACTAACAAAACGGTCTCAAGCTGCGCTCCTGACTTTCTTGATTCATCATCCCTGCCTTTACCTATATACTGACTGCAGACAACAGCGCCACCTGTCGCAAGTGCTGCCATAACCTGTATGATAAGCCTGTTGATATTATCAACAAGTGCAACTCCTGCAACTGCCGCTTCTCCTGACTGGGATACCATAAGTGTATCCACAAGTCCTACAAGAACAGCAAGCAGCTGTTCAAACATAAGCGGAATTATAAGCTTCCTTAAATCTTTACCACTAAACAACATATGTTTACTCCATCTATATTTTCATTTTATGGTGTAAGTGTTAATTCACAACTATTCTGCACAGCTTATATTAAAGAGCTGCAGAATATGCCTTTGACCCCATCACCAATCATACATTTATCACATAAAAATTCGGTCAGAACGTACTTTTAACATTCTGACCGAATATAATAACTATATTATCAGCTGTAATAAACATCTATAAACCAGTTAGCTAAGCTTCTAACAAGCCTTTTTAACCATCAGCAATATTAGTCTACTGTGTAAATCCAGCCCTTAGGAGCTTCGATTCTACCCATCTGGATACCTGTAAGTGTATCATAAAGTTCTTTTGTCTTTGGTCCCATCTGCTCCATTCCGCTTGGGAAACAGATTTCTTTGCCGTGATCAACAATCTTTCCTACAGGAGAGATAACTGCTGCTGTACCACACAGACCACACTCAGCAAAATCCTTAACTTCATCAAGATATACTTCTCTCTCTTCAACTTCCATTCCGAGATAATCTTTTGCAACAACCTCTAATGAACGGCGTGTGATAGATGGAAGAATACTGTTTGACTTAGGAGTAACAAACTTGCCGTCTTTTGTGATAAAGATAAGGTTTGCTCCACCAGTCTCCTCAATCTTTGTACGAGAAGCTGCATCAAGGTAAACATTCTCATCAAATCCTTTCTGATGAGCATCAACTATTGCATGAAGACTCATAGCATAATTAAGTCCTGCCTTGATATGACCTGTTCCATGAGGAGCTGCTCTGTCGAAGTCACTAACACGGATAGTGATAGGCTTTGCACCACCCTTAAAGTAAGGTCCTACAGGTGTTGTAAATACTCTGAACTGATACTCATTGGCAGGTTTAACACCAATGATGGCATCACTACCAAACATATAAGGACGAATATACAATGTTGCACCAGAACCATATGGTGGTACATAATCAATATTTGCCTCAACCACTTTAGCAATAGCATCTACAAATCTATCTTCAGGAAATACCGGCATCTCAAGTCTGCTTGCTGAATCTGCAAGACGAGAGGCATTTAAGTCAGGTCTAAAGCATACCACTCTGCCATCCTCTGTAGTATATGCTTTCAATCCTTCAAATACAGTCTGTGCATACTGGAGTACACAGGCACACTCGCTGATAGTAATCATATCATCATCTATGAGTGCTCCGTCATCCCATGCTCCGTCCTTGAAGTTTGACACATATCTTTTGTCTGTCTTTACATAACCAAATCCAAGATTATTCCAATCGATGTCTTTTTTTGCCATAACAATACTTCCTTTCGTAACCCTAATTTATCGGGTGAATTATTTGCAAAAGATTACATATCAATACAATCAATACAATCAATACACATATACTGTATAATATTAAATACATTGATAAAAATCTTTTATTCTAACATATTTCTAATGATACTCCCATGATTTTATACTGTCAAGAATTTAATCTCTACCGTTTACACCTAATCTTCCTCTATCATATTTATTCTTCTGATATGTCTCTCATCATTTGAAAATTCAGTATTTAAAAATGTATCGACAATCTTTAATGCAAGTCCCGGTCCTACCACTCTTGCACCCATTGCCAGTATATTTGCGTCATTGTGTTCTCTTGTTGCCTGTGCACTAAATGTATCATGGCAAAGAGCGGCTCTTATTCCCTTAACTTTGTTGGCTGTTATAGAAATTCCTATACCTGTTCCACATATAAGAATACCTTTTTCACACTCACCTGACACTATCGCATTTGCAACTTTTTTTGCATAAACAGGATAATCGCATGATTTTTCATCATAACATCCATAATCCTTATACTCTACACCCTGTTCCTTTAAATGAGCCATAATCTCCTGTTTAAGCCCATATCCGCCATGGTCACTTCCTATTGCTATCATTTTAACTTACCTCCATATCTTTACTGTTTAACTCTTTATTATTTACATCTTTGGCATCATCATCATTTTCATGATACTCTGCTTCCATGTGTAAAATCACCTTTTCAATCTTTTCTGCAACTTCCTCAAAAAACTTGTCATATAATGTTTCATCGGGGTCGAACGGATCTGATATATCCGCATCATCCTCTATATATTCTCCCAGCGTATATACATTGTTTGATACACCAAGATCTTCTATTACTTTTAACTTGTCGCTAAATGTCATTGTGAGTATCAGTGTATCTTGTCCAATATTCTCCCTCTCTAACTGTTTTGAGTTTTCATGATTACTTATATTTATATCATGACTGCTCAACAAAACATTTACTTTTGGATTTATCGGCTCTGAAAACAGTACAACAGTTCCTCTTGACATGGATTCAGGCAGCCAGTTAGGTGCCTTGTCCCTGTAAATAGCTTCAACAAGAGGACTGCTGAATGTATTTCCTTTGCTCACAAATATGACTTTGTCATAACCTTTCATCTGCTTCTCCTTTTATCGTTCATTCTATAATGTCAATATATCCGTCTGCTCTGTCTGAACTAACAAATTTACATTATGGCTTAAAATAATTTTGATGTCCTGTTTTATACATGAATCACATGATGCCCTGCAGCTTTTATCATCCTGTTCATTATCGCTCCGCCAAGTCTGTCGTCACTAAAGCTCTCAGCATATATATCCTGTGCACCTATATGATCCATATCTCTTAGTATATCATATAACCCTGCTGCAATGGAACCTTCAGTTTTTCTTGAACCGATACTTTTTACCGTACCGTATTTATATCTGTATTTTGTCTCATCAGTCGCAATAACGGCAACATTTCTTCCATCAGCAATTTTTTCTTTGGAAAGCTCATTTATCTTTGCCACAACATTATCAATATCACCCTCTACGATTGTCATCTGTCCTTTTGGTGCATAATGACGGTATTTCATTCCCGGAGCTTTTGCAATAATATTTTTCTTGGGTGCTTCTCCCACGATGGCAGGGTCAACTTTCACTTCACCCACTACATTTTCAAGCATTTCCTTTGTTATGTAGCCCGGTCTTAAGATAACAGGTATATCTTCACTCATATCCACTATCGTCGATTCAAGACCAATACCTACACTACCGCCGTCTATTATCATATCTATCTTTCCCGAAAGGTCTTCTATAACATGCTCTGCCTTTGTGGGACTGGGTCTTCCCGAAGTGTTTGCACTCGGTGCAGCTATATAAACTCCAGACTGTCTTATAAGCTCTCTTGCCACCGGATGACTCGGCATCCTTACTGCAACCGTTTCAAGTCCCCCTGTCGTTGACATAGGGACATTTTCTTTTTTTCTAAAGATAAGCGTCATCGGTCCAGGCCAGAAAGCGTCCATAAGCTTCTCTGCTTTTTTTGAAACCTCTGATGCTATTTCGTCAAGACTTTTTCTGTCTGCTATATGTATTATAAGAGGATTATCCGATGGTCTTCCTTTTGCCGCATATATCTTTGCTGATGCTTCCTTGTGCATACCGTCACCGCCAAGACCATAAACTGTTTCTGTCGGAAACGCTACAAGACCGTTTCTTTTTAATATCTCACAAGCCTCTTTAAGTTCCCCGTCATCAAACATTTCCGGATTTACTTTGATAACCTTTGTATCCATACTCATCTAATGAGCCTCCTTCTGAATATATTCACTAATTCCCTGTGCTATCGCTGATGACATTTTTTTCTGATATTTATCATCAGACAAAAGTGCTGCCTCCTGCGGATTAGACAAAAATCCACATTCAACGATAATCGCAACAGGACTGCTGTTTTTTAATATATAATAATCTGAATTTGCTTTTTCTATCCTATGATTTCCATCATTTATACATGATGCTATCTTTTTTTGCATTATCCCTGCAAATTTTTTTCCCTCCTCAGATGTACTCTGATAAAAAACCTGTGCCCCTTTTGAACTCTCACCTGTAAAACTGTTCTGATGAATACTCACAACAAGTTTTACATCTGACTGATTCATTATCTCTATCCTTTTATGAAGATCTGCAATCTTTTTATTTGTATCGCTCTCGTCGTAAAGCCCCGTATCTTTTTCCCTTGTCATGATAACCTTATAGTTTTTGTCCTGTAACTCTTTTTTTAGATATTGGGATATTGCAAGATTAATGTCCTTTTCAAGTGAACCGTCAACACCGACTTTTCCAGGGTCCCCGCCACCATGTCCCGGATCAATGACTATAACATTTTTTTCACTATTTTTAAATACAGGCATATTTTTCATCATACCTACACTTATGACTGCTCCTGATATGGCGGTACATACAAATAGTGATATAATACATTTTTTTAACAGATACATATAAAACTCCAATTCCACGCCAATACTCAGCATTGCACTTTTCACACCTGCAGTGCGGCTGAAATACAAAATGTGCGTTTATGTTTTCTCATACTATATATGCCATCTGTTTAATTTTATGACTTTACTGTGCCATGTATTTTTCTATTGTATCCCAGACATTCTTTTTCTCCATGCCTGCTTTCCAGAATGCAGCTCCAGCCATCTTATGTGAATTTACTGTTTCAAGTTTCATAGCAAGAGATTTTGAGTTTTCAAGCCATATCTTATATAAAGCATTGTCCTTTGTATATTCAGCATATTCAAGTCCCGTCTGTTCATTCCATTTAAGTTCTGCTTTTGCATCACTTATCAGCTCCTCAGCATATTTCATCGAACACGCCTCTGATGAAAGTTTTGTCTCTCCGTTTTTGGTAGTTTCTTTCCATAATCTTGAATAAAACGGCAAACCTATTATTGACTGATTTGCAGGAACTTCTTTCAATATATTTTCAGAAGCATTTCTTACATAACTGATAGATGAAACCGGTCCTGCCTCCTTAGAGCCGGAATAAAATTCATCATATGCCATAGTTATAACATAATCCGCCACTGCAGCCTGCTCATTTCTGCTATAATAAGCTGAATAGCTTGCCGGAGGATAATTGTCAATAGATAAAACAATTCCGTTGTTGCGGCACATTATTCCTAATTCTCTTACAAATTGGATAAAATCATCCCCGTTAGCTTTCTTCACATTTTCAAAATCAATATTTATTCCGTCAAGACTGTATCTTATAGCCTCAGCAAGAAGATTTTTCTCAAGTCTTTCCCTGCAGCTCGTTCTGCTAAGAACCTTTCCTATCTTCATATCCGGTGCAAAATCATTGCAAAGTCCCCAGACCTGTATCCCCATAGAATGAGCTTTTTCCACATAGTCATAACTTGCTATAGATGATATATTTCCGTTGTTATCACTTGTTCCAAACCATGTCGGTGCTATAACATTGACTTTCTTTGTCCCGGACAGAACATTGGTAAGATTTGCGTTTGCAGACTGTGTCGTGACCTGATGCCATAAAAGATTTACTTTTCCACTTAAAAGTGTATGCGGATATGTCTCCTCAACAAAATCAGTCTTTGGAACATACTCATATGTATCACCTAAAGACGACATTTTGATATATCCTATAACACCACTCTCCGAAAGCACCTTATCAAATCCACTTTTATCCGTATTTTCTTCAAGTATCCTTAATTTATCTTTTTTCTTTACATCTATAAGTATCCTGCTCTTTATACTTGGTTCAAATCTAAGCTTTGCCTCTTCATCTGCCTGTACCCATTTCTGCTTATCTCCAAATTTATATGTCAGTACAACTCTGTTAGGATTTTTATATGTCTTATATTCCAAAGCAGTATATTCCTTAATAAAATCAAGTGCAATATAAAGTTTATCACCCCTAAGCTTAGCGATAACATAATCTTTAGTATTGCTGCTTTTGTTTATATCATATGTCTTACTGTCAAGTCCTGCTTTTATAACAGATGTCGCCGTTGTATATATAAGAAGATTTTCGTTAGCATCCCAGTAAAATCTCTTATTCAATACTCCTGATACAAATTCATCATCAAGATATATATGTCCATCCTCATATAATGCTTTATTTTTATTTATATTTTCTTCAGCTATGACCGTATAACCTTTTTCACTTTCCCCGTAATACTCTGCGAGATTCATATAATCATTGCACGGCATATTTTTCTTTATGATAAAAACTGCCGCAACTATAATAAAGATTCCTACCGTAAATATAAGTGGTAATACTAATTTTTTATTTTTCATAAGCGATACCTTTCTTTTATAATCACTAATTTTTCTATAATTCGATTATCATACCCTCTTAACTATATTTTGTTACCGTTCACACCTCAGAGCTAACAACAACTTCTTTTTCCGTTCATTCAGATATAATCCTCATATATCAGTATATCACTTATGTTTTTTTGAGTAAAGGCACATATAAAAATCATACAATGCAGCCTTTTAACCCATCCGTTACAAAGGCTGCATTTTTTAATTACCATTTTCTTATTTGATATTAACTTTTGTTTATCATCATTTCACAATTATTATTGTGCATTTTCCTGCACATATTATGTTTGTGTAACACACAAACCCGACATTTTTTACAATAAAAACTTACAACTCATACTATGTATAATGGAGTGGGGATATCCGAATATAAAGCTTCAACCCCCTTATTTATAAACGATTAAATTCGACCTGCACAATCTTACCCTTGTCATCACTGACATAATCTTCCATATAATAATTGTCCTCTCTGACATGATCAATTACTTCAGAACTTTCTCCCGTATAAAACATCCCATCTATCTTAACTTCAACCCCATATAATGACCACTTTGAAGCTTCAGCTAAAATCCATGCTGTTGTTCTATCCTCTCTCTCTTCTGAGTCATTCCTCATTTTACCAACCTCCTAAGTCACTTCTAATTTTAAAATGGACATACAGCTATATAATTATCTGACTGCTTTGTAAGCATTTGTCTGGCACCGTCCGCATTATAAATACAAACAGCAGCACTTGTTGTGATTTAACGTCAATTTTCCCTGTCCACCTTTACCATCTCCAGATCAACGATTCAAAAAAGCATCTGGTAAAACGCATATCATTGTCAAACCTTATCGTATATAAATATTAAATGAATTTTCTTTTTATCAGTGCCGCCTATATGACTCTAACCGGCAACA
>ERZ773115.2481-NODE-2481-length-14339-cov-3.308177_pt1 | contig 14339 bp, 11 predicted proteins | sample MGYA00511116_ERZ773115 | MGnify/ENA primary metagenome ERZ773115 (study PRJEB29015, sample SAMEA2737869) | human gut metagenome | biome: human gut; feature: human-associated habitat; material: faeces | place: China | collected 2012 ... | reverse complement strand
TACTTTATTGTGGGTTCCCAAGACTTATACGGAGAGGAATGCCTGAAACAGGTTGCAGAAGACAGCCGTCAGATGGTTGCATTCTTAAACGAAAAAGTGGGCGATCTGGCAGAGATCGAACTTCTTCCAACCGTAGAGACTTCTGAAATCTGTATTCAAGATATGCGGAAAGCTTCCAATGATGATGACTGTGTCGGCGTTATCACATGGATGCACACCTTCTCCCCTGCAAAAATGTGGATCAAGGGTCTGCAGGAATTAAGAAAACCGCTGCTTCATTTACATACACAGGCAAATGAGAAACTTCCGTATGATGAGATCGACATGGATTTCATGAACCTGAACCAGTCCGCACATGGCGACCGTGAGTACGGATTCATCGTTGCCAGAATGGGTATTCCGCATGAGGTTGTAGCTGGATATTACAAACATGACGATGTGGTAGCAAAGATCCGCCAGTTTGCATCCGTTGCAAAGGCTATCTCCTACTCCAAGTCCTTAAAGGTGGCTTCCTTCGGCAACAATATGCGCGAGGTGGCGGTTACCGACGGCGACCGCGTAGAGAGCCAGATCAAATACGGCTGGGAGTGCAACTATTACGCACTGGGCGATCTGGTTGACATCATCAACCAGGTAACCGAGGAAGAGATCGACGCGAAGATGAAAGAGTATACCGATAAGTATACAATGAAGACCGACCGCATTGATTCTGTCCGCGAGCAGGCTAAATATGAAGTAGGTCTGGAAAAATTTCTCTCCGCGAACGGAATCGGCGCATTCGCTGATACATTCCAGGATCTGCACGGCTTAAAGCAGCTTCCGGGTATCGCAGCACAGAACCTGATGGGCAAAGGCATCGGCTTTGGTCCGGAGGGCGATTACAAGATTTCCGCTCTGTCTGCAGTCCTGATGAAGATGTCCGAGGGCAAAGAGGGAGCAACCGGCTTTATCGAGGATTATACCTACGATCTGACTCCGGGACAGGAGTTAGAGTTAGCTTCCCATATGCTGGAGGTTCCGCCGGCATTTGCAGCAACCAAACCGGAGATCGATGTAATTCCGCTGGGTATCGGCGGCAAGGAAGATCCGGCAAGACTGATTTTCGACGGCGTGACCGGCGATGGTATCCAGGTAACGATGGTAGATATGGGCGATCATTTCCGCATCATCTGTGCAGATATCGAGCTTGTAAAACAGCCGAAACCGATGCCAAAACTTCCGGTAGCGAGAATTATGTACCGTCATAAACCGAACTTCCAGATCGGTACGGCTGCATGGTGCTACGCAGGCGGCGCTCATCACTCCGTTGTATCTACCGCTCTGACGAGAGATGACATCGCTATGTTCGCGCGTCTGACCGGTACCGAGTTAATTACAATCGGCGAAGATACGACAGAGGCTGATTTACAGAAATTCTTTATGAAATAATAGGGCGTTTGAAAGATAAAAATTTTTGAAAAAGACGTAACTGCATAAGTTTTTGCCACAACTGTGAAAATAGAATAGTTATGAATGACGGGGCGTGCCGCAGCCAAGGGGATGAAAATTCCGGCGGCGGTGCGCTTTTTGCTACAATGAGGAGGATGGATATGGGCCGCAGTGCGGAAGAGATCAAGAAAGACATAGAGAGCGGAAATACAGCGCTCGGAATTGAATTTGGTTCGACCCGAATCAAGGCAGTCTTGACGGACGGCACGACCGCGCCGATCGCGCAGGGGAGCTATGAGTGGGAAAACCGTCTGGAAAATGGTATCTGGACCTATTCCCTGGAAGATATCTGGAAAGGCTTAAAGGACTGCTATGCGGATCTGGCTGCCGATGTGAAGAACCAATACGGTTTAACGCTTAAAAGGGTTGGTGCGATGGGCGTCAGCGCCATGATGCACGGCTATATGGCATTTGATGCGGACGGAAAGCTGCTCGTTCCGTTCCGTACCTGGAGAAATACGATGACCGCCGAGGCAGCAAGACGCCTGACGGACCTGTTTAACTACAATATCCCGCAGAGATGGAGTATTGCACACCTGTATCAGGCGGTGATCAACGGCGAGGAGCATGTATCCCGCGTGCATTTTCTGACCACCTTAGCCGGATATGTACATTGGAAACTGACCGGTAAGCAGGTACTTGGCGTCGGCGATGCTTCGGGTATGTTCCCGATCGACCCGGCAACCGGACAGTATGATGCTGAAATGCTGGATAAATTCGAAGAAATGATGGTTCCGAAGGGATATCCGTGGAAGCTGCGCGACCTTCTGCCGGAGGTTCTGAGCGCTGGCGATGAGGCGGGAACGCTGACTGAGGAAGGCGCGAAGCTGCTGGATGAGAGCGGCAATCTGGAAGCTGGCATTCCGCTGTGCCCGCCGGAGGGCGATGCAGGAACCGGTATGACTGCAACCAATAGTGTGGCAGTCCGCACCGGTAACGTATCTGCCGGAACTTCCGTATTTGCAATGGTTGTTCTGGAAAAGACTCTGGAGACGGTTCACCAGGAGATTGACATGGTAACTACGCCGGACGGTCATCTGGTCGGCATGGTCCACTGCAACAACTGCACGAGCGATCTGAACGCATGGGTCAGCCTGCTGGCCGAGAGCGCGGCGCTCTGCGGGGTTGAGGTCGATAAGGGAACGCTTTTCACAAAGCTGTTCAATGCATCGCTCAGGGGCGCACCCGACTGCGGCGGCGTGACCCCGGTGAACTACTTTTCCGGCGAGAGTGTGACCCATTTTGACGCAGGTCTGCCGCTGCTGCTGCGCCGCCCCGATGCTGATTTTACGCTGGCCAACTTCATGCGGGCCAACATCTACTCGGCCTTTGCCACGCTGGCCATGGGGCTGGAGATTTTGAGGAACGAGGATGTGGCCGTGGATACCCTGCTGGGCCACGGCGGGCTGTTCAAGACGCCGGGCGTTGCCCAGCGGTATCTGGCAGCGGCGGCGGGCGCACCCGTCACCTGCATGGAGACGGCGGGCGAGGGCGGTCCCTACGGCATGGCCCTGCTTGCAGCCTACCGCCTGCACCGCGCCGAGGGTGAGACGCTGGCCGACTACCTCAAGACCCGCGTCTTTGCCGGGGCACGCAGCACGACCGTGACCCCCGATGCCGCCGATGTGGCCGGGTTTGCCTCCTTCCTCCGGGAGTATGAGCGGGCGCTCAAGGCAGAGCGGGCGGTGGTCTGAGGTAAGCGGCCCCTTTGAACGAATGTCCCCTGCATAAACACCCCCGCCCCTGCGCATACTGTCGGTACGGAGGTGTTTAGCTATGAACTATCTTGACTGTGCGCAGTATGACTGCTGCCATAATAAGGCGGGCTGCTGCTGCCTGAACAGCATTCAGGTCCGCCACACCGGCCCCGGGGATGCTGTCTGCGGCAGCTACCGCAACAGCGAGGGCTGCGGCAATGTCGCCACCGACAACCCGCCCGCCTCGCCGGAAACCGACATCCACTGTGACGACAAGGGCTGCCGCTATCTGGAGGGACGCTGCTGCTGCGCGGACCATGTGAGCATTGACGAGTGCAGCTGCGGCCCCGAGTGCGCCACCCGCGCCCCGAAGGAAAACAACGAATAAGCTAGCAAGGGCACCGCTTATTTTGGGCGGTGCCCTCTTTTGTGTTGCGAAAAGGTACATTTTGTTGTATAATAAGACGATATAGTAGGTCGTGTACGCCCTTTTGCGGGGTAAACGCGGCGGTGCGGGTGCCGTGCGGGGCGGATGCCATATCCGACTGCATCGCTGCCGCAGGCTGCACGGGTGCATGTGAAATGCGCCCCTACGATAAATTTGCTGTTTAAAATGAGGTGTCACTCTATGTCCGAGATCCCTGTCACGGTGCCGTTTGTCTCTTTCCGCCCGATGGAGCGGGAGCTGGATGCCGAGCTGCGCGGGGCGTTTGCCCGCGTGCTGGACAACAGCTGGTACATCGGCGGCCGCGAGGATGCCGCCTTTGAAAAAGCATTTGCCGCCTACTGCGGCGTCAGGCACTGCATCGGCTGCGGCAACGGACTGGACGCGCTGGTGCTGATCCTCAAGGCGATGGGCATCGGCCCGGGCGATGAGGTCATCGCCCCCTCCAACACCTTTATTGCGACGGTGCTGGCCATCAGCTACGCCGGGGCGACCCCCGTGCTGGTCGAACCCACGCTTGCAAGCTATAATATCGACCCCGCCCGCATCGAGGCCGCCGTCACGCCACGCACAAAGGCCATCATGGCGGTGCATCTCTACGGCCAGTGCGCCCCGATGGATGAAATCAACGCCATTGCAAAAAAACATGGTCTCAAGGTCATCGAGGATGCGGCACAGGCCCACGGCGCAGTCTACAAGGGCCGCCGGGCGGGCAGCCTCGGCGATGCCGCCGGGTTCAGCTTCTACCCGGGCAAGAATCTGGGGGCGCTGGGCGATGCGGGCTGCGTGACAACGAATGACGATGCGCTGGCCGAGAAGATCCGTGCCTTGGGCAACTACGGCAGCGACTACAAATACCACCATATTTATAAGGGACAGAACTCCCGTCTGGACGAGCTGCAGGCCGCTTTTCTGGCGGCCAAGCTGCCGCATCTCGATGCCATGAACGCCGAGCGCCGCCGCATCGCCGCGCGCTACCTCGCCGGGATACACAACCCCGCCGTGGCGCTGCCCGCCGTGCAGCCCGGCTGTGAGCATGTCTGGCATATCTTTGCCGTGCGCTGCAAGACCCGCGATGCGCTGGAAAAGCATCTGGCAGATCGAGGCATCGGCACGAACAAGCACTACCCGACACCGATCCATCTGCAGGGGGCCTACCGGGAGCTGGGCCTTGCGCAGGGCGCACTGCCGCTGGCAGAGGAGATCTCCGCCACCGAGCTGAGCCTGCCGATGTATTATGGCATGACCGAGGCGCAGGTGCAGGCAGTCATTGACGCCGTGAACGAGTATGAGGGGTAAACCATGCCGAAGGTCGGAATCATCATCTCCAATTACAACGGCTGGCAGGACACGCTGGTCTGTCTGGAAAGCCTGCAGCGGCAGACCTTTACCGATTTTGAGATCATCCTGATCGATGACGCCTCGCCCAATGATTCGGTGGCGCAGCTGCAGGACAGGCTGCCGCCGAACACGGTGTTTCTGCCCCAGCAGCAGAATGTCGGCTTTGCGGCGGCCAACAACATCGGAATCCGCCGCGCACTGGCCGATGGCTGTGATTTTGCGCTGCTGCTCAACAATGACACGGCCGCACGGCCGGATTTTCTCGAAAAGCTGCTGGCCGAAACCCCGGCCGGGGCGGTCAGCTGCCCGAAGATGCTGTTTATGGACCCGCCGGACGAGATCTGGTTTGCGGGCGGCGCGCTGGACCCCAAGACCGGCAGGGTGAAGCACCTGGGCGGCCATGAAAAGGACGGCCCGCGCTTTGCGGAGAAAAAGCAGGTCAGCTTTATCACCTTCTGCTGCGTGCTGCTGCCGCGCGCGGTCATTGAACAGGTCGGCTATCTCGATGAAACGCTGTTTATGTACTGCGAGGATGTCGATTACTGCCTGCGGCTGACCCGCGCGGGCGTGCCGCTGTGGTTTTTGCCCGATGCTGTCATCCACCACAAGGCCGGCGGCAGCGCCGGCGGTATGCTGTCGGTGTATTACATCACGCGCAACACACTGTATTTGACCTGCAAGGGCAGAAGCACCGCCTATGCAAGGCTGAAAACGATTCTGCCGCTCCTCACCGGCGCGGCCCGCTACGCACTGACCAAGGCACTTGGACGAAAAAAGGGACGCAGCTACGGCGCGTTCAGGGGTGCCGTGGATTTCTGGAACGGGAAGATGGGGCGGATGGAAGGGTAAGTGGCGGCAAGCCTGACAGGGCGTTGGGGACGCCGCCCCCTACGGGTGACCGTTGTAGGGGTCGGCGTCCTCGACGACCCGTACCACGCTGCCTTTAGTACATTTGTGAAGCCGAAAGGAGGCCCACCGTGCCGCAACTCACCATCGTCATCCTGCAATACCGCCCGGACGCCGGAGCGCTGCGGCGCACGCTGGCGGCGCTGGCCATGCAGGACACCCGCGATTTCGCCGTGGTGCTGGGGGATGACGGTTCACCGCAGGATTATTTTGCCGAGAGCCGCGCATATCTTGCGGCCCACGGCATCACCGATGTGCAGACCGTCAAGCTGATGCCGAATGGCGGCACTGTGAAAAACATGCAAAACGCCCTGCGTGCAGTCACCACCCGGTGGGTGCTGACCCTTTCGCCGGGAGATTTCCTCTATGACAGTGAAACGCTGCGCTGGTGGCTCGGCCGCCTGCAGGCAGATGCGCCGCGCGTGGCCTTCGGCCGGCAGGCCTACTTTACGCCGGGCAGCGACCCGCACCCGGTTCCGGGCGAGACCCCCTTTGACCGCACCCCCTACGACCCGGCGCACTACGATGCAAGGACCGTCCGCCGCAATCTGCTGCTCTACGATGACGGCATCAGCGGCGCGGGCCTTGTGTATGAGCGGGCGCTGCTGCAGGCCGCGATGGATACCATGGCCGGGCGCGTCCGTCTGGCGGAGGATTTTTCGCTGCGGATGTTCGCCGTGCAGGGGATACAGATCACCCGCTATGACCGTCTGACCGTCTGGTACGAGTACGGCGGCGGTGTTTCGACCGATGCCCGCGCCCGTGAGCGGATGCTGGGTGAATGGCGCGCCATGCTTGCGCTGCTGCGGGAGAAATTCCCCCGCGACCTCACGGTGCGGCTGGCCTATGAATACTACTTCAACGACCGCCGGAAATCCCGGCTGGTCCGGGGGCTGGTCGGGCGGCTCATCGTGCCGCAGGGCGCCCCCTTCAAAAAAGCGCAGCGTGCATGGACCCCGCCCACAAACGGCGACATAACCATCCTGCGCGCCATCTGCGCATTTGCGGAAAAGGAGACACAAACCCCATGATGCAGCATTTAGAGAAAACGGAGGATACCGTCTGCCAGTGGCTGCGGGGGATCGATACGGCCCTGCTGCGCGCTGTGGCTGCCGCTGCTGCCGTATGTATGCTTTTGGCGCACGGGTTTGCCTTTACAAATCTTTTCCCCAACCACGACAGCACAGTGCTGGTCTATGATGCGCAGTGGACGATGTATGTGCTGGGGCGGTGGGCGCAGAATTTCTATTTCCCGTTGGTGCGCGGTAAAATTGCAGCGCCTTGGCTGATTGGTGCGTTCAGCACGGTTTATCTGGCGTTGGCCGGGTACATCATTGCCCGGCTGCTGCATCTGCGCCGTTGGTCTGCAGTGCTGCTGACCGGCCTGCTGGGCACCTGTGCATCGGTCACGGCGCAGTTGGCAACGTATACCTATGAAACGGACGCTTATATGCTGGCTATGCTGCTGGCCTGTACGGCAGTCTGGTGTACCGAAAAGCTGCCCCGCGTTTGGGGGATGATTTGTGCGGCAGGATGCCTTTGCGTCAGTCTGGCGCTCTACCAGTCGTATATACAGTTTGCGGTAGGCCTCTATCTGCTGGTGCTTTTGCAGCGCGCCTTGCAGGATACCGCGTGGCGCATCTGGCTGCAGCAGGGACTTCGGGCCTTGGCGGTGGTATATGTCGTTTCACTCAAGATCTCGCTGGCGCTTACCGGGTATCAACTGGCGGATACAGGAAATGGACTTGCACAGATGCTCCGGCTTGGCCCTGCTGCGGTGCTGACGGCCATTCCGGCTGCGTATGCGGACTTCTTGAAAACATTGCTTGGCTATTCCGGTTGGAATGACCGCGGCATGCGGATGGCTACGGCACTGCTGCTGGCAATGACAGCGGCGTGTCTGCTTGTGAAGCTGCGCGGGTGCAATAAGCGCACGATCGTGCAGGCAGTGGCAGTGGTTTTGCTGCTGCCGATCGGGTTGAATGTCAGCTATCTGCTGGCATCCGGCAATGTGTATATCCTGATGCAGCATGCGCTGTTTTTGGTCTACCTGCTGCCGATGATCTTTTTTGGCGGGTCGGAGCTGTTTCCGATGTCCCGCCGTGCGGGCAGCGCTGTGGTGGGCCTGCTGTGTGCTTTTCTGATTTTGCGCAACTGCATATGCGCCAACGGTGCATATGTTTATACGAAGCTGGTCTATGATAACACCGCCCGCCAAATGACCCAGATCATGGCCGAGGTTGGCAAGCTGGACGGGTACGAGCCGGGTGTTACCCCGGTGGCTTTTGTGGGCAGCTTTACGGATTCGGAATTGGCGTACCACGATCCGGCCTTCAGCCGCTATGAGGAGGGCGACCTGCATCAGGTCAACTCGGCTGTGACCTATGACGGCACTATTAAATGGTGGTTTCAGCATGTTATGGGCAGCAGCGCAGCTGTCATCGCAGATCAGTCTGCATTGAACGCGGTGCAGGAGATCCCGGCGGTACAGTCTATGCCCAGTTATCCGTCACAGGGGTATTGTGCCATTGTGAACGGTATGGCTGTTATCAAAATGTCAGAGTGAGAGAAAGGCGTCCACTATGATTATCCAGACAATCCATATGAAAAGCGTCACAGCGGAAGGACAGGGAACGCTCTCGGTCTTTGAGGGCAGCCGCGATGTGCCGTTTGACATCAAGCGCATCTACTATATCCACGGCGCGCCGCAGGGCACCCAGCGCGGCGGCCATGCCCACAAGGCGCTGCGGCAGGTGCTGTGGTGCCCCTACGGCAGCATCCTGATCCGGTTGGACGATGGTCACGAAAAGAGTGAAGTCCTGCTCAACGACCCCGCCAAGGGGCTGATCGTTGAGCATAATATGTGGCGGGAGATGATCTGGCAGCAGGAAAACTCTGTGCTTTGTGTTGCCGCAGACTCCTACTACGAGGCCGAGGATTATATCCGGGATTATGATGAGTTTATCCGGTGGGTGGAAGAAGAATGATGCAGCTTCGTTGTTTACAGCCGCAGGATGCCCCCCTTATGCTGGAATGGATGCATGATCCAGACGCGGTGCGATATATGCGTGCTGATTTTTCCAGCATGACGCTTGCAGATTGTGAGCGCTTTATTGCTGCGGCACAGCAGGATACCCCCAGTCTCCACCGCGCGGTGGCAGATGGGGCGGGTATTTATCAGGGAACGGTAAGCCTGAAAAACCGCGATGCAGACCGTGGGGAGGCTGAGTTTGCCATTGCGGTGCGGCGCTGTGCCATGGGCCATGGTGTGGCCGCATGGGGAATGCAGGCAATTTTGCAGCTCGGCTTTTCGCAACTGGGGCTGCGCCGTATCTACTGGTGCGTTGCCCCGCAGAATGTGCGGGCCTGCCGTTTTTATGCAAAGCAGGGATATACCCCCCTCAAGCCGGAGCCGGATGAAAACGGTCTGCTCTGGTTTGAGGTGTTGAACGGATAAGGAGTTTGTCATGCAGCAGCCAAAGGTCAGTGTACTGATCTCGTTTTACAATTTGGCACCGTATGTGGATCAGACAATGGAAAGCGTCCTTGCCCAGAAAACGGATTTCCCGGTCGAGATCCTCTGCGCGGATGATGGCTCCGAGGACGGGACCGTAGAGCTCCTGCGCGGTTGGGAAAAAAGATACCCCGACCGTGTGCGGGTATTCGTTATGGACCGCATACCGGGCAAAAAATATGAGGGCAATGAGCGCATCCAGCGGATGAACGCGATCCGCGGGCGGCTGTTCTATGAGGCAAAGGGGCAGTATGTCTGCTATCTGGACGGTGATGACTTTTATACCGATGACCGTAAGCTGCAGAAGCAGGCGGATATTCTGGATGCAGACACTGCGCACAGATATGTGGCCTGCGGCCACAACGGCTGCTATTACTGGGAGAGCACCGGCAGGACACAGCCCATCGAAAAGCCTGTCCGGGAGTGTGCGCTGACGGCCAGGGAGTATTGGAGCTTTTTCTATATCCACACCAACGCCATGATGTTCCGCAATGTCGGGCTGCAGGGGATAGATCCCTACACCAGCGGTGTGCAGATCATTGACAATATGCTGACCTATATGTTCCTGCCTTACGGCGGGGTCTACTATCTGCCGGACTGCATGTTCAACTACCGCCAGATCGAGGACAGCACCTACCACCGCCGCAGCGTCTATCAAAACTATATCTTAAACGCGCTGATGCTTTACCAGCAAAAGACTATACTGCGCGGGCTTTTCGGCGCGGGACTGGTGCGGACTGTGTATGAGTACACCCAGCTGTTTGAAAACCGCCGCGATCCCAAGCTGACGGAGGAGGCCAAGACCTATCTGCCGAACATTGACCGCTACCGTGCGGGCCGGCTGCGCCGCATTGTGAACTATAACAATGAAAATGCGCTGTCTCGCCTTTGGTGTGAGATCGAGAATCCGTTCTGGTTCTTTGTGACGAAAGTCTGCCGCCATTATATTTGGAAGCCGCATGTCCGCGCATTGCTGGAGGAAGCACGCGCAAAAACCGAAAAAGGGGAGTGCTGAAGCATGGAAGATATGAAGGAACTGACCGCGGAGGAGCAGGCCGACATCCTGCGCCATGAGCTGGAAGCTGTCTACGGCTCGTCATCGTACAGGATCGGCCGTGCCGTGACCTGGCTGCCCCGCAATGCAAAGCGCGGCCTGAAATATCTTTTGCACAACGGCCCGATTATCAGCGCAAAATATATCTATACTTATGCAAAGTATCATAAGATCGCAAACAAAAACTATGCCTACTGGGCCTGCCTGCAGGAAAAAGACTATCCGGCGGCATTGAAGCAATGGTTTTTGGAGAATAACTACACCCACACGCCGCTTGATCTGGAGCATCCCAAGACCTTCAGCGAAAAGACCCAATGGATGAAAATATACGGAGGGCTAAACAAGCAGCAGGACCTTGTGGATAAGTATGCTGTCCGCGCGTGGGTCAAGGAGAAGATCGGCGAGGAGTACCTCATTCCGCTGCTGGGCGTCTGGGATCGCTTTGACCAGATCGACTTTGACAAGATGCCCGATAAGTTTATGCTCAAAACGAACCACGGTGCGGGCTGGAACTATCCTGTGCCGGATAAATCGAAGCTGGATAAGGAAGATGCAAAGAAAAAGTTTGATTTGTGGACAAAATTGAACTTTACCTACTACCTCGGCGGACTGGAATTGCAGTATGAGCATATCAAGCCCAAAATTTTGGCCGAGCAGTTTATTGAGAATGACGGCGGAGATCTGTACGATTATAAGTTCTGTTGCTTTGATGGCGAGCCGAAAGTCATCATCTACATCATGAATCGTTATGTCGATGCCGATGAGCGGATTGTCTGCTTTGATACGGACTGGAACTTGCTGCCCTTCAACATTTTCACCCCGCTGGAGCAGCCTGATGACATCCCGCGTCCGAAAAATCTGGAAAAGATGGTTGAGATCGCCCGCACTTTGAGCAAGGGATTCCCTTTTGTGCGCGTTGATCTATATGCATTGAATGATGGCTCCATCAAATTCGGAGAGATGACCTTTACGACCTATAGCGGTATTGCGCCGTGGCATCCGGCGGACGCCAACGCCTACATGGGCAGTCTGATTCATCTGCCCGGCGTCGACGATGAAGGAGACAAGTAAATGCCGACTGTCAGCATTGTAGTGCCGGTCTACAAGGCGGAAAAAACGCTGGACGCCTGTGTAGAGAGCATACTCGCCCAGACCTTTTCCGACTTTGAGCTTCTGCTCATTGACGATGCCAGCCCTGACCGCTGCCCGCAGATGTGCGATGTGTGGGCAGAAAAAGACCCCCGCATCCATGCGCTGCACCCGGCCAAGACCGGCCCGGGTCCGTCCGGCGCACGCAATGCGGGGCTGGATGCCGCAGCGGCGCCCTGGATCACGATGGTGGACAGCGATGACACGGTTGCGCCGGACCTGCTGGAAACACTTCTGGCAGGTGCAGAGCGCACCGGCGCGGAGCTTGTGCTTTGCAACTGTTGCCCCGTGACAGAGGACGGCGCACGGCACCCGCTGCCGGAAAACGAGCGTTTTACAGAGGAAACGCTGCTCGGGGTGGAAGCCTTCTGGGACGCCTTCGGCACGCCATGGATCAACCAGTTCACCGGCACGGCGCACAGGCTGTACGCCGCCCGGCTGTTTGCGCATGCCCGCTACCCGCTGGGCATGCTGCATGAGGATTACTACCTGCTGCCCGACCTTATCGCGGGCTGCACAAGGATTGCCTGCCTGCCCTATACGGGCTACTATGTCCTGCGCCATGCAGGCAGCATCACGGACGGTGCCAGACACGAGGTGCGTTTGGCGATGACCCGGGGGGATATCCACCGGGCAGAGTATTTTCTGGCGAACGGCTGGTACGACCGCGCCGAGGGGGCGCTGACGGATGCGGCGCTCTTCCTGCACAGCAATAAGCGCGCCTACGACTTGACAAAGCCCGGCCACCGGGCGGAGTTTGCCGAAACCAGACGGGAGCTGTGCCGTGTCTATGATGCACTGGCGGCGCAAAAGGGTACAGCATCGCTGAAGCTGCGCGCTGCCGCCCTGCACATCGGTCTGCCGGTGTTTGCGGGCTATCTGAAAGCACGGCGGTAAACGCCGACCAACAAAAAGGAGCTTCCCATGCCGACTGTCAGTGTCATTATCCCGGTCTATAAGGTGGAACGCTATCTGGATGCCTGCGTTGAAAGCGTCATCGGCCAGACCTACACTGATCTTGAGATACTGCTGGTCGATGATGGAAGCCCCGATTGCTGCCCGGCGATGTGTGATGCCTGGGCAGAAAAAGACCTCCGCATCAGGGTCATACACCGCAAAAACGGTGGCCTTTCCGCTGCGCGCAACACCGGCATTGAGGCGGCAAGCGGCGAATTTCTGATTTTTGCGGACAGCGATGACCGGATGGAGCCGGATGCCGTCCGCCGCGCGGTGGAGGCTCAGCGGAAATATGACGCTGACCTCGTGCTGTACAATCTGACCTATGTGGACGAGGAAAACCGTCCGCTCCCGCAGCCGGATTTCAGCGGCTTCCGGGATGAGGTCCTGTGCGAGGACGAGGTCTGGGCGCGCTATTTTGCGCTGGCCGAAACACGGATCTACTATGTGGTCGCATGGAATAAGCTGTACCGACGCAGCCTTTTCCGCACGCTGCGCTATGCGCCCGGCAAGCGGTATGAGGATCAGTTTCTGCTGCCGTATCTGCTCGGGCAGTGCGGGACCATCGTCTGCCTTGCCTATCCGGGCTATCGTTATGTGCAGCGCAAGGGCAGCATCATGGCAGCGGGGTCGAGCCGTAACTATCTGGATCGGCCTGAATTTCTGCTGGAATGGACAGCTTGCTTTGCCCGGCGGGGGGACTGCCTGCGGGCAGAGGGCCTGCTGAACGATGCGATCAACAATCTGGCGGAAAAGCAGCGCTTTGATTTGACCACCCCGGCCCAGCAGGCCCGCTACCGCGCAGCCTGCCGCGGCTGTGCGGATGCCTACCGCCTGCTGGCCCGCACTACAGGGCAGCGCAGCATGTGGCTGCGGGCCGCGTTGCTGCGCATGGGTCTGCCGGTGTACAAGGCCTTTCTGCGGCATAAAGGCAAGGCGGCATCGCCTAAAAACTAAAGGAGCTTTCGCGCATGGAAAAATCACAACTGGAAAATTATCATGTTCACTACGGCCCGGCTCAGGGCTGGAGCCAGGTGGACCTGCATGAGCTGTGGCGCTACAAGGATTTGATCTGGCTGTTTGTCAAGCGCGACTTCAATGTCATGTATAAGCAGACCGTGCTGGGCCCGGCGTGGATCCTGATCAACCCGCTGCTGTCCACGGCTATGTACTGCGTTATGTTCGGCGTAATCGCCCAACTGTCCACGGACGGTGTGCCGCAGATCCTTTTCTATCTGGCCGGCACGGCGCTGTGGGGCTTTTTTGCGGCCTGCATCAACAAGGTGTCGGGTACCTTTACAACGAACTCCAACATCTTCAGCAAGGTGTATTTTCCGCGGCTGGCGATGCCGCTCTCCACGATGCTGTCGGGCTTGATCAACTTTCTTGTGCAGTTTGTTCTGTTTTTTGCCCTGCTGCTTGTCTATCTTGCCAAGGGCGAGGTCAGCCCGCAGTGGGCGCTGATGCCGCTGGCAGTACCGCTGGTGCTGCAGGTCGGTCTGCTGGGGCTGGGCTGCGGCGTTATCGTGTCGAGCCTGACCACCCGCTACCGCGATCTGATGGTCGTGGTGACCTTCGGCGTGCAGCTTTGGATGTACGGCTCGCCGGTGGTCTATCCGCTGTCGATGATCGAAAACCCGCTGCTGCGCGGCGTCATGATCGCCAACCCCATGACCGCACCGATGGAGACCTTCCGGTATATCTTCTTTGGCAGCGGGCAGGTAACGGGCGTGATGTGGGCGGCATCGCTGGCATGGACGGCGGTGCTGCTGGTGCTGGGCCTGTCGC
>ERZ773115.2478-NODE-2478-length-14346-cov-2.817647_pt1 | contig 14346 bp, 9 predicted proteins | sample MGYA00511116_ERZ773115 | MGnify/ENA primary metagenome ERZ773115 (study PRJEB29015, sample SAMEA2737869) | human gut metagenome | biome: human gut; feature: human-associated habitat; material: faeces | place: China | collected 2012 ... | reverse complement strand
TCATCCATATGTAACCTATGATCTTTCCAAAGCTGGAAATCAGGGGGCAAAGGTCATTTTCAAAGCAACGATTGATTATGATACCGGAAAGATGGGAAGTGACCAGTATGATCAGAATAAGACTTATGCAATCCAGAATGCTACAAATGGAAGATATATTCTGTGGAGATATGTATCCGTTGGTAATAATATGTATCCGTTGAATCAGAACAGCTATGATTATGCCGGATATAATGAGTATACAGTTACGGAAACGACATCAACCTCCCAGACAAAGGCAGATACGGCATGGACGATCAAGAACCATTTCAATCAGCTTCCAACTGGTGCAACGGAAGAAAATTATCCGACGCCGGTCATGAACCTGAAAAAGACAGAGAGCGGTCTGATGGAGGTGGACAACCGTGGCATGTATCCGATCTTAAAAGAGGTGGGAAGCAAAGAACTGACCCTGAAGGATACAGCAGATATCAGCAAGGATCAGGTTGTTACGATTCCATCGCTGACTCCATCAGTAAGCAACTGGTGGGCTAATGTAGGTCTGACAACCATTAATACCACATTTACCACTAACTCCTACGAGATGATCAAGGAGACAACTCCGGCTGGAATGACGGAGCCAGGTCATTATATTCATGTGAGAGTCACCCAGGTGGATGGTAGTAAAAATGAAATTGAGGGAACAACACAGAATCACTATATTAAGCTGAATAACCAGGATACTGCAAGATCATATTCGGATACATTCACTGATTTAGAGTCAGGTAAGCAATATAAGATCGAACTGTATTGTGTACAGGCAGGAACGGATGACAGCAATCGGGAGATCTTGATCTGGGATACCTCTTCCGGAAGCCAGGGATCAGCAGCCCAGAAGTATGTTACTCTGTATTCGGGAATGGAGATCAAGAATGCAGCGGTTACATCCGTCCGATATAATTCTTATGAAGACAAAGAGATGGATCTGACTTATTCCATGGATCTGGCGACCGGATTTGATATTCAGTATTCCATTTATAAGAAAGCTCAGAGCAGCGAACAGGATACACCGATTCTGGGACCGGAGGCTACCATGGATCTGATGGGGTATAAGAAAAATGATGATGGAATCTGGGTGAGAAAGAATAATCCGGATGTACATTGGGACCTGAAGCTGAATATGACTGAGACATTGACCTTTGCACCGGGCTGTGCAGTGCTTCCGGGCGGTGATTATGTTCTCCGGATCTGGGCGCTGGATCAGAACCAGCAGGTTTTAGGAACCGCTGATGTGGACTTTACCTGGTCCCCATTATCCGCACCATCCTTCTATGTGGAGACGACGGCTCTTTCCGATGGTACTGCATTAAGTGTTAAGTTTAATCCAGTTGATCCTTATAAGACCATTGCAGGTGGACGGTATTATGTGGCTGTATGGGATGAAAACAACAACTTAAAGGATCTTTATGGTGTAGGCGAGAATCCTGTCAATGATCCGAAGCTTATCGTTCCCAACAGTGGAGAGGATAATTCACCGCAGACGATTAAAATAACCGGACTGGAGGCAGGCAAATCTTATAAGATTTCCTTCTATGGAGCAACCGATCTTTCCAATACAGGAAAAACTGCATTGGATCTGGGAAGTACTGTAGAGGCAGCCAAAGCGCAGTTATCAGGTATGAATGCAGCACAGCTGAAAGGTATCACCTTGTATGAGACCACGCAGGCAACCCTTCAGTCATGGGGTGGACGTTATTCCAGAACCTCCTTTGGCTTTAACAGCAGCCGAAGCCTGATGATCTACTTATTTGAGGCCAGCGGTCTGGATAAGATCACCAAGATCGAGGTCAGTGTTTACAGTGGTGTGGAAGGAAAGAGCTGGACCTATACCGTAACAAGACCGGAGAATGGTTCTCTGTTCAGTCTGGTAACCGGAAGTACCGTCAACTATCAGGCGGTCATCCCGACGACACTTACGACATCGGGATCGTACCAGATCACCAGGGCGAACTTCTATACAGAAACATCAGAAACAGAACCGGCATTCTATCTGACTGGCGATGCAGTCATGCCGTAATCATCGGGGCGCAATGAGGAGGAAAACATGGCAAGAAAATTAAATAGGAAAGCGAAAAGGTCATTTGCCATATTCACGGTTTCCGTTCTGGCTTCCGTAGGCATGTTCTCCACGGCAGTTGTTACCACTACCCGCGCGCAGGCAGAGCGTTTTGCTCTGACTGCCGGGACGGTAGTTTATGACAATGAGTTCCGTCAGGTGGATTTTGGCCAGGAAGGACGGTTATACCGGGACTGGGATAAGACCTATAGGCTGATTGATGAAAACAAGAAAGAATACAATTTAGGCCGCCAGACGGTGGTCTATGAACCGGCTAACAGCACCTTGTCCATTTACGGAGGCGGTTACCGCTTTAACGGCGATGGAACTGTGGTACAGCTGGAAAGCAAATATCAGGTCAATGATTTATCAGAATCCGGTTTTTACAAGCTGTCAGACCGTAAATTTGTCATGACAGGAGACAATATCCGTGATGATCAGGGAGCGGTCCAGACTTCTGGATGGGCGTATCTGATCGGTGATAAATCCGGAAATGTACAGGTCATTAACGAGAACCTGGACATGAAGGTGCTGGATTCCAAATATTTTGATAATGGCAATATGAGATTTACCATCAAGGACGAGACTCTGGATCTGGGATTGGACCGCACGGTGAACCTGGCTCAGGTGATGGGCTCCTTACAGGTGGTAGAAGATCCATATAATTTAGGACAGAAAGTATACGCTTACACCATCCGTGGCGGCGATGGCGGTTCCGGTGGTATCGGTGGAACTGGTGGAACCGGTGGTATCGGCGGAACCGGTGGCCGTGGCGGCGATGGCGGCCTTGGCGGATACGGCGGAAATGGTGGAACCGGTGGCGCTGGTGGAACCGGAGGTAACGGTGGTACTGGTGGAGCCGGTGGAAACGGTGGATCTGGCGGATCTGGCGGAAACGGTGGATCTGGTGGTAATGGTGGTAATGGTGGTGATCTGGATAACTCCGGACAGCAGGCAGTACAGGGACGACAGTCTATGGGACTGCGTCAGATCACAGCTGCTTCCAATTACGCAGACGTTACCTTTAAGATCTCCGACCCATTCGGCTATTATGGAGTCATTGACCTGGCAATTTATGAGGTAAGTGATGATATGGATGATGCTCTTCCGGTAGATTCCATTTCTGTCAGTCCAGATGATACTGAGTACCGTTTCAAGAAGGGACTGAAACCAGAAACCAAGTATGAAGTGGTCATCGGATATGTGCCAGAAGGAGAAGAAGAGTTCCGTAAAATGGATACCATGAGATTCTGGACAGAATCCGTAGAAAGCGCATTGAAGATTGAATTGCTAAGTGTGGATGAGATTGGATATTACGCAAAGGTGGCAGATGCTTACGATCAGGCAGAAGTGCGGCTGTGTCTCTATGATGACAGCGGCAGCATGTCAAAAGAGGTAGCTGTGGATACCGCAGAGCTTTATGGTGATGCCGGTGCATCAGGAACTATGGAGCGTCCAACGGATGACACCCAGTTCCAGTATTACCGCTTCGAATTACAGGTAAAGGGAAGTGATGGAAACTGGAATACGATCCGCTCCACAAAGGTCCGCAATCCGAATACGTCTTCAAACAACTCTGGCAGCGGAAGCAGTTCAACCAGCGGAGGAACCACAACAGGCGGAACTACGACAGGTGGAACCACAGCTGGAGGAAGCACGACCGGAGGAACGACAACCGGTGGTTCTGCTTCCGGCAATTCTTCGACGATCAGCAACGATGCTGTGAACGCCGTTTCTGCTGATGATGAGACAGAAGATACAAGTCATCTGTTACCATCAACTGAGAACGTCGAGAATCAGAAAACAGGTCAGACAGATAACCAGACAGATCAGCAGTCAGACAACACAGAGAATGATCTGGCTGTGCAGGATCTGGAAGCATCAGGCAACAGTCAGGAATCCGGTCAGAAGACTGACACAGACAACAAAGCAGTACAGCCATAGGGCTGAAAAAGTAACCGGGGAAGGTGACTGACCCGGTTATAAAAAGAATATATGGAGGTATGAGATTATGGAAGCGATTCTTTCAACAACAGTGTCAGCGATCGGCTGGATGCTGGGACTGGCATTTTTAGGAGTGGGCATCGGTCTTGGAATTTTAGGTTCTAAGGCAGCAGAAGCCATCGGACGAAACCCGGAGACCAAATCCGACGTGATTCAGGCAGTGATGACCGTAGCCGTGGTTTTAACTGTTCTGCTCCTGTTATTATTTGCATTTGTATTCCTGTTAATTTATTTTAATCCAATGGTGGTATAAATATGCAATATATACTTATCTTTCTTGCAGTACTGGCAGTGATCCTGTGTATGAATGTATTTATCTTTCTGGCAGTCCGTCAGGCGGCTGATAAGGTGAAAGAACAGGTGGAAGGGCGTTTTATGGATGAGCTGTCATCCTTCGATGAGCTTTATGAACAGAAGGCAGCCAGACTGCAGAAATTAAAAGAGGAGCAGGAACTGTTAAACAGCAACATTTTCCAGAAGAAAACGGATCATGAGAAAAAGACAGAGGCGAAGGCAGAAGCACCGGTAAGGACTGCTGGGAATAAAGGCTTCGATATTCCAGTATCCAGAACGGCAAATCCGGAATTTTTTAAAGAGTACCGTTATGTGCGGGATCGTTTTCGGGTGAATGCCAGAGATCTGGTGGAAGCGGTTTTAAAGCTTCCTGCAGATGAAGAGATGAAGAGGGGAAATCTGGCGGCGAAGGCCCTGGAGATCCTTTCACAGGAAACCGCTTTTTCCATGTCCACTCTGGAAGGTGAGGAACAGCTGCAGCTGATTGGCGAGGCACTTCCAGAGGAGTGCCATTGCCTGCTTAAGATGTATCTTGAGGAACTGGAAACAGAAGAAAAACAAGATCAGTTCTGTGCGATTGGTTTCTGGGAATATTTAGGGACCACCAAAGCCCTGTACAGCGGCGATGTGGCAGTATATACTCCGGATCCGGATGCGCTGGCTGGTGAGCCTGTAACCCTGATCCAGGATGAGACCATCTGCGAAGGAGTCCGGGTCCGCAGAGGAAGCCGGATGTATGATTTTAGTATATAGGAAGGAAAAGCAAGGCAATGGGCGAGTATATCAAAAACCAGGTAGATAAAAAGATTGATGCGATCAAGGAACAGAAAAATATCTATGCCGTGGGCCTGGTTACTTCCGTTACGGAGTATGTTCTTACGGTAAAAGGACTGGAAAATGTAGCATATATGGAGAAAGTCCTGATCGATGGAGTCAGCGAGGGGTATGTCAATTCCATCCGTCAGACTGATATCCGTGTAACTGTGGTACGTCAGCGGGGACCGATTTATATAGGAAGCCAGGTTACGGGAACAGGAGAGTCTTATAAAGCCTTTTATTCTCCTTCCAGTATTTCCCATGTGGTCGATATCTTCGGCAATGACCGGATGACGGATGGCATTTTTGAGGATGCAGAACCGATTGAGATCGAGAACGAGCCGATCCCGATCATGGACCGCGGAACGGTAAAACGTCCGCTGGAGACGGGAATTGCAGGAATTGATCTGATCTATCCGATCGGTAAAGGCCAGAGACAGCTGATCATCGGTGATAAAAAGACAGGAAAGACCCAGATCGCCTTAGATGCTATCGCAAACCAGGCGGGCAAGGATGTGATCTGTATCTATGTGACCATCGGAAAGACTAAGAAGAATGTCAAAAGAGTTTACCAGGAATTAATGGCTCGTGGGGCCATGAAATATACCATGATCGTGGCAGCTTTCAATGATGATAAGCCTCCGGTCATGTATCTGACTCCTTATGTGGCAGCGACCATCGCAGAAAAGCTGATGATGGAAGGAAAGGATGTCCTTCTGGTGTTAGATGACTTAAAGCACCATGCAGATGTCCACCGTCAGATCAGCCTTCTTCTGGGCAATGTACCGGGACGAGAGGCATATCCGCCGGATATTTTCTATACCCATTCCAGACTGTTAGAGCGTGGATGCCAGCATTTGTGCGGCGGTTCTGTGACGATTCTGCCGATCGTAGAGACCAGAGGCGGTGATATTACCGGATATATTCCGACGAACATCATTTCCATTACGGACGGTCAGATCGTGCTGTCTAAGAAGAACTTCGATAAAGGACAGAAACCGGCGATCCATTATGGACTCAGTGTTTCCCGTCTGGGTGGCGCGGTCCAGACTGCGGATATGAAAAAACTGGGTGCAGTGGTCCGCCGTGAGCTGCTGACCTATCTGGAGACCAGAGAGGTATATGAGATGGCTAATATGGATGAGATGAGCAAAGAGATGCGGGCGCGTCTTATGCGTGGAGCCAGGATTGTAGAGGGACTGACCCAGTATAAATACCAGGCAATTTCTTCCGAAAACTGTATTCAGAAGTTTAAGGCTATCATGGAGGGAGACTATGAGCATTCGTAACATTGTAAAGGTTATGAATTTCCATGCGCTGATCCGTGTTGACAACGCCAAAAGAAAAGCGGACAAATACCGGATGATGGAAGAACAGCTTTACCGGATGATGGATGTGATCATGAATAACCGGAACCTGATCCTGGATAAAAAGGTCATGGAACCGAATCCCAATGCACCGGAGATCCAGATCTACATAGGCAGTGATTTCGGCTTCTGCAGCAACTACAATTCCCAGATGAATGAGCGGTTGAACAGAGCCGGTGCGGATGCAGAGAAGATCCTGATCGGAAGAAAGCTGATCAGCCATGAGGATCAGAAAATTGCCATCCGGACCACTGCCGGGGATCTGGAGAGAAATCTGCCGGAGATCCGTCAGTTTTTAGAGACACGGATACGGGAGAGAAGCTGTTCGAAGATCAGCATCATTTATAACCATTATGAAAACACAACCACCATTTATGCCAAGAATCTGACCGTATATCCGGTTACCAGGAGAGAAGAGTCCGGCCAGAAAACGGATGGGACCCAGAAGAATAATTCCCTGGATTATACAGGAGATTTTGCGGTGGAGGGTGATATCAACCAGCTGATGATGCAGCTGATTTCATCTTATGTAAACTACGAACTTCTGCTGGCATTGGTAAACAGCCGTGCAGCCGAGAATATTCTCAGACAGAATGCCACAACCGATTCTTTGAAAAAGATCGATGAGATGGAAGAAGAGCGGGTCATGGAAGAACGGAGAGAGATCCGCGGCAAGGAATTCCAGAAAGTAGTTGACAACTATGTGAAGAAAAAAATGTATTAACGAATGAGGTGTGGATATGAGTATAGGCAAGATTATTTCTGTCTCCGACCTAATGGTAGAAGCCTTTGTTGCTGGAGAGCCGTTAAAGAGGAGAGACATGCTGTATGCAGAAGACGGCGGACGTAAGTATGAGTTCGAAGTACAGGATATGAAGGGCTCAGTAGCGAGTCTGATCCCATTTGGCAGCTGTAAGGGGCTTCACAGAGGAGCAGAGGTATTTAAAAGTCCAAGAGGACTGGAGATCGAATATTCAGATGCAATTCTGGGAAGAGTGTTCAATCCTTATGGAGAACCTATCGATCAGGCTCCGTTAGAGTCCAGAAATACCAGAACCGTCTATCCGGACAGTCTTCCATTAGGTGAGATCGACGTCAACGGACCGATCCTCTGGAGCGGAATCAAGGCTCTGGACTTTTTTGCCCCGATGCAAAAGGGCTTTAAGATGGGTCTGTTAGGCGGTGCCGGTGTTGGCAAAACCGTATTGATCAAGGAGCTGATCCATAACGTATACCAGGGATTCGGTTCTAACTCGGTATTTACCGGTGTTGGTGAGCGTTCCCGAGAGGGTAAAGAGTTATATGACGAGATGAAAGAGTCCGGACTGTTAGATAAGATCGCCATGGTATTTGGACAGATGGGCGAGAACTCCGCTTCCAGATCCCACGCAGTTTATTCTGGTCTGACTCTGGCAGAGTATCTCCGTGACGAGAAGAATCAGGACGTACTTCTGTTCATTGATAACATTTACCGTGCTGTTCAGGCTTATTCCGAGATCAGCGCCATGGAGAACCGTATGCCGATCGAGAATGGTTATCCGGCAACTCTGGATTCTGATGTCAGCGAGATCGAGGAGCGCATCAACTCCACATCCAAGGGTTCCATCACCTCTTTCCAGGCGATCTACATTCCAGCCGATGATATCACGGATGCGGCGGTTCAGACCATTATGGAGCATCTGGATGGTCAGGTAGTGCTTAGCCGTAAGGTCGCAGAGAAAGGTCGTTACCCTGCAGTGGATGTATTCCAGACCACCAGTACCCTGATCGATGCGGACAAGGTGGGAGAGCGCCATTATAACCTTCATGAGAAGGTCATTGCTTACCTGACCCGTTATCAGGAGCTGGAGGAGATCATTGCAGTTTTAGGTATTGAGGAATTGTCCAGAGAAGATAAAAATATCTTCTACCGCTCCAGAAAGCTGCAGAATTACTTCACCCAGCCAATGTTTGTGGCTCAGGACTTTACCGGAATTCCGGGTGAATTTGTGAAGATCGAGGATATCTTAAATGATGTAGAAGGAATCCTGGAAGGCAGATATGATGATCTGGATGAACAGGACTTCTTCATGATCGGAAGCTACAGCGGAAAGCACCAGAATGGAAGGGACGATGCACCATGGGAGAAATAAAAGCCAGTGTGCTGGGCTTTAAGGAAGGACTCCAGGCTTTTGAACATGTGGAGTTGGTTCGGATTGTCAGTGACAAGTATAATCTTCTGATCCTGAAGGATTATATGCCGGTGCTTGGCGAGATCCATGGAAAAGTGGAGATCGTTCTGGAAGATGGAGACCGGACAGAAACCTATGAAGAGATTGACGGATTTTTTATCCATAGAAATAACGAATTTGAATTGCTGATCACAGAGGACGATTATGTGGAATAACTGGGCAGGTTATGTGCTGTATTTTAAAGATTTTATCGTGGTGACTGCCCTGGTGGGAGCTGCGTTTACCATATGGTTCGCAGTCCTCACCAGGAGGTTTTCCTGGAAAAAACGAAACAGAGCGATCTACGGGGCTCTTTTGAACCGCAGCGACAGGGAACTGGTCTGCGTGTCTGCGATTCTGATGCAGTGGCTGTTTGTATTTTCAGCGGCGGTCTGTGGTACAGAGGTAGAATTGCCTCATCTGATGTTCCTGCTCCTGATACCTCTTGTAAAATTGGGAGCTGGAATGGGAATGGGTATCTGGTTCCGGGATTTTTTAAATGGCGGCCTTTTATTTGGTACGCTGTTGGTGGCCAATATCTTATCCGGATATCTGAAGGAGACCCGATTTAATATATTTGTAGTGGTCATTTTGGTACTGTTAAAGGTATTTGCGGTATTCTATGAGACTTATTTTGGAATGAAAGATATGTTTGTATGCTTTAGCCGCAGAAGCGGAGAAGAAAAACGGGAGGAGGCACAGGAGGATGGGCTTGAATTTGAAAAAGAAGGCGCAGGATCTGCCGCAGGAGACGGAACAGAAGCCTAGATCAAGAAAAGCGAAATCCAGAAAGAAAAGCGGGCCCGGCCTCAATAAACGGGATCTGCTGGTTACAGCCGGAGTGATGGTTGTAGCTGCGCTGGTCATTGTTCTGGCGCTGCAATTCCGGAAACGTGTGGATACGGTGTCTGTGGCAGATGGGGCTTACCAGTATTTTGGAGAACAGAAGCTGTCTTATTCGGGAAAAACTACCATTCACTATGAGGATGGGCAGGCTACGTTAAAGGACAGCTCCGGTGAACACGTGCTGGATCATAAACCGTTATACACCAACGATCAGGAGCTGATTCTTCCGGTGGCCTATGCCTGGTATGATATCAGCAGCGGCCGGATCTATCGTCTGGAGCATTTCAGTACCGTTACGATGGAAGGAAACCAGATTGTGCTGAAGGATGGCGATAAGAAAAAAGAAGGAGCCGGCGGTTTTATCTATGACGGCCAGAATACGTATCTTTTCTTAGAACGTGCGGAAGTGACCGTGGGAGAGCAGACCGTGAACCTTCCGGCTATGTCCTATGTGGTGTCACAGTATGGAAATACCTTGCAGTATTATGCAGTGGGAAGTGATAAGAGCGTTGTGATCCAGGCAGAAGGGGCAGACCAGATTGCCAGATTTGGCAATGGGGATGTTCTGAATCTTGGAACAGATACGCTGAATAAAGCCAACGGAAGCTGGCAGCTTCTGGTGGCAGATCCAGGCATCATGGATCGGATGGATTAAAGTCGGTCAGGAAAGGAGAACAATGGCATGAAGAAAATCTTGGGAATGGCTGGATTGCTGATCGCGGCAGTCATTTTTGCCTATACATTCCGGTTAAAAACCGTAGGCTACCTGGATACTTCTGTTATGGCAGTGACAGACCGGCAGATGACAGGTACGCTGAAAGCGGGAATCTCAGATCATGAGGACCGCAGGATCGTAACCTTACAGAAGTATCAGGCAGCGGAGCCTCTCTACAGCAGAGGCAACCGCTATTATCTGGGGCAGGAGAAGACACAGCTTGATATCTCCTACCCATTTTATGTTAACTCAGGAACTTCTCTGTATTTTATGACAGACCAGACGAAGCTGATCACCAGTGATTTTGCAGCCTTTGATTCTTATAATGGACTGTTTCTGAGTGATGGAAAGGCGTATACCAGCTTAGACGGAAGTTCTGATATGATGGAGCTGGCTGACGAGGAAGAATATATCATGACTTCCATCGGCGGTGGAATCTATCAGAACCTGCAGCCGATGAAAGTAACCTCCGACAGTAAAGAGAACGATTATCGGTTAAACAGCTTTTTATATCTGGATGACAACGTGATCCGTGCGTATTCCTATGAGGATGACGCACTGGTGTATATGGAGAATCCAGTTTCGGTCAGCAGCCGTGTGTCGATCGGTTCCTTGAATATGAGCTATTCCGAGTTTCTGGGATATTTAAAGACTGCTGCAGGTAATTCTGATTTCAGTACCGGTATTGATATGGAACGACAGGATCAGCCGAATACAGACTTAAACGAAGAGCGCAGCCATGAAGAGGGAAAGCGTCAGACCGCTGATCCGAAGGTACAGGAAGCGCTTCCGGCAGATGTGGCGGAAGCTGCCAATGGAACATCGGGAGCAGTAGGTGGTGAAGTAGCTGCTCCAGCCAATGATGAGAAAGGCTTGAGTCCAGAAAATAGCAAGAATGGTGATGGCATCCTGGATAGCGGAGATTCAGACCAAAAAGGCTCTACGAGTGGCGAAGGTGACGAAGGCTCCGGTGGAAGCAGGGGAGACATTGGCGGCGGTGGTGATTCCGGCGGTTCCGGTGGCGGAAGCAATGGTGGAGGCTCTGACCGGAATGATGGTTCTTCCAGCGGTAGTTCCGACAGTGGTTCAGGAGCAGCCAATGGTTCTGATAATGGCAATGGTTCCGGTGATGGCAATCAGGACGGCGGTAATCATGATGGCAACACCAGTGGCGGTAATGGCAGCAATGGCAGTCAGAACTCCGGTAATGGTTCTGGTCAGGGTCAGGGAACCGGTGGTGAAAAACCAAACAACCCAGATGACAAAGTGTTCCATGAGCCAAAAGTAACGATGGATGCGCCGGAGATGGGTGTTTATTATCTGAAGTCATCCATTCATATTGATGACCCGGATGGACGTCTGGTACGAGTAATCATCCGTGCTTATTTAAACGGGAAGCAGGGCGGCCGTAAAAACTTAAAATCTGATGCAGATTTCAAGATCCAGAACCTGCGTCCAGGCGAAACCTACGAGATCAAGGGCGAGATGGTATACCGGAACGAGTTAGGCGTGAAGGTGACGAAGCCGTTTATGGAGAATATCGAGGTAAAAACCAAAGACTTAGACACTCTGGCGCCTCTGACTCTGAATTTCGAGGATGCAGATACTTATGCGACTCAGAGTATTTCCATTAAAAATATGACTTTGACGGGACCGAAAGCAAAGGATGATTCGGATGAGGTTCTGATCACTTATGCTAACCGCGTGAAAGTAGTGGTAAATGGATATGAAGATCAGGATGAGAATCTGGGAAGTACTTTGGTGCGGAAATTACGTCAGGGAGAAAAAGTCAGCTGGACCTCCGGAGAAGATTTTAAGTCCAACAGCAGCTATGAATATCGGGTTGATGTGCAGGACCGTTTCGGAAACAGCCTTCAGCTGACTGCTGACAGCCGGACAGAAGGACATACAAGGACCTGTAAGATTGCGCCTAAGGCAGCGATGTCTGAGATGGATAACCAGGTAGGCAGCCAGACAGTCGGTATTCAGTTAACGAATACGGATAAGGTATCTATGACGAATCTGCGTTTGAAGATCACAGATTTAGAGGGTAAGGTACTTCCGGCTTTTGCAGGCTCAGACAGCTACTATTATCCATTGGATGCTTCTGCTTCCGATCTGCAGCAGGTGGATATCACCATGCTTCCTACAGGAATTAATATTGTAGCAGTCGTAGAGGCAGATTTTGATCTGGGAGACAAACCGCAGGCCAATCTTCTGACTAAGAGGGAGATCGGAAGAATTTCTCTTTATACGGCTCCGATCAGCCGTCTTGGTTCTGTTTATACCAATATTACGACCGCTGATGTTACCGCATCATCGGTAAATATGACATTTACCATCGATCAGGACAAGACGCTGGAAGGACTTCTGGAACTGATGACCCAGGCAAGAGTCCTGATCAGTGCACCAGACGGAACCATTGTATACAACAGCATGGCAGATGCTGGAACGAAGGTTAGCGGCGTCAGCCAGTCATCGGAACTGACCAGTGGAAAGATCAGTGTTGGTCTGGCTTCCAATTATCTGTTTGATAAAGAACGGTTAAGCGGAGATGGATGGACAAAGGAAAATGATGATTCCTTCATCATCCAGAGATCTAATTCTGTCAGCAGTATCCCACAGGTAAAGATATCCCAGCCATCAGGAAAAATCTGTGATAATCCATGGGAGGCTCTGAAATCAGGAGGAAGGGTAACACTGTCCTTCCCAAGAAAGAGCGACCAATTTGCAGCAGGTTCCTTTCAGTCCATGACCCAGTATCAGATCACAGTACAGGCAGTGGCAACCCAGGCGGGAATCAGCCATTCTGTAGGATATGCAGGAAACATCAGCAGCTTTAAGACATTAAGACAGGCTCCGGAGTTTGAATACAGTGACGCATTTACGATTGCTGATCAGTATTCCATCTATGGATTCCGGATCAATGACCCGGACGGCACGATCCCGGGCGGACAGGTGCAGATGCGTATCTCCACCAATGGTAGTGTGGTGATGGCCAGGAATTTAGCCACCAATACGCCTGAACCAGAAGATCTGGTGATCTCCGATCTGCGTCAGGGCAATACTTATCTGATCACCTTTATGACAACTTTGTACAATGAAGGCTACGATTCTTCCACTCAGGGAGAAAAGACCTTCAGTCAGCAGTTCCAGTTTACTGTTGGTGAGGAGGCTTCCGGTACCATTCAGTTAAATGGTCTGAATAACAATATGTTGTCTAAGATCCAGGTATCTATGGCAGGTAACAACGGCGCCCTGATCGATTATAAGTACCAGGTTCAGGTATACGGAGCAGCCGGCGTTGATACATCGAATACCAAGGTACTTCAGAGCCTTCTGGAGACATGGGATTCTGATAAGCTTCCAATGAATATGGATGGTTTTACCAAGGAGTATGAGTATCAGTGTGAGAAAAACTGGAAATATATCATGCGCCTGGTGGTCAATGTCCGTGGTTATCAGGTTATTCTGGATGATGTCAGCTTCACAACCGAGGGCGAGATCATTGCGATCACGACATGGAAAGATTATACGGATAGCAATGGCAAGAAGGTTGATGGACTTTGCTCAGCTATGAATAAGAATAAGACCGGTAAGTTCGTAGTAACCCAGGATATGGTAAAGGACAGCAATGACTGGGTAGGAAGCACAGTTGATCCATTTAATGGAACCCTGGATTTCCAGGGACATACCATGACGACGGAGGTTGTCAATGCAGACGGAAGTAAGAACTACTATGCAAAACCAATGTTTAGTGCCTTGGGCAGCGAAGGTGTGGTAGAGAACATCGTCTACGATTGGACCTGGGATAACAGCATCTATGATTCTTACTCCAGCTTTTATCGGTGGACATCTCTGGTACAATGGAACTGGGGAACGATCCGTAACGTGAAGATAAACGTAAATATGAGGGGACGTCAGTATGTCAGTGAATTAGGCGGCATTGTGTTTACGAACTATGCGTCCGGTGTCATTGAAAACTTTGTAGTAAGCCTT
>ERZ773115.2455-NODE-2455-length-14430-cov-3.405635_pt1 | contig 14430 bp, 12 predicted proteins | sample MGYA00511116_ERZ773115 | MGnify/ENA primary metagenome ERZ773115 (study PRJEB29015, sample SAMEA2737869) | human gut metagenome | biome: human gut; feature: human-associated habitat; material: faeces | place: China | collected 2012 ... | reverse complement strand
TATTATATTTATCTACATTGTATTTGTTTGCATTATATTAAAATTATGTTTTCATTGTTATATTCATTCATACTTATATTGTAACAATCATAGTGATGTCAATGCCTTATAAATCAAAAATTTCATCTACAAAATTTTCCTATCAAAATATTACTATAAAATGATTGCAAAATCAACATTATGCTTATAAAATAAGAATATGGCAACATTGTGCATTATTATAAACGATGTTATAATGTGTGTGTTAAAAGCAAATTTACCACCCAGCAATGTATCAATGTATCCGGTCGATATTTTTTATGGAAATGGATTTCCTGATAATTATATATTTGTTATACGTACCGATACATATTAATATAGCACTGTTTCTATAATCTTTTTTAACAGTGCTGCCCACTACAGATATAATACAGATTGATTATGCAGACAAGGAGGTGACTGTTATGATCAGTAGTGTATATAGCTACTACCTGTCCCAGTACGGACATAGGATGAATTCCAAGTATGATACCCATACAAGATCCCAGCTTAAAAACACATACAGCAAGGTTGTAAAGATTAACAGCCAGACCCCTGTATACAAGCTTGACTTATCGAGCGCTGCCCAGAAATATGCAATAGACCTTAAGGAAAACGCACGTGCTCTTGAGAATATAACCCAGGACTTATCAGACAGCTCAAGCGGTGAGATGACGTTTAAAAAATCTGCTGTGTCAAGCAATTCTGATGCTGTATCAGCACAGTACATCGGAGATTCGAGCCTTGCCTCAGATGATGAATCATTTGACATAAATGTAAAGCAGCTTGCAGCATCCCAGATTAATACCGGCAACTATCTGCATCCTCGCTCCAGACTTGTAAAAGCAGGTGATTATTCCTTTGATCTGTCTATTAATAATGTAACTTATGAATTTCAGTTTAGTGTGGAAAGCAGTGAAACCTTAAACAACATACAGAATAAGCTTGCAAGGCTTATAAACAGATCAAACATCGGACTTACTGCAACTATCAAGGAAGATAGTCTTGGCAACACAGCCATAAACATAGAGTCCGAAGCAACCGGAATCAGCGGTTCCTCACCTGTTATATTCAAGATTGAACCAAGCCAGAACAGCGATAAGACTGATGTATCTGCCAACGCTGCATTGATAAGCACTCTTGGACTTGACCGTGTTGCACAATATCCTTCAAACGCAATATTTAATATAAACGATGAAGAACGTTCTTCCATGAATAACCTTGTAACAATCAACAAGTCATATGCACTTGAACTTTCAGAGGTTACAGATAATCCAGTAACTATCAGCCTCAAAGCTGATGCTGATTCAATAGCAGAAAGTATTAATGAACTGGTATCAGGATATAACAATCTTATATCTGCTGCCAACGACAAAGCCAACAATCAGTTCCAGGGTACAGAACGCCTTCACAAAGAAATAACTGCTATAGCACGTTCACACAAAAAACAGCTTGAAAGCAACGGACTTACTCTTAACAAGGATGGAACAATAAGCACTAACAAAGAAGTTCTAAGCAAGGCTGCTGATGACAACCAGTTAAGCAAAGTTTTTGAAAGTCTTAACTCATTCAAAGACTCTATTAAAACAAAGGCTGAAAATATAGCACTTAATCCTATGGACTATGTCAACAATAAGATTATTGCTTATAAAAACCCTACCCGTACATACAATGATCCGTATAACCTTTCAGCTTATACTGGCATGATGTTTAACGGATACATATAAATATAGTGTTTAGCACAGTTGATTCATATTATTTATTTTGATGTATTTTATTGATGTATTTATATTGATGTATTTATATTGATGTATTTATATTGACGAACGGACGCCATAAGGCTAGTGAGGTATTTTAAGAATAATGCTACAGTCACCAGAAAGCTGATTGGATATTTCTAAGATATTCTATGTAGGTATTGTTTACGAACGCAAACGCTCATACGAAACATCCATGTTTCGTTTTCGCTCGATTATACATCCATGTATAATCGTTGCTGGATATTGAAGGAATATCTAAGAACTATCACAATCAGCTTTCAAGTGTTCCTTACGCGTTATTCTTAAAATACCTCACAAGCCTTATGGCTGTCTTTGGCATAATATAATATTAAAACCTACTCTGCTGTGTTGATACAATGAAAAGTCAGAAAAAGGTGGGATTGAGTACATTGTGTCCAATCCCACCTATGTATTTTATATTGAAATGGTGAAAATTTGACTCTATTTGCAAAATTGACAATTCAAGTCATATTCGTTGCAAGAAAAGGAAGAAAAATGTATCTATGCTTCTGTAATATTCTTTGCTGCCTCACCATAAGCCCTTATGAAATCCTTTATGTCTTCAAGTGCTGCTGCCTTATCTTTATCAACGCTTCCCTTAAGTGCAGCTCCAAGCTTCCCAACCGCTTTATTTACCTCTGTTTCATCTATATCTGAGTGTTCCTTTACAAGCGTGCGTGTTGCGTTATACATCTCTAATGTGTTGTTAACCGCATCTACTGTCATTCTAAGATACTCATCTGTATCATCCTTCTTAGCACCTTTAAGCTCAGGAATAACAGTATCTATACTGTGAAGCACCTTCATGCAATAATCCTTAGCTTCTCCTAACACCTCTAACTGCTTACTTCTTATATCCTCCATGATATACTACCTCTCATCCTAATAATAATATTATTATACCATCATGTTTACTATCGGTTCATAATATACGATAAATATATCGGCACACACCAGTCATTCTTAACCCCGGCATACCAGATATCACCCTTTATACGTGCGCTGTCTATCCAACATCTGTCAGATCAACCATTAAATCATCAACAGCATCCTGATCTATATCTCCATTATCAAGTCTTGGCAACGGCGCCTTTATAAGCTTAACTTTCTGTATCTCCCAGCGGAATCCCTTTCTTTCATTATATCTGTTGATAAGCCTTACAAAACGGTCTATCCTTGCTTCCTTATCTATAGGTACTATCAATGCTGTGAGTTTATCATTATACAAGGTTACATAACTTTCTGAAACACCATCAAGTGCTGTGATTTCCCTTATTGTAACGGTACGGCTTATCTTCTCACCTGTTGGAAGAAGAATAATCTCAGGGTTACGCTTAAGAAGCACAAGACGTCCCTTCTCGTTAATCCTTCCAAGATCGCCTGTATGATACACACCATCCTTTAGTACACGTGCTGTATAAGCTTCATCCTTATCATAACCATTCATGACACAATCTCCGCTGACAAGAATCTCACCATCAGCTGCGATTGTAACCTGCGTTTCGCCAAACAGCTTATAAGTACCGTCCATTGTATCATTTATTCCTATACAGCCAGATGTTTCTGTCATGCCATATACATTATATACCTTTAAGTCCCTGTCACTTAAAGCCTCAAAAAGCCTGAATGGACAGCTGGCACCACCGATAATAACCGTCCTTAAATCGTTGTTAAATGCTTTGATTCTCTTTAAATAATCTATCATAGATGGTGAACCAGGAAGAATTGTAGGATTATAATAATATGTGTCCGCATCTATATGCCTTAAGCCTCTTCCTATGCACACACACGCACCATTATGCAACGGCCATATAAGGCTATATATATAACCAAATATATGATGAAGTGCTATCTGTGCCAGAACCTTATCATTCTCTTCGCATAAGCAGAACTCATTAATCTCATTGATAGTATTAAAAATATTAGATACAGTAAGGACTACTGCTTTATCACACTCCTGTGGAACAGCCGTAAGCATAAGTATATTGCCCTCCACAGCCGAATCCTCATCATACACAAAGCCTTCCACATCATCCTTTTCGGCATCCGGTATCATAATCGCGTTACTATCTGCAAGAATATACTGATTCGTAGATGTAAGTACATAATCAACCCCGACCTTTTTAAGTATATCGTTGCGGGTATTCTGTGGCAGAAAGAAATCAACAAGCATAACATCCTTACCAGCAAGTATTATACCAAACATATTAACAATCCACCTGTATGATGAAGGACCATATAGTGCAATACGTTTTCCTGTAAATCTCTTAAGGTGAAGTGCTTTCTTACATACATCCTCAAAAAGCTTGCTATATGAAATAGTCATAGTATCATATATTATAGCTTCCTTATTAGGATATTTCTCTGCATTATTTTTAAGCATTTTATAAAATGAATTAAGCTTTTCCATAATCTGTACAACCTGCCTCTTATAATCTTTCTCAATATGCATTACTAAATTCTCATAATCTGGCTTTATGATATTACTTATATGCCTTTATTGTAAGTTAATCAATGATTTTATACAAGCATAATTATAACATTCCTGACAAAATTTTATTCATTCTTTTTTCAAATGTACATTCACTCTTTACCTTTTCATATCCATTGCACGCTATCCTTAGGCGCTCATCATCATGTGACAGATAATAATCCACCTTTGCAATAAGATCAGGAATATCCTCATATATTACAAGTTCCCTTCCATCCTCAAAGTTCTCTGCTATCTCCTGCTGGTAATTCGTTATAAGAAAGCCTCCACAGCCCAAAACATCAAACACTCTTAACGGAATCCCTGACTGTATAATCTTTAAAGATATATTTAGGTTAATCTTTGCCTGATTAAAAGCAAGCGGCATCTGATTATAATAATCCACCGGACCACACTGGTTAAGTCCTGACAGCCTCTCATCCTTATCAGTTGAATAAAGATTAACCCTGCACCTGTTCTGCAGCAGCGCAAGTGCCTTATAACGCTCTCTCCCTGTAACCTCAGTTGCAAGCGCATAAGTAACCTCTGGCTTAATAACAGAATAAGTTCCACCTGATACTTTCGCAAAGTTATCATTGATACATTTCATAATATTATCATTCACACAATCATCTATAACATATCCCCCATATATCTTCTCCTGTGTAGATACTATACCTTCAAGATAGCCCCTTGTATACTCATCCTGATACTTGCTTATATACTGATAATCCGACCTGTAAAGCTTGCCTACAAATGCAACATCACTAATACAAGAATTTCCAACATTGCTTGCAACATTGTCTACAACATTACAAACCGCATTATTAATAGCCTCGGCAAAGATATCAGTATCAACAGCAAGTGGCATATGTCCAGCACCTCTTACTCCCTGCTTTGCATAGCTTTCAGCCTGGATTCTGTCAAAAAAATATATGATATTGCAGTCATTCTTTAACGCAGCTGTCCTTCTTATATTGACAGGGCAGTCATATACCCATGATATGTACTTAAGCTTCCTGTATCTATCTGTATTAAACTCAGACACTAATCTACAACATACATCCGATACCATAGGAATAAAATTCACTGAAAACACAGCATCATATGTAACATTGCTATTCTTAAGATAGTCAGACAGCTTTCTCTCAAGCTCATCATCATTATCCCAGTCTTTCATGTCATAGTAAAACACATCATAGCTTACATTCATCTTTTTTAATGCATTCTCTATGCCCTTCTGCATGAATGCGAACCATTGGAAAAATAATATATTCATGTTCCTCTCACCCTCTTTGCTTCTATATGTATACCATCATATAGTATTGTACATTTTTCATCTGGCATCTGTCTATGACACCTGTTACATTCTTATGATATTCTCATAACATTCTCATGTCAGAACCTTACTGAATTATAATACAATGGAATACCAGTTACGTAAACAATCACTATGAATCCAACGCACAAAATCTTTACTCTATTACTATGAATTAACCCACTCATCTAAACAACCACTATTGCTTTCTTACGAAAATACATTTATATTAAAGATATAAGGCTTGTATGAATATTAAAGAGGAAGCTTATCACTTATAGATGCCAGAATAAAGAGTTACTTTGACAGCACAGTTATATTTAATTTAAGCCTTTAGAAATGAGGTTTTTCATGAAAATATATATATACAGATACGGCAGCATATGCGAACCTGACATAATAGATTCTTTCAAAAGACTTGGACTTGACGTTCATGAAGAATGTATGGAAATATTTAATAAAAATCTTACTCCATCTGAATGTATAAAGCGGACAGCTTCTGATATAGTTGACGGCGGCTACAGCTTTGTGTTCACCATTAACTTTTTCCCATGGCTTTCCGAGGTATGCAATATAGCAAATATTGTATACATAAGTCTTATCGTTGACAGTCCCGTGCTTGAGCTGTACTCAGAATCTCTATCCAACCCTTGCAACCGTATATTTCTTTTTGACAGCATGCTTTATAAGGAATTCGCACCTTATAATCCAGGTCATGTATTTCATATACCACTTGCGACCAATGTAGCAAGAACTGATAAGGTCATACAAAATGCCAGCATAAGTGAGCGTAAGCACTTTTCAAGTGACATATCCTTTATAGGTTCTACATATCAGGAAAAATGCGACTACAACAAGATAAAACTTAACGAATACGATACCGGATATGTTGATGGGTTAATAGAGGCACAGCTAAAAATATATGGATATAACTTTATTGAAGATGTCATATCTGAGGAATTCGCAGAAAGATTCATAAAAAGCAACTTAGGAACTTATGAATTTCCTGAGAACTCCCGCTGTAACTACAAAGCACTTGTAGCACAGCACTACATAAGTGTCAAGGTTGCAGAGCAGGAAAGACTCCGTGCCCTGCGTATGTTATCAGATTCCTTCAATGTAGACATGTATACAGGCAGTGACACATCATCCATGCCGCATATCAACAACAGAGGCTTCGCCAAGTCACTTGAGGAAATGCCGCTTATATTTAACAACAGTAAAATCAATCTTAACATAACCGCCAAATCCATACGCTCCGGACTTTCGCTGCGTGTATTCGACGTGCTTGGCTGCGGTGGCTTCCTTATAACCAACTACCAGGCTGAATTGCCCGAATTCTTTGAAATTGGCAAAGACCTTGTTGCATACGAAAGCATGGAGGATCTTAAAGCAAAATGTGACTACTACCTTAAGCATGAGGATGAACGTATGGAAATCGCCAGTCACGGATATGAAACAGTTAAGAAACTTCATACATATGATACAAGACTGATACAGATGATAGATATGGCATTCCCAGCAAAATGATGAATATAAAAACTGGCTTTGCAGAATCAACTCATGATTAAGAATATTTTAAAATCTGTCATATATACATGTACATAAACACGTATTTTTAATATAAAAATTCAAAATAAAAAGAAAGGAATGTCAGCTTGTATACACTTTACCCCTTACAGCAGCCATCTATAATAGTGAAAACAACTGATATACAACAAACAAAACATTATGCGTATTCTTGAGTTTGAACATAAACACTTCGGTGTTGAAGATATGAAAGAAATACTTCCTGCCATGGGACATGAACTTACAGTTATATCCACTCCTCTTATACTAGAACGAAGAAGTGAAGAGTTTGATAAGCTGTTTGACAGTCTCATTATAGGAAATAATGATAGCCACAGTAGTAATAGCTATTGTAATACTGTCATGCCTAGCAAGCAGAGCAAATATGATGCTGTATTTACATTTAACTACAGCGTTGTCGTATCCAACTGCTGTAACCGCCACAACATCCCTTATATAGCATGGGTATACGACAGCCCTCTGCTTACAATATACTCATACACTATAACCAACCCATGCAACCACATATTCCTTTTCGACAGCGCACAGTATATTGAGCTTAAGAATGGTGGAATCAATACAGTGTACTATATGCCACTTGCTGCCAACACAGACAGACTGGATAAGCTCACATTGAATGAACATATTCATGAGGTGTTTGACAGTGACATATCTTTTGTAGGCTCTATGTACAACGAAAAAGGAAACTTCTACGACAGAATATATGACAAACTGAATCCTTGGGCGAGAGGCTATCTTGATGCTATCATATCCGCCCAGCAGAATGTATATGGAATAAACTTCCTTGAAGATATGCTGTCTGGAACACCAGAAACTAACAAAATACTTGCAGAGCTTATGCGTGTAGAGCCCTATATGCCTAACCACGATGGCATAGAAACTCCTGCATACGCATATGCCAACTACTTTCTTGCAAGAAAAGTCGCACAGAACGAACGTAAAGCCCTCCTTACTGCTGTATCAGAGCATTTTAAAACAAAGCTGTATACACATAACCAGACACCTGATATGCCGCATGTTATCAATCAGGGACCTATAGACTTCTACGACAACATGCCTTATGTGTTCAAATGCAGCAAAATCAACTTAAATATAACACTCCGAAGCATAAAAAACGGAATTCCGCTCAGATGTATGGATATCATGGGTGCCGGTGGCTTTCTTATGACGAACTTCCAGGCCGACCTGCTTAACCACTTCGTGCCTGATGTTGATTTCGTATACTTTGAATCAAAGGATGACCTCATAAGCAAATGTGATTACTATCTAAAACATGAGGATGAACGTATAAAAATCGCCGCTAACGGGCATAAAAAAGTCCTGCAGCTGCATAACTACAGGACAAGACTTAATGAGATATTTAGTGTATGCGGGCTTTTGTAATGCCCGCATACAACTGCATAAATCCAGCCTTTGAGACTTTTGCTATGATATATTATGTTATAACGTCAAAACATCTTAAGATATATCCCCATTGCTTTAACCTCCACATATCATATTTCACATCTATTACTATAAAGCTTTACTTACCTTTGCTACAAGCATTTATTTTGTTATTACCACTTTTTATTTACCACTTATTATACAATATGCTAATAAAATATAAAATCCTACAACTGTTTTTTAACAATACCAAATATCTTCTCCCACGCATTTTTATAATCATACATTTCCATTACTTTTCTATGTCCATTGGCAGCTATTTCACATCTTTCTTTATCGTGGTTCAGATAATATTCAATCTTGTCAAGCATATCTTCATCATTATAGAACAGCACCATATCTTCTCCATCAACAAACAAATCATCTAGCTCCTGTTGGTAATCAGACAGTAGAAAGCCGCCTGCGCCCATTATATCCAACGCTCTTAGTGGAATTCCTTTTCGTATACATCTAAGTGTCAGATTAATATTAATCTTAGAATTATGAAAAACAACGGGCATTTTATGTAAATATTCAAGAGGCCCTTTATTGCATACGTTATGTATAGCCTGTATAGCCGATGTTGTATACAATGTTAATTTATATTTTTCTGCCAACTTCTTAACAATCCTCATCCTATCGTTGCCTGATATTTTCCTGCTTAAAATATTCTTAACAACTTCAGAATCACCTATATGATATTCATCTATATGTGTAAACGATATTATTTTATTTATCTCTTTCATTAAATCTTCATTAACAAGTTCATCCAATAAATCCATTCCAGCAAATAAATTGTTTACGCCTAATATTGCATCAAATCTTCCCTTTAAATAATCATCCAATCTACAATACAGATCATCATAATCACTTATAGAGTTATACATGCTGCCCATAAATGTAATACCATTATCGTAACACATGCCATTATTAATTTTATAATTCATCTGATTTAATTCTGACATTTCACATATTTTGTCTTCATTACTTCCTTTACTTATAAGCTTATTAACACGACTGCAATTCACTGCTAGAGGCATGTGATAAGCATGTTCAACACCTGATTTCTTCAAACGTTCTGCTTCAAAACTATCAAAATGAAATATATAATTATAAGGATTGTAAATCATATCCGAATATAATGTCATGCAAGGACTATCATAACACCATGATACATATTTTATTTTCTTTCTCCATGCGACCTTTGATAAAACTGGTAGAAAATTGCAGCTTAAAATACAGTCATATTTTTCTCCATCGTATCCATTGTCCAGCATATTCTCTATGTACTTTATAAACTCTGAATCCGAGATATTATTTTTCAACTTATACTGAAGCTTTGTTACATTAAAGCCAAAGCTGACAAGCGTACTAAAAATATCATCGCTAATAATTTCCTGCCATGTATAATATAAAATATTCATTAGTTAAACCTTCTTTAAAATAAATGTAAACTTATTCACATCATCTTGAACAATTCATTTATATGTCCACTCTGTAATAATGGAATTGCATCATATATCTTCTCATAATCCCAATCCCACCATTTTATCTCTAATAATTTTTTTATAGTCAATTCATCAAATCTACGTTTAATAAAATGTGCTGGAACCCCACCTACAACTGTATATGGGGCAACATCGTCTGTAACTGTTGCATTTGCCGCGATAACTGAACCATCACCTATAGTAACACCCGAAAGAATCGTAGCTCCTGTACCTATCCATACGTCATTTCCTATAGTTATATTCCCTTTGCTACAGGGATGTCCCTTTATTGCTGCATATTCACTAATAAATATATTAAACGGATACGTTGATATCCAATCCACTCTATGATTCCCACCACAAACTATTTTCACATTTTTTGCTATAGAACAAAATCTGCCTATAATTAATGTCGTTTCATCGCCTTCATATGTTACTATATCTGGTAAACCATAAGTAAACTCTCCAACAGTAGTATGTTCATTATTATATAGTTTTGGACTATCCATTAAAGCTCTTTTTTTCATCAATTCCATACGCTGTTTCTTGTTTAAAAATCCTTCTATATCACTAAATCTTTTTACCTTTTCTACACCAAAATAAATTTTTAATGTCTGCTCAAATTCATAATCATAAGTTAAGCAATTAAAAACATAATGTACTTCTGAAGGATTCACTTCATTTAGAGCAGATAATTTCAATACTTCTAAACCATGAAAATCATCTGTTTTTTTCACTCACATCATAGATTCCGCTTATATCAAATGAATAGTCAGAAATTTCTATTCCATAGAAAAGTAACTCTGCATAATACCCTTTTCCAAGTATAATTATTTTTTTAATATCATTCATTATATTATCCCAGCTTTCTTCTATCACCAGTCCTGTCAATTATTCCGATGCTGATTCAACAGCAGCTTTAATCACATATTGATACGCATTAAACTGAACCTTATCCGCAGCATCCGGAATTTTTTCCAGTGCATTAAAGAATTTATTTTTTTCAATATCAGATATATTACTACTTTCAACTTCATTTATAATAGCTGCATATTCTTCTGGTATATAGCCACATGAATTTAACAATTCTGCTATTGATTTCAATGTAAAAAACTTAACATGTGTTTCATCTAAAATTCCTGACTCCCTATATTGGAACTCGCCCTTTAACAAAGGAATCAAAACCGATATATGCATAATATTAGGAATGCTTATTAATAACTTTGCCGTGTTTTTTAAATATTGCTTAATATTCATTAAAACTTTAGCTGGTTCCAATAAATGTTCTAACACATCCCCCATTATTACATAATCAAAATATTTCTCAGGATAATTCATATTCATATTTTCTATATTTCCCTGAACAATATGTAAATTATTTGCACCTATTTTAGCAATACTATCTACTATTTCTATCCCCTCAACCTTAGAATCAGGCCATAGATATTTTATCTTTGATAATGTTGCACCACAACCACAGCCTATCTCTAATACTCTTATAGGTATATCTTTACTATCAGTAATTAAAGATATTATATCTTCTCTGGCATAAGAATAATACTGTATATCAAAATTCCATTTTTCTTTAAATATCATTCTATTTGTCTGCATAAGCTCCTGCTGTCTTTTCTTATTCTCACCAAATGACTTAGAACCCCAATGGAATATAAAACTATTATGACACAATACACATTGATATCCTGCATATTGTAGTCGCACACATATATCAACATCCTCGTAATATCCCATTCCATATCTTGAATCCAAAATTCCGATATCATCTAAAGCTCTCTTTTTAAACATAAGAGCAAAACCTGATAACCATACTCTTTTTTCATAAGGATTCTTTGATGGAATATTATTAGATATCCCATATTTTATATATTCCTCTAAAGATTTGTATTTTTCCTCAATCATCTGACCAGCTGCACAATTAGACTCACATCCAACTGCTCCAACCTTAGAATTTTCATACAATCCCATTCTCATCCAAAATATAGCATTAGGTGTTACTAGAGTATCATTATTAAGTAAAAATATATCATAGTCTGACGAAGCTGCCTTTATACCCTGATTGCATGCAGCTCCAAATCCTTTATTATCATTATTTTTTATCAAAATAATATTATCCTGTTTTTCCAACCACTCTCTTATACCATCACTGGAATCATTATCAACAACAATAATTTGATTATCAATTATATTACTATTATTTTTTATACTATCTATACATATTTTCATAGCATCTGATGAATTATATGAAACTATTATTACAGAATATGGATTTACTTCAACACCCTGATTCTTAACTTCATTAATAACATTGCATATATATTCTTTATCCTTTTCATCTTCGCAATAAAAAAGTGCATTTTCGTAACATAAATAAGCCTGGTTGATATTCCTGGTTAGATAATATTCTCCCAATGCAAAATAAAGTTCGTAATCTTTATAATTCTGTTTTAATCCTTTGATAATCTCTTCATAACATTCCTCATACATTTCAGTTCTTAAAAGATCTGATATATACTGATAATCAATCATTATTATAGTCTCCTATATGTTTAATCTTAGTATTGGTTATAATCATTCCCTACAAAATTCGCTAAAATGATTATAAACACCAGTCCATTTTATCTACTGGTTCCTTTGATATTCCCCATTTAAACGACTCATCCTCTCCACAATACTTACATGATTCCATTGGCTGAATAAGTCTGTCCTTTATTTTCCAACCATCAATTCCCGGTTCGTAAATATCTATACAATCGTGAGCATCCAATTCTGGTAAATGTTCATCATATTTTTCATTAAAGTATTTATTAACAAATGGCGTACAACATGCTGCCATCATTCCCTTTGATAAAAAGGTGCAATTTCTTCTATAACATTGGTTAAATATTTTTTCCTTGTCTGAATCCCCTTTAATATTAACATGCTTAGCAAAACTATCCTTTTCAATCCTCAATTCTGCATTCAACATGTTATCTTTAACATATTGAATAATCTTGTTATTATTAAGGCACTCATAATCTGATATTGATATCATAACATTATTTTCCTTAATAATTCTTATCAAATCATCAGACATTGATAATAATAATATACCATTAGTAACCACTGTTATATTCGCAGTGTCAAAAGCATCTCTTGCTGTTTCTATAAATTTTCCTATATCTTTATTTAGAAGTGGCTCTCCCCCCAGCAGATATATTGTTTTTATATTTGAAAATAGCTCTGATAACCTATGTATATCTTTATCAAACTGTTCATAATCAGCATATACCGGATGACTTACAATATTAGAATAATGAGCACAACCACGACAATTAAGATTGCAATGATCAGCAATATGGAATTCTATCTGATTAAGTACCGGACATACTGCTGAATATTCTTTAATAGATTCATTATTGTCTACTTTGTCAGGAATTATATATATTTTATCTATTCCGATTTCTCTTAATATGTTAGTATAATAAGTATTTTCTGGTTCTGACTGCAGTACTCCATCTATATCCCCATTCTTATATAATTGCAACATATCACTTAGTGAATATGTTACATCTGAATCTGCATAATTACCAAGATTTACATCGGATAAACCAACTATAGCATCTGACACACCATATCTTTCAGCAGTCTGAAGTATATCATTCCAGCTTTCAGCCTGTCCAAATATTATTAACCTCATATTAATTTCCTACTTTCCATAAAATATTAAAAACTATTTAAATTATAACTTTTTTATAATTGTTACGCAATTAATTATTCAGGTAATTGAACACTCATAATCAATCTGATAAACTATTGGTATGATTATAAATTGTTATTTTAAGGTTAAATAATACATAGGGGAGAGATGAATAACTATGAACTCTACTAAGGAATTACTTATAAAAATAAAAGATGCTGCACTTCATAATGCAATAGCTGCTAAAGATATACCTATTAGAGATATAAAAGATGCTACACTTGCTGAATATTATTCTATAATAAATGACACAGAAAAACATCAGAATGAATTATTATCTCTGTATAATGATATTGAAGCTATATCTGATAATGAAACAAATCTTGATATTATCATGCATTTTCTTGACAAAATGATCAATCACCTAATATATCTTGATTACCTAAATGTACATCATATACCTGAAATTCTTCCTGATGATATATCACCAGAAAATCAATATATACATTATCTGAAATTAGCTGATTACTACGCTGATATAAACCAATATCAGACTTATCTCTGTATGGAAAATGCTTATTTTCATTGCAAAAATGAATCCATTCGCAATAATATATTAAATAATATGAATATTTATAAAAAAGATAATA
>ERZ773115.2452-NODE-2452-length-14459-cov-20.949458_pt1 | contig 14459 bp, 14 predicted proteins | sample MGYA00511116_ERZ773115 | MGnify/ENA primary metagenome ERZ773115 (study PRJEB29015, sample SAMEA2737869) | human gut metagenome | biome: human gut; feature: human-associated habitat; material: faeces | place: China | collected 2012 ... | reverse complement strand
CACGTTAAATCATATCAGGCGTAATACCACAACCCTTAAGTTAGCGCTTATGGGAGTGTTCCCCGCCACTCTTCGTGTGTCTGGTAACCTCAATGCACCCTTTTCTCCCCAATAGTGTAAAACACAATGAAGTAGAAGGAGTTATTTCACATCATGCAAAGATTCAGACCATATCTCCCAATAGCCTTCGCGACATGATGACTTTCAGAAATATCTAGCTGTTAACAAAATTCCATACTTGCTTTGCTAATACCACCTAGATTATATATGGAAAAATACACCTAAAACTTAAACAAATTATATCCACAACAAACATCCATCTATTAGGATTAAAATTAATTTAATAATAAATAATACAACACCGGTTCATTTTCTAACAAACCGGTGGGCACCATTATTGGAATAACTTACTGATTACATTAAAAACATTAAGGGCGTTACTTGCCACACTAGACATCTTGGCTGAATTTTTTTCGATTGAGTCAAGAACACTTTCGACTTCCGATAAAGTTCTTCTGCTATCTGCATCTTTTCCTGAGTCTATCGCATCTTTAATTGCAGATATAGCAGACTCTAAATTCTCCTTAAACTCACCTGTCGTCTCATCCTTCAAGAGAAGTTCTAACTCTTGTTTAAGTTTTTCCAATGATGCTCTTTTCTCATCAGTTTTACTAATCTTCCCTGAATAACTGACACAAACACATTCTCTTTTATTGCAGACAGGACAACCATTTAGATAATAACTTTCAAACGCCTCGCCAAGATCATCATCTTTAAAAATAATCCCCCATAAAGAAAACAACCAAGCATATATATCAGCACACTCTTCATGAAGATTTTCTTTGTTGTAATTTTTATCTTCAATTGATTTAGCATAAGCCTCTTGCAACTCACCCAACTCTTCGAATAACCTGGATGAATGATAAAACCCACCAAAAGTAGACCAAATGGTTCTATTCGACGGATAGATGTCATTAATCATTCGTGGCGCATAAGGCGGAAATTGCATAGGTTTAATAGCGTTATATTTATTGAAAAGCTCATCTTTAATTCCTTTTGCGCTTCTTATTTTCTCTGGCTTTCTGTGTGTTTGAGAACAGGAACAAGGCGCCCCTAAGCAATAAGGACAGCAACTAGGAAATTTTTTATAAAATGCTTCCTGTGGTTGTATTTCAAGTTTATCACAGATTGCAAAAAGCCAAGACAATGCTTCTATATAGGTATTTTTTAATAATTCTTTATCCTGATTACCATCACGAATAAACTCACGTGTTAAATAAGCTGTTTTCCTTGTCAGATAAGAGTACATATACTCAAATGATTTTTCTTCATTTTTTTTGCTGTAAATACCTACAATAATATTGCTCATATCATTGATACGTAACATGACATTCCTCTTAAATAAGCCAATACTTCCTAGAACCATATATGCTTCGACAAAGATTAACGGACATCTTGCCTTCACAAACTTTGACGCTACATAAATTTAACCATGTGCATACTAAATATTTAAGGTAGAAAAGTATAGGAGTATTTATTAATAGGTAACTGTTAGTTTACACTCACTTCATACCAGAGTATTTACAAGATGTTATTTTACTCTATTCGCTAGGCGGTGGAATGCGGTTGTATCAAGGGGAGGTAAACCTCCCCCGAAGAAGATTAAAAGTACAAGGGATAACACTTAATCCCACTCAATCCAGTTGTAGACGATACGAAGTGACGGGCGCACAGCGGCAGTCACATCTTCGGTACTAAAGTCGATTGCATCACTGTAGATTTTGCAGTCCAACATTTCAATTGTTGTAGCAGCTTTTGTCACAGCGTTAACCCCGGAAGATTTGGATTCAGGGGTAGCAGCCATCGTGATATCAACATAGTCCTTCGCCGCAATGCGATCTTTAATGAACTGAAGAATATCGCCTTCGATAGTCTCCACGCACTGGACCTGGATTTCCCCAGAGTTTCGAATTGGACCGTGCTGGTTGAACTTCACACCATTCGGACCATAGTCCTCCACATCCTCGCGGGTCATTTCAGGAATTTGCTTCGTGCGAACCAGTACGCTGATATCTTCATGGCCTGCAAAAGTGAGCTGGAATTCAGAAGATACCAGTCGTTCGCCTTTGGCCGCGTTGGCAGTATAGCGGCCCTTAATAAATTTACGGTTTCCCTTAGTGTTATTGTGCCCCATATAAAATCCTTTTACTGGAACGCCCGAACAATATCGGAGCTGTTATATATCGAAGAACCGGTCAACTGGAGGTTGACGGTGTTTTTCAGGAAATGCCCATTGCTGTCCCTGGGTGCATCGAGATCGAAACTTATGTCCTGGATAGCGACATCAATGATGTTGATCCGGCGACCAATGTTTAGCGTCACACGCTCCGGGATTCGACCATCAATACTGGCATCTTTAAGTTCCGGGCTAATCATCGCTGACAATGCGGCGATAGCTCCTGAAACCTCCGTGAATGGGTCAAACAAAGCGATGAAAGTTACTGGCAGCGTGAAAGTCGGCGGTGTTCCCCCCTCCCAAACCATTAAGCTGTTCCAACGGGCCACCGACGTTGTTTCAGTACCAACCTGCGCAAAACCACTGAAAGCACCAGCAACAGACCCCATGGACATACCGGTAAACGGCGCTTCCCAATTCTGGGCCATGTTCATTGCTGCCCCCTGGCTGATATATCCGGTAACCTGGTACTGAGAGTTCGTTAAAGTAACTTTCAGAAATGGCGATACACCATCAGCCTGGCTGTAAACCCCATAAGGTATAGGTGCCATTCAAGTTAAAGGCCGGAGTTCTCCGGCCTCCTCCTTTAGCCAAGGCGCTTACGGCGCAGTTTCATTGACTTTTTGCGGGCAAGTTTTGCCGCGCCGGTCTGGGCTTTTCGACGCGCTTTTTTCAGCGCCGATTTTTGAGCCGCAGTCAGACGTTTTTTCCGCAGGCGTTTACGGATGAGTTTGATCTCACCGTTACGAACAACCTTCTTAAATGCTTCAGTCAGCATTTCATCAGAAGTGCCAGCAACAACAAACGCCGCTTCCAGTTCGTCGCGGTCGTCGCTATCTAAACCAGCGATAGAGGCACCAACATCAGCAGCAGCGTCGTCGTCTTCATCGTCAGCCAGTGCTTCGATCATGTCATCATCTACACCGCATGCTGCGAGGAAGTCAGCAACATTTGCCCATGCTTCGTTATAGGCATCGTCCTGTTCTTCTGTAACTTCGGAGTCGTCGTCATCAGAGATACCAGCGATAGCCTGAACGAAACCATCAAGGGAGTCGAAAGTCAGATCACCGCTATCAGCCCAGGCGAAAACGGCGTCGGCCGCATCACTCAACGCATTCTGCATCGCACTTCGATTTGCAGCTTCCAGAATCATCTGGTGCGCCTGTTCAACGGTCCATTCTTTACCGTCTTTCTCTTCCAGGATTTGCTCAGGAGCCGGATCAGATGGAACGTTATCGTTAGTCTGTGCCGCCGGTTCCGGATTATTATTAATAACCGGATCTGTTGGCGGTTCGGCGCTTGCTCGGGCAGACTCCATCAGCTGCACAGGATCAGAGTTCAAAGCGAAACGGGACAGTCCATTCCCCAAAAATGCCCCGGATTGAAAAAAGTTTTTGCTCATTGTATTCCCTTACTTAATAAGCAGCGGTACGCCCTGGATACGACGGGCTACGCCAGTCGGGCAGCAGGCCCAGACTGCTTCCCATTTATCGAATTCCGCCTGCGTAACTTTCAGCACATACGGTTCTGTACCGTCAGCATCAGGATCACGAGGAGCCACCAGAGCGCCGGAGGCGACAAAGCGATCTAAAAGTTTGGTCATCCCTTTAGTCAGACCAGCCGCAGTAATACCGTCCGGGCTATGCTTCATCTGTCGGGCTAACTGGACAAAGAAACGGCTGATTGCATTCATCAGGGATGGGACGTGCTGGAAGTGCAGATAGTTATCCTGCGTGCAGCAAGTTAAAGCATCGTCGATGATCATCTGGCCAGAGGTGCCAACAGATACTTTATTGAGACGGCCCTTGACCATTGCTTCTTCGTCCGGGGTATCTTCCGGATACAGCGGTTGAATTGACGCACGAGCAATGACGGCACGTTCTTCACCAGCCGGTGAGTAATGCCAACCGCCGACATCAGAGTTTTTCTTGACGCCACGAGCTTTCGCCGCATACGCCGAGCCAGACAGACCGAAGACCACACGGGATTGGGTCCATTTGTCTTTGCAGGAGAACGGGAAGTGATAGACAGCACAGCTTACATAATCGGTACCAAGTAAACCGGTATCTTCAACAGCAGAGATCGCTTCCGTGTACGTCAATGTCGGTTTGACATCAAAGAAGCCATCAATCAGGCGATCTGCACAGATTTTACCTAATGCGGTGATAGCCGCATTGTCATAGCAGCCCAAGCCAAGAACAGCGGTGTACATGTACGGCGCATTGTTCAGCACTTTCACCGCACGCAGGTACGCAGCGGTTGAGATTTTCGACTGATCACCGTTGGTACCACCAGTGAACGCCAACGATTTTTTGTTTGTTACTTTCGCTGTAGAAATCAGATCTTCATTAACAACCGCGCGCAGATATTTAGAACGGGCTTCCAGAGCCGTAGGCAGATAACACAAGCGGCCCATGTCATCTTTCGCTTCTTCCGCCAAAGACACAGTGTGTGTCTCCAGGGTCGTTACCACACCGAGCGAAGTCGTCTGGGTCAGTTTTAAGAGGAAGCGTTCATTACCCGCGCTGTCCGCTGTTGCCGTTTCGATGGTTAACTCACGGGTAGGTGAAATACACGGATCACCATCATCAACGTAGATAGCAAAGGCTTCGCCGCTATCAAGTTCAATTTCAGAACCATATGGCAACGCACTGTAAGCCGGTTCGCCTGATTCATCGAACATAATAATCGGGAACTTCGCATCATCCGGAACAGCACGGACAACATAACCAGACGTTTGCTGAATAGCTTCGTACACATGGCGAATTGGTTCGAACTGTGAGCCGGAAGACGGCTTCAGCGGTTCGCCGAGAACATCTTCGTAATTGGACTCAGTAACCGCAAGAACAGTAAACGGCTTGCCACGCGCAAATACGCCAATACCAGCCCACAAGCTGCTATTTAATGCAACACCGGTAGATAACGTAGCATCGGCATTGATCGGGCTAACCGCGACGCCGGATGCATTACCTAATGACTGTTGAATTGAATATTGAGACATAACTTTCCCTGTTATGCGCCCCGCACGGGGGCGCTATGTTAAACGGAGAACTTCCCCTGATTACTCAGAGTCACCGGCATCAATCGTGTCGCCGCTTATGAAGTTAAGCCCGCCTTTTTTGGCCATTGTCAGCGTTACACGAGTGAAGTAATCAGCGCCGTTGCGTGGGTGCATATCGTTGATAGCCGAACCCCACAGTGTGGTACGGTTGACCAGCGCCGGAGTGGTCGGATGCTGGAACGGGATAGCCGGGACAGCATCACCAGTCACGAAGCCTGCTTTACCCGGATTTTCATCACGGACGTAGCACAGCACATCCATCGAGCTGAACTGAATGTTCTCTGTCGTTAAGTTCTTACAAATACCAGCAGGTACTTCGTACACTTTCACGTTACCGAACAGGGTACCGATGTAGTGAACATACGGAGTCTGGATATAGTCTTCGGCTGGCTGGAAGAAATCCTTCGGCAACTGTTTGAAGAAAGATGCTGCATCAGCACCAGCAAACATCCCCATCGCACCAGAAGATTTAACGCGCTCAATAATGTCGCGATATACAGTCTGGAATTTGCCACGAATGATGGTTGCCCATACATCAAAGGACTGGTTAACCGGCAGAGCGATGTCAAAGGTGTCGGTCGCAAGAGTACGCCAGATCATGATGCGAAGACGCAGCATATCCTGTTCATGAGACAGGTATTCCTTCAGGGTGCGGAACTGTAGGGAACCCAGGTCCAGACCAAATTCACGCTGTGCTTCATACGCCGCCTGTACCGTGTGCTCAGCCGCGATAACGAACTGGCTTGGGAACAGGGTGTATTTCTTCATTTCGTGGTTGATCAGCGGGATCAGCTCAGGAGCGGCTTCAATATTGATTTCCGTCTCAATTGCGATCTCAGTGCCTTTATCCGGCGCTTTGGAGAACGACAGGGAAATCTGACCAATGTTGTAGTTCAGAGAGCAGGTAACAGTGATTTGCTCACCAGCAGCATTAGTAAACGAGTGAAGTAGGCTGCCGGAACCGTTATCAACAACAGACTTAATACGGTTAACGTAGATGTTAGTGCGACCTTTTCGGATTGGTACATTCTGGCCTTCGAAGTCTTCCATCTTGAAGGTTGCGGTTTTGCTGGTGCCATCGGAGCTTGCCACCAGCACATAGCGGCGGCGTAACTGGCTGTACACACCGACGGATTGCATGTCCAGAACATCACCAGCAGCATAAGAACCAAAAGAGGAACCTGCCACGTTAAAGACTTCATAGATGTCGGACTGGTCACGCGTAACCGGAATGAAGGTACACGCATCAGCGGTAGCTGCCCCCAACTGAACAGGCAGGATCATCGCGAGGAATAAAGGCAGACGCATAACACCGTCAGAAACGCTCATCATCTCTGCTGCGACGGATTCCAGCATCGCTTTATTAGTGGCATCCATGCTATTGCGGGTGGACTCAATCAGGCAGTTTTCCAGCGTCTGGTGGCAGGAGGCCAGAATTTCCGGACGCGGCATAGATTTATGTGCTGCGGCGTAGTCAGCCAGTGCACTTGCCCACGCGGTAGCAATTTGAGCGGTGGCATTATCAGAGATACCCGCAAAAATTGGGTCTTTACGTGCAGCTTCAAGGATAGATGCGGCACGCGCGGCATCATCTTTGATGAATTGGTTATCAGTACCGAACTGTGCTGTACTTGCCCAGCCAAGAACGGCTTTAGAGCGTTTTGCGATATCTGCAATACGATTCTGGTATTCGCGTAAGTTACTCAAGTTACTCTTCCTTAAACACAAGGCACTTGTGTGAATCCCTTTTCGGAAGAGATTTTATTGAAAGTCACTTGTTGACTTTCTCGCGAAAAGTAATTTTTTAAATTTTTTGTGCGGGGAAGTGGACGGTGAATGCAGGCGTTAAATCGTGGGAATTTCAGTCTGAAATTCTCCTAAAAAACACATGCAAATCATAATGTTAGCAATGAAATTGGTGCGGGACATTTTAGGAAGGGGAGGGGCTAACACCACCTCCCACCAGCGGGATTATTCCCCAGCAGACATTTTCCCAATGATTTTTTTTATTGCTTCGTCAATTTCAGTTTGCACTTCAGACGGGAGTCTGGAGAACTCGTAGGCGACAACCCGTTTTTTCGGATCGGACTTCTTTCGAGCATATTGGCGACGGTCAGAGAAGTCTCGCAGCTTCTCAACCACCACAGATTTAACCGGCGCGGGCTTCAGGCTTTTGCTTTCCGCTTTGAAGATAGCCAGTATCTTCGCTTTATCCTCTTTCGCGCCCTCAGTCTCTGCAATTCGTTCGCGCACCGTATCAACCAGCTCTTCAATAGGCACGCTTTTAGCGTTGGCATCCTCGGAGATCTGGAGCAGTAACTGGTAATCTGGCAGGGCGAGATCGCTGGCAACAGGGAAGACAGCAATCATCTCATCCGGCACCGCTGCCGCCTGGAACGCGCGCGTAACTTTAGCCTTTGAAATGTTCTCAGCGCGGGCGATCTCTTCTTTGGTCATGCTCTTACCATACATAACCTCGAAGCGTTTACCCAGTTCGCGCAGGGTGTGTTCGCGGGCTGTCTGGATATCAATGGCCAGCTGGCGTGCATCCGCCAGGCTGATCTCATCTTTCGTCACCAGAATCTCAAATTTCGTTTCATTGAAGATACACGCAGCGCGGCGACGTGATCCGTCCAATACCTCAATGCGCTCCCCAACCATACGACCGATAGCCGGGAAGAACTGTTGCAATTTAATGGTGCGGGAAATATCGCTTACCGACTCAGGGGTGAGCAGAGACTGATCGCGGCCGTTAACTGCCGGGTCAACGAACGTGCGCGACTCAATCTCACCACTCAGCACAACGGTAAGCAAAAATTTAGCCTGGCGGCCAGATTTTAGGGTAAAGGTTTTGGTGCCTTCACTGCCTTCAAGCATGCGAGCAAACTCGGAGCTATTCTTGCCCAGCACTCGTCCACGGGAAACTATTTTTTTCATGCCGCCTCACCCCTAACAAACTCAATTCGATCAAACACAGCCTTAGTGAAACGCTCGGCCTCGGTTCGTGCCTTCTTCAGCGCCTCTGCACTGCCTGGATACGATTGCGGGTTGGCACTGATTACGGTGTCGAAAGACTCGCCGCATCGCTCAAATCCATCCAGACGAGGCAGAGAAGAGTCCAGAATGTTGCTGGCGTAAACCTCACGCGCAAGGCTGTGTGATGTCTCGTGATCGCGCTTGCCGGTCATCTTCGACATAAAACCAATGCTGGCGCTTAAACGCGGTTCTACGCCTTCCTCCTCCAGTTGCTCCAGCATTTCTGGCAGACGGGTGAGATATTTCAGTGTTGAGTGGAAGTCAACCTGGGCTGGTGGGGTAGGGGTAAGCAGCAAATCGCTGGCCGCCAGACCGTTGAGCAGGAACGGATCCAGGTGTGGACCGGTATCAATAAAGATAAAGTCATAATCATCCGCAACACGATCAATGATATTGCGTCGAAGGATTTCGTACTGATTTTGTCCGGGAAGATGCTCTTCAACCAGCTCTTTCCATTGGCTGGCAACAAAGCCATCGTCGATAGAGGCTGGAATCACGTCTACGCCAGGAACGATGGTCGGACGAATCACCTCTTTGCGTAGCGTCTCCGCGTCCAAGTCGTTCAGCATCGCCTGCGCGGCGGTTTCCAGGATGGAACCAATACTGTGAGTATGGTCGAGGAACATTGTGCTGGATGCCTGAGGGTCAAGGTCAATTACCAGAATGCGCAGATCGTGACGCAGTAAATCCTGATGCACACGCAGAGCGTGCGCCAACGTGACTGTGGAAACCGTTTTGGATACGCCACCCTTCAGGTTTACGACAAAAATAACGTAAGGCGATTTGTGAATGTCGCGATATTTTGGGATCTTACGGTGGGCATAGATATCAATGACGTTCTGGATGGTCAGCGCGTACTGTTCAACGTTACCGACCTGTTTCTTGTTGAACTGGTACCCATCATCTTCCATCTCTTTGATGGCCTGCTCCACAATGCGGCGGCTCAGCTTCGGCAACTTTGCCACAGCGTTACGAGTGAACGTCTGATAATACTCGGTCTGATTGAACTCTTTGCGCTGATCTTCAATATCCTGACTCATGGCCTTAAGTAATGCGCTTGCACGAAGAGCTATGGTGCCGACACCGCCGTAATCGCGTTTCATCATCATCTCCTTATCATTTCGTATGAGTGAATTGTACGTTTGATTCTGCTACGTGCAACTTATTTTGATTCGTGCGTAAATTATTGCACGTAAAGAAATGGCGATGAGGCTATTAGATGTGTGCTGGAGGGATGATGCAGGACCAGAATGTGCGATAGAGGGAAGTCGCATTGAATTATGTGTTGTGGAGGGATCGCTGGTATCAAATATGTGCGCTGAAGGGAAAGATAGAAGATTAGATGTGCGCTGGAGGGAAACTTGGATGGTTAGATGTGTGCTGGAGGGAATGTCTGGGCAAACTGCGTGGCGCAACCCTCCAGCGCACACCAAAAACAGGAAAATGGGCAGGCATTCCCGGCAGCGCACATTTTTCAAATGCAGCTGCCCTCCAGCACACACTTATTCGGGAAGTTTCAGCTTTGGATTGCGAGAATGGACGATTACAAAACTTTCCCGGCCTTTCTTCTCAATTGAACAGTCGAGATAGCCAATTGTTTTAAGCTGTTCTATCGCTTTCTTAATGATACGGTTTTGCTCGCCAACAGCTGACTGCAAAGCCAGGCGCTCACGGATTCGCGCGAACGATAGCGGCAACGGGTTCTGCGGAAGGCTTTCGATGAAAGTGTAAATGGCTTGTGCAGCTTCTTTCTTCGGAAGGGCACGCAAGGCGTGGTGTTGCAACAGAACGCGATAATCAAGCTGGAACAGCTCCCAGAGCTTCGAATCGGCCTCCAGCTCTATCAGATCAAGGTCAGCATCAAAACGCCCGACCTTCAGCAGACCAGTCTGATAGCCGCCTTTAGCATCTTTTCCGCGCTTAAAAGCGATACCCTTGTTACGCAAGCGTCCAAGTGATTCATGAATGGTTAAACGCAGTTTCGCATCCAGACGTTTTGAGGGGAAACCACAGGCTTTAGCGAACTCCTGAAACGATAACTGGATGGTGTTTGAAGACAAGCCGTATTTGCTGAACGCGTAGATGACACCGATCCACGTTTTGAAATCAGTATCCATATCGAGTCGAGGACCGGTGATTTTAATATCATCGTAACCCTCGGCTTTAGCTATCTCCAGCTGGGAAAACGCTTTGGTGGCATCAATCTCTTTACTTTCTCCTTTGCTCTTTGATGGCTTCGGAACGAATACCCCCAAGCGCATCAACGCTACAGGCTGCACAGTGTTGTTTGAATTAACTGTTAGTTCTTTTGCCTTACTTTCAATGTCTGCGTAAAGAATATCGGAGATAAATGATTGATTCATATTACTTTTTCCGAATTATGTGGATAGTTTTTATAAGTGGTGATAACTACCCAGGCTTTCCCGTCAGCACACATCCTATATCCCGCCAGCACACATTAGCAACCCGTCAGCACACATTTTTATCCCTCCAGCACACATCGTTTTCCCTCCAGCACACATCGCGATACACTTCTAAGCCAGACGTGGCGCGGCCTGCAACGATCAGGGATCTATATGGATCTAATTGGGATCTGTATGGACCTAATTATTGGATCTACCCAGTGGATAATGTGGATAAGTGAAAAACCGGCCAACATAGCCGGTTGGAAGGAAGGGTATTATTCTACGCTTTCGATAAGAAGACCATGTTCATAACATTTAAGCTCATCGCCTTCGTACAGGAATTGGTATCCAATACCACCATTTTCATGGACATTAGGGAATAACTCATAACTCACTGAAGAGCAAATCACACCAATGCAGCGATCAACGCCTTCTCGTTCTTCAGTGCTGAAAAAATCCTCTTCGGTAAGGACATGAGTACATTGCTCATCAGCATAGGTCGGAAATACATGCTCGATGCAATCCGGGTGTTTTAAACCAAGCTGATCGGCAAGCTCGAAAGCATGACGGTATTGTTCAGATCCTGGCTTGCCAACAGTGATGTGCTCAATTTTGTAGATTGAAGTTGCTTTGTTGATAGTTTGCTTTACTGTTACTTTATCAGACATAAAAATCCCTTTTAGTTACCTCTGATAGCGCGGTTGTAATCATTAACGTTGCGATTCTTCCTGTTAATCCCCATCAGCATCGTTTCTGTATCGAGGATATACGCTGGCAGATCATCAAAATATTCATTGCTAAACTCTGGCATCCTGCACATAAATGCACTTTTGGGGGCAGGGTGGTTAACCTTTGTCGGCGTCGGCGTTAAATTCGCTGATCGACTGCCGGAGCAACCGCTGAGTGTCAGCAGGAATGCGCTGGCGAACATTACCCGCCGCAACCAGTTGTTTCTGAACTTCAGCTTTTCGTTCCATTTGCCTGTCAGCATATTTGGCTTGTTCTGATTCATTTTTCACTTCCTGGCTGTGAAAATGTTGCTCTGCTTTGTTCATCGTCTCAATGGTCTGGTTAAGATCCATTATTGACTTATCACGTTCCTTAACAGCCTGATCAAGACTGCCAATTTTCTCCATGGCTTGCTTTAGCTGATGACGTTCCCATGCAAACCCAGCACCAACAAGTGCGCAAATCAGAACAAGAACACCAGTAGCAGCAAGTTTCTCCTTCAAAGACAAAGCTGTTTTTAACGTAGAAAAGAATGACATGTCTTCCTCCTGAAGAAAAATTATCAATGAAGTCCTTTGTTACTGTGCCGCTTTGTTTAATTCATCAATAACAGAATCAGGAACCAAAGCGGCAACTGCGCTGGCTGTGCTGACCTTATTTGCTGATGCTTCCGCAAGCGCGGTACCGATAGCATGGTTATAAGCAGTTGTGGGCGCTGTTGTCTGGTTGAAAACAACCCCAAACTGTTCAGTTGCTACTTTCAGAGATTCAATTTGCTCTTCTGTTAGTGCTGGTGGGGGAGTGGCAGTGCCGCCGCCTGAACCAGAGCCTGACGAGCTTCCTGAGCCAGTGTTAAGGGTCTGGTTAATCTCCCCCATAGCAGCGACTAAACTTGATGTATTAAGCGCGTTAACAGCGTCCTCAAGCGATTTAGTAATATTCACATCACCAATGGCAATAGAGATCGGCAGTTCTGAAACTTCTCGCTCATTAGCACGGCAGTAAACATCCCAACCAATATCGAGTTGAAGCAGCATTGACAGATCTGCATAACCAGCCAACAGGTCCGCGTGCTTAGTTGCCAGTTCTCCAATGTTCGTTAAGCCGGTTGTGGTTGTTCTTATCGTTGAAACATAGCTGGTAATAGTGTCGGGATAGACAATTGTATCCAGAATTAATCCGGTCAATTCTTCTGCAAGCAGTTTTGCTGTGTTAGCACTGTTTCGTGCCGATGTTATGGCACCAGGTGTTTTCATCCCACCGGCGGCGGCCAATTTTTTATATGCGGATAACTGGTAGTCTTTTTCCAGCATGATATCTCCTAACTTACCTGAACCAGGCCGTCTCCGGACGCTACGGTAGATCCGCATGAAACAGGGTCACCAACGCATACGATCCCTTTACCATTGACGGTAAACCATGCCCTGGTTGATATAGCTTGCCCACCGTGCGTACTGTTTCCATCGGTATGCTGTGCATATTGCTTACCATCAACTAACACTTCGACTCCGTTGACTTTAAGTAGTGGTTCACTCTCTACAGGAGGCCTGGATGGGAATCCTCCGTGCCCCGAACAAATGCTGTCTTTTGTTGCAATACTTGCCACGTCATCACCAATTATTTGCTCTGGTTTTCGTTATTTTAACTTATGTTACTTGTGGTCTACATGGCGTCAACTATTGCATAATTGCTCTAATAAATATTGTTTTTTATGTCTTGTTTTCGGTACCATTCAGCCATCGCCCTTCAATGGGTATTTGTTTGGAGTCGTCAGATGCAGATGGAGCTAATAAGCCGCAAAGAGTTCGATAGCCGTGTAACCAGCGGTGAACTCGACAACTTGCAGGCTATCAAGGTGAAAGAAGGCTTTTGCCTCATTGGGAATCAGAGCGGAACAAATCGCGTTTTTATGCTTCGCCGTACGGATTTGAAGCCATTTGTCTGGAAGAACGAAATTGGTCCCAGCTCATACGCTCAAACTAGGGGGTGCCACAACCTGGCCTTTTTCTACAAAAACGAGCTTTCTGTGGTTGATATTCAAGGGTTACAACATGTTTAAGCACTGGAAAAACATTACTATTTATAAACTTTCTCGTGAGGCGGATCTGACCGACTTAGAAGATAAAAAGAAAATGATCCTTTTCACGCCATGCGGTAGTCAGGATATGGCCAAGTTCGGTTTTGTATCTCCATTTGGTGATAATTCCGAAGTTATCGCTATGCATGGAAATGGTTTTATTCTTGTTGAAGCAAAGCGCGAAACAAAAATTCTTCCCCCGCCGGTTATCCAGCGAGCTATTCAAGAAAAAATTGAAAAACTTGAGCAAGAACAAGCGCGTAAACTGAAGAAAACAGAGAAGGACTCCCTGAAAGACGAAGTTCTGCATTCTCTTCTGCCACGGGCTTTTTCAAAGTTTTCTGTTATCCAGGCGATCTACGACGGTTCAACTAAACGTATCTATATCAATGCCAGCGCGCGGCAGGCAGAGGATATGCTCGCGCTTATGCGTAAATCTCTGGGTTCTCTTCCTGTTGTTCCCCTAAGTGTTGAAAATCCCATTGAATTAACGCTGACCGACTGGGTACGTGATGGTAGTGCTCCTGAAGTGGTTTACTGAATTTGGCCACCTGAACAGAGGTGATATGCTCACCTCAGAACAACACAGGTGCCATAATGAAAAAAAGAAATTTCAGCGCAGAGTTTAAACGCGAATCCGCTCAACTGGTCGTTGACCAGAATTACACCGTGGCAGATGCAGCCAGCGCTATGGATGTCGGCCTTTCCACAATGACGCGATGGGTGAAACAATTACGTGATGAGCGGCAGGGAAAAACACCAAAAGCCTCCCCCATTACCCCGGAACAAATTGAAATCCGTGAGCTCAGGAAAAAGCTACAACGTATTGAAATGGAAAATGAAATATTAAAAAAGGCTACTGTAGATTCAATTGGTCAACGCAACAGTTATGTGAAAACATGGGGTTGCGGAGGT
>ERZ773115.2435-NODE-2435-length-14583-cov-7.535036_pt1 | contig 14583 bp, 9 predicted proteins | sample MGYA00511116_ERZ773115 | MGnify/ENA primary metagenome ERZ773115 (study PRJEB29015, sample SAMEA2737869) | human gut metagenome | biome: human gut; feature: human-associated habitat; material: faeces | place: China | collected 2012 ... | reverse complement strand
TGGGCGTATGAAATTTGCGTGGCTCTGACACTAGTACGAGAGGACCGTGTTGGACTGACCTCTGGTTTACCAGTTGTGCCGCCAGGTGCATTGCTGGGTATCTAAGTCGGGATTGGATAAGTGCTGAAAGCATCTAAGTACGAAGCCAGCCACAAGATTAGATTTCTTAGGGTCGTCAAAGACGATGACGTTGATAGGATGCAGGTGTACAGGTGGTAACATCATAGCCGAGCATTACTAATTGCCCGTCCACTTTCTTTCTGCGGGACGGTTGTTATATACGTTTAGCTTGTCAAATGTCTTTCATTTTACTTTTCGTCATGTCATAACCTTTTTCAGGTGGTTATAGCACGAGGGTTCCACCTCTTCCCATTCCGAACAGAGAAGTTAAGCCTCGTCACGCCGATGGTACTGCGTAACAGTGGGAGAGTAGGTAGCCGCCGTTTTTAGAGAAGCCCCTTGATTCAGCAACGAATCAAGGGGCTTTCTGGTGTTTGGTACTTTGCAAAAAGATCCATCAATGAATCAAGAGGGGCTGTTTTTAAGGGCGGATAAAAGATAACCTCTTCTCTTCTTCCGCAAATAGGATAGCAGTATTCACTAATGCCAAATGTGAATATGCCTGCGGGAAATTTCCCAACTGTTCTTTGGTTTCGAAATCAATATCCTCACTGAACAATCCGAGGTGATTGGAATATTTCAGAACCTCGTCAAACAGACAACGCGCTTCTTCTTTATGTCCGGTGACAAACAGTGCTCGTATAAGCCAGAATGTACAAATCGTAAAAGCAGAAGTAGGCAACCCGAAATCATCTTTGCTGTTGTAGCGATACATAAGTCCTTTATGAAAAAGAGCTTTCCTGACAGCTTCCACTGTTTGATGATAGCGTATATCATCAGCTTCTATAAACCCATAAGGTTCCATCAATAGTAATGAAGAATCCATTGCTTGGTTGTCGTACGTTTGTGTGAAACTTTGAAGTTCTTTATTCCAGCCGTATTTCATTACGTCTTTCTTTATTTTTTCAGCTTCCAGTTGCCAACGTTCGCTATAATTGTATTTATTAAGCATTTGAGCAATTTTCGCTCCGCGATCTAGGGCTACCCAGCACATAACTTTAGAAGAAACAAAGTGTTGTCCCTCCCCTCTAATTTCCCAAATCCCTTTATCTGGTTTTTTCCAGTTTTCTACTACGGTTGCTAAAATGCTCTTTACCATCTCCCACATATCTTCAATTTCGTCCAATGTACCGGGCATGAGGCGATAATATTGGTAAATCAGGTCCATCAGGTAACCAAAAGAGTCGTTTTGTTTCTGATGGTATGCATCATTTCCTATTCGTACAGGTTTGGAGTTCTTATAACCGGATAGATGGTCGAGTATCACTTCGGTTAGTTGGTGCTCGCCCCGGATGCCATACATAATTTGATAATCATGTTTGGAAACGAATGTGGATTGGATAAATTTCATAAAGCGTTTGGCTGCACCGGTATGTCCGATTTGAAACATGGTTTCGATGGACATGGAAGCATCCCGAAGCCAGCAGAAACGATAATCCCAGTTGCGCACTTCTCCTACAGCTTCTGGAAGGCTTGTCGTTAGTGCTGCCAGCACAGCTCCGTTGTGGTAGGACATTAGTTTCAGAACCAATAAACTCCGTTCGATTACGTCATTATATAGAGTGTATTTCTTGCTTCTGTCTGTCCAGTTCAGCCAATATACCAGCGTACGGCAATATTCTATTTTCTCCCTTTCTATGTCGATTGGGATCACTTTCTCGTTATAGGAGAGCAGGAGAAATTCGTCTTTCTCAAGAATGATTTCTTTTTTCTCTTTGATGTCCTGAAGAGACAGGGAAGCATATAAATATTGTCTGTCCTTGTTGTCAAAGGAGCAGTAGGATTCGATATACTGTGGAGTGATATTAAGGATCACTTGTCCCTGCGCATAGTTCGGGGCCGGATGATAGTTGATCTTGAAACGCGGTTTCCCTTTTATCCAATGTATGTAGCGGTATAATTCGGCAGGTAAATAATGCCCTGTTTCGTCTTGTGAACGATAGCAGGGCATATAGTCGAGCACTACGAATTCTCCTTCATCGGAGGAGAATTGGGTAGAAAGAATATTGGTGTGGGGGACATAATTTTGTGTGATGCGATAGTCTCCGGAAACTTCGAATCCGAAAGCTCCTCCTTTCTCCCGGTCGAGCATACTGGCAAAAATAGAAGGAGAATCGAAATCGGGAAAACAGAGCCATTCGATATTTCCGTTCTGCGAAATGAGAGCTGCCGTTCGGCAGTTACCTATCACTCCATAATTTAAATTATTCATATTGATTGCTTTTTATTGAGTTTTTAATAGATCTTTGAGAAAGTCGAAAGCGAAAGTCAGGCGATTCTTAATACTTCCTTTTTTTGTGGCAGTTTTTTGTTTGCCTAGTAAAGACCGTAAGAAAGGAAGTACGTCAGATTGGGCAGACAGGTGATAGTTGGCGGCTTCGGATACGCTACCTATTTTAATGGCGATAGCGCTCTTCGGTAATGCCTGAAACATATCTTCATCTGTAGTGTCGTCTCCCATCGCTATAACAAAATCATAACGTCTGTTGGCTAGCAGACGACCCACCTCGGAACCTTTATTGCAATCCGGTGATTTGATTTCGATCACTTTATTTCCTTGTAGAATTTGTAGTTTCTGCCGGGTACAGAGCGAAATCAGTGTGTTGACGAGTTGTTGGGCTCTTAATGTGCCGAGCCATGCGTCACTTTCACGATAATGCCATGCCAGGGCAGTTTCCTTCACTTCCAGATGGGAACGGGGAGTACGGTCTACAAACATTTGAAGAATAGAGAGAATACCTGCTCCCCATTCTTTCTTCTTTATGTTTTTATGCCAAACCCCGTTCTCTTTGTAGAAAGCCCCATGTTCGGCAGCCATAGACACAGGAAGGGAGCCAAGCCATTTTTCTAATGTAAAGTGATCCCGCCCGCTATTGATAACAATATGATTGGCGGGATCGCTAGCCAGTTGTTGTAGAATAGAAATGAGTTCCGGTGTAGGTTGTGCATCCTCGGGACGTGGTTTGAGAGCCGTCAGTGTACCATCATAGTCCAGCAGAATCAGGCGTTGTTTGGCTTGGTTATACTTGAGCTTGATTTGTGCGATGGTGGCAGCTACGATGCGTTTTTTCCGTAACATATCATTTTTCATACATGTCGCGTTCAGTTCATTGACAAAGTCGGCTGCCCATTTGTTGACTGTCTGTACGGACAGAATGCTTTGCATACGTTGCAGGCGTTGTTTTTGTTCCTCTTCGGGCATTTCAAGTGCCTGGCAAATAGCATTTTCTATTTGTTCTGTATCGTTCGGGTTGATTTGGATAGCGTCCGTCAATTCTACGGCGGCACCTGCCATTTCGCTAAGGATAAGTACACCGGGATTGTCGCATTTGGTAGCTACGTATTCTTTGGCTACCAGATTCATTCCGTCCCGAAGTGGAGTGACGAGGGCTATGTCGGCCACATAGTACATGGCAGTCAGTTCTTCCAGTGAAAAGCCATGATAGAAATAACAGACGGGAGTCCAGTTCATTGTGGAGTAACGTCCGTTGATTGAGCCGATTTCTTCGTCAATTTTTGTTTTTAGTTCCGCATAACTGCCTACATGGTCGCGTGAAGGGACAATGACCATTGCCAATGTAACTTTACCGTGATATTCAGCATGATGTTCGAGGAAGGTGGCAAAGCCACGAAGACGGTGCAATATGCCTTTGCTGTAATCCAGTCTGTCTACTGACAGGATCAGTTTATGCTCGCCGAAAAGTTTCCGGGTACGTTCAATAGCTTGGTGCACTTCTTTATTTTCCGAGGCCTTATGATAAGATTCATAGTTGATTCCCATTGGTAATGCCTCTACTCTGGTCACCCAGTTGTTGATCTGTACTTCATCCAATTTAAAATCGAGATGTAATACACGTTCTACAGCACTGATGAAATGACGCATATAGTCGTGGGTGTGGAAAGCAATGAAGTCGGCTCCTAATAAGCCTTTCAGTATCTCGGCGCGCTCCGGCAGAATACGAAAAAGTTCGTAGGAAGGGAACGGGATATGATGGAAATATCCGATACAGAGTTCCGGATATATTTTCCTCAACATTCCCGGAAGTAGCATCAACTGATAATCCTGTATCCATACTTTGTCGCCGGGACGTACCAGTCGGCAAATCTCCTCACAGAAAAGACGGTTGACTTGCTGGTAGGATTGCCAAAAACAGTTCTTATATAAGGTATAAGCATAAAAGTAATGGCATAAAGGCCAGATAGTACTGTTACTGTATCCTTCGTAGTAATTTTCAATTTGCTTTTCCGACAAGAAGACCGGATGAAAATTCATTTCCTGTAGTTTCTCGTTAATCTCCTGTTGGTCCTTTTCTTCATTGGCACATATTCCGGGCCAACCTATCCAGTGCTTCTCATAAGAAGTCTGAAGAGAATCCAAACCTGTTGCCAGTCCGCCTTCGCTACGCGAAAATGCGAATTTACCGTTTGTGCCGGCTACTTTGACAGGTAATCTGTTTGCAATAATATAAAGTTTCATATCTATCTCTTTGCAAAGCATATACCAATAGACCTATATTAGTTGTTAATCTCTTATTATCAGTGTATTATAAGTATTATGTTTCCTTCTCTTGCCTTTTCAAAATGAAAATCCCCCTTTCAAAGTGATAATTTGCTTATTTTTTCTCTTCTGAAATTCTGGAAAAGTACAAAGCTTTTCAAAATAGAATCCTTTTTTCAAAATGGAAGGGTATGTTGGATGGATAGAAAGTTTCTTGTGATGTGTATTTTGTTGAATATTAGTCTGTTATCTGTTGTGTGCTTTTTGTGGCACGCATTTGGCATGAAGGGTGGCGAGTAAAAAAATAATAGTAATCATTTAAAAGGTAAAAACATGGGAATAACACTATCATTTATTTTCTGCCTGTTAAGCGGTTTCGCTTGTTTCTGGCTATTTTGGAAATGTGTAGACTGGTTTGAGAATATTTAAAGAAAAAGGAGAATTGATTATGTACACAGCATTATTCGTATTAGGTATTGCGATCTTCGGTTATTTGATGTACGTGCTCGTCAAACCCGAAAAGTTTTAAAGTAACACACACAGTTTAAGGTAAAAAGTATATGAATACAGAAATTTTAGGCGTGGTTGTTCAGATAGCCTTGATGGTGATTCTGGCTTATCCACTGGGAAAATACATTGCTAAGGTCTACAGAGGAGAAAAGACCTGGTCTGATTTTATGGCTCCTATCGAAAGAGTCATTTATAAAGTTTGTGGAATCGACCCCAATGAAGAAATGAACTGGAAACAATTCTTGAAAGCATTGTTGATTTTGAATGCTTTCTGGTTTTTCTGGGGAATGGTACTCTTGGTTTCACAAGGATGGTTGCCCTTAAATCCGGACGGCAACGGACCGCAGACTCCGGATCAGGCATTTAATACCTGTATTAGTTTTATGGTGAACTGTAACTTGCAGCACTATAGCGGTGAAAGCGGACTGACTTATTTTACTCAACTGTTCGTCATCATGCTATTCCAGTTTATTACCGCAGCAACAGGTATGGCTGCTATGGCAGGTATTATGAAGAGTATTGCTGCAAAAACAACCAAAACGATTGGTAACTTCTGGCAATTTCTGGTAATAAGCTGTACACGTATTTTATTGCCTCTTTCTCTGATTGTAGGTTTTATCCTGATTCTTCAGGGAACCCCGATGGGATTTGATGGTAAGATGAAAGTGACTACGATGGAAGGCCAGGAACAAATGGTTTCTCAAGGTCCTACGGCTGCAATTGTTCCTATCAAGCAATTAGGAACGAATGGTGGTGGTTACTTTGGTGTAAACTCTTCTCATCCGTTGGAAAACCCGACTTATCTTACTAATATGGCAGAATGTTGGTCTATCCTGATTATCCCGATGGCGATGGTACTTGCGCTGGGTTTCTATACTCGCAGAAAGAAGTTGGCTTACAGTATATTCGGAGTAATGCTTTTCGCTTTTTTGGTAGGCGTATGTATTAATGTCAGTCAGGAAATGGGCGGTAATCCACGCATTGATGAATTGGGAATTGCGCAGGATAATGGTGCGATGGAAGGTAAAGAAGTTCGTTTGGGGGCCGGAGCAACGGCATTATGGAGTATTGTAACTACTGTAACCTCTAATGGCTCTGTGAATGGTATGCATGATTCTACTATGCCGCTGTCCGGAATGATGGAGATGCTGAATATGCAGATTAACACCTGGTTTGGCGGTGTAGGTGTAGGATGGATGAATTACTATACATTTATTATCATTACAGTGTTTATCAGCGGTTTGATGGTAGGACGTACGCCGGAATTTCTCGGTAAGAAAGTGGAAGCCCGCGAAATGAAAATCGCTACGATTGTAGCTCTGCTTCATCCGTTTGTAATTTTGGTATTTACAGCACTTTCAAGTTATATTTATGTGCATCACCCTGATTTTGTGGAAAGTGAAGGTGGATGGTTGAACAACTTGGGATTCCACGGTTTAAGTGAGCAACTTTACGAGTACACTTCTTGTGCTGCCAATAACGGTTCCGGTTTTGAAGGTTTGGGAGATAATACTTATTTCTGGAATTATACGTGTGGTATTGTTCTGATTTTGAGCCGTTTTATTCCTATCATCGGGCAGGTTGCCATTGCCGGATTACTGGCACAGAAGAAATTCATTCCGGAAAGTGCCGGCACATTGAAGACCGATACATTGACTTTCGGAGTCATGACATTTGTGGTTATCTTCATTATTGCTGCGCTGTCATTCTTCCCGGTACATGCATTGAGCACAATTGCTGAACATTTAAGTTTGTAATACTGAATTAGAGAAGATATGAAAGATAATAAATCAGCTTCTTTGTTTCCAAAGGAGCAAGTTATAGAAAGTTTGAAACAGTCATTCGTGAAACTGAACCCACGGATGATGATAAAGAACCCGATTATGTTTACAGTAGAAGTGGCTACAGTAGTCATGCTGCTCGTAACGCTCTACTCCATTGTAAATTCTTCACAAGGTTCGTTTGCTTACAACATTGCCGTGTTTATCATTCTGTTTGTAACCTTGTTGTTTGCCAATTTTGCCGAAGCTATTGCCGAAGCACGTGGTAAAGCACAGGCCGACAGCTTGCGTAAGACTCGTGAAGAGACACCGGCAAAGAAAGTGGAAGGTAATAAAATCGTTACCGTCAGTTCTTCACAGTTGAAGAAAGGAGATGTGTTTGTTTGTGAGGCGGGAGACGTGATTCCTTCCGATGGAGAGATTATTGAAGGGCTGGCTTCTATTGATGAAAGTGCTATCACTGGCGAGTCTGCTCCGGTGATCCGTGAGGCAGGTGGCGACAAGAGTTCCGTAACGGGTGGTACGAAGGTATTGTCCGATCATATAAAGGTACTGGTGACTACTCAACCGGGAGAAAGTTTCCTTGACAAGATGATTGCATTGGTGGAAGGTGCTTCCCGTCAGAAAACCCCGAACGAGATTGCGTTGACTATTCTGCTGGCAGGTTTTACGCTTGTTTTCGTCATAGTGTGTGTTACCTTGAAACCGTTTGCCGACTATAGTCATACGGTCATCACCATTGCTTCGCTTATTTCTTTATTTGTGTGTCTGATTCCGACAACTATCGGTGGACTTCTCTCTGCCATCGGTATTGCCGGTATGGACCGTGCGCTTCGTGCCAACGTGATTACTAAATCCGGTAAAGCGGTAGAGACTGCCGGTGATATTGATACGTTGTTGCTGGATAAAACAGGTACTATCACCATCGGTAACCGTAAAGCAACTCATTTCCATACGGCTCCGGGTGTTAATTTACACGATTTTGTAGAGACTTGCCTGTTGTCTTCCTTGTCCGATGAAACGCCGGAAGGTAAATCTATCGTAGAACTGGGACGCGAGTCGGGCATCCGTATACGTAACCTGAATACAACAGGAGCACGTATGATTAAATTTACGGCTGAAACCAAATGTTCGGGAGTAGACCTGGCAGATGGAACACAGATTCGTAAAGGTGCTTTCGATGCTATCCGTAAGATGGTGGAAGGTGCAGGAAATGAATTCCCAAAAGAAGTGGAAGAGATTATCTCTTCTATCTCCAGCAATGGTGGTACGCCATTGGTAGTATGTGTAAACAAGAAAGTGACCGGTGTCATTGAGTTACAGGATATTATCAAACCAGGTATTCAGGAACGTTTCGAACGTCTGCGTAAGATGGGAGTGAAGACGGTCATGGTGACAGGAGATAACCCATTAACTGCAAAATATATTGCCGAAAAAGCCGGTGTGGATGATTTTATCGCTGAAGCTAAACCGGAAGATAAGATGGAATATATCAAGAAGGAACAGCAGGCTGGTAAATTGGTTGCAATGATGGGAGACGGAACGAACGATGCTCCTGCTCTGGCACAAGCCAATGTAGGTGTAGCCATGAATAGTGGTACACAGGCTGCGAAGGAAGCCGGTAATATGGTCGATCTGGATAACGATCCGACGAAACTGATCGAGATTGTGGAAATCGGTAAACAATTGCTGATGACACGCGGTACACTGACCACTTTCTCTATCGCCAATGACGTTGCGAAGTATTTTGCTATCGTTCCGGCCTTGTTTATGATTGCTATTCCCGAATTGGCAGCTCTGAATATCATGCATCTGCATAGTCCTGAAAGCGCCATTCTTTCAGCGGTTATTTTTAATGCGATTATTATTCCGATTCTGATTCCGCTGGCTTTGCGTGGAGTGCAATACAAACCGATAGGTGCGAGTGCTTTACTTCGCCGTAATCTGTTGATCTATGGTTTGGGTGGTGTGATTGTTCCTTTTGTGGGAATCAAGTTGATAGATTTATTGGTAGGTTTATTCTTTTAATTAAAAAACAATAGCAATGAAAACTTTATTGAAGTCATTAAAAATAACACTTGCTTTTTGTGTCTTTTTCTCCGTGTTCTATATCCTTATCCTGTGGCTGTTTGCGCAGGTTGCAGGTCCTAATAAGGGAAATGCAGAGGTAGCTACGCTGGATGGAAAAGTAGTGGGAGCAGCTAATGTGGGGCAGATGTTTACAAAAGATATTTATTTCTGGGGACGTCCTTCTTCTGCCGGAGACGGATATGACGCTAGTAGTTCTTCCGGTAGCAACAAAGGCCCTACGAATCAGGAATATTTGGATGAAGTGAAAGCACGTATCGATACTTTCCTTGTACATCATCCTTATTTGAACCGTGCGGATGTACCTGCCGAAATGGTTACGGGCAGTGCTTCGGGACTGGATCCTAACATCACTCCTCAATGTGCGTATGTACAAGTGAAGAGAGTAGCGCAAGCACGCGGATTAACAGAAGAACAAGTAAGAGCGATTGTTGATAAAAGCATCGAAAAACCGTTCCTGGGATTGTTGGGAACAGAAAAGGTGAATGTGCTGAAATTGAATATAGCTCTTGAAGAAAGTAATAAGTAGATGAAGATCAGGAGCAGCGTTCCTGTCCGAATCGTTTGGGTGATACCAGCGGTTCAAATAAACAGGGTTGGATGGGGCGCTGCTTTTTTACAGGAACATAAAATAGAATTAGATGAAAAGTATGAAAAGTTTTTTTAGTAAAAAGAGTATTTTAGGAACAATGGCTGTAGCAGCCGTATGTATGTTGGGAACTGGCAATGCACAAGCACAAGAGTTTACTATACAAGGTGATTTGGTAAGTTCGTATGTATGGCGTGGTATTTATCAGGGTGGTGCCGCTTCTTTTCAACCGACTTTGGGATTTAGCGTAGGTAATTTCTCACTTACTGCATGGGGCTCAACCAGTTTGAGTGAAAGTAATAAAGAAATTGACCTCACTGCGGCTTATAAATTTGGTGAAGCAGGACCGACACTTTCAGTAGCCAGTCTTTGGTGGAACGGACAAGCTGATGTAGCCAATGGAGAACTTACAAATGATTATTTCCATTTTAAGAGTGGCGACACCGGACATCATTTTGAAGCAGGATTAGCTTACACGCTTCCTATTGAAAAATTCCCATTGTCCATCGCATGGTATACCATGTTTGCCGGTGCCGACAGAAAGATGACTGACAAGGGGGAAGAAAAACAGGCATATTCTTCTTACGTAGAACTGAATTATCCGTTCAGCGTAAAAGGGGTAGACTTGAATGCTACCTGCGGAGTGGTTCCTTATGAAACTCCGCAGTATAATGTGAATGGTTTTGCAGTGACGAACCTTGCTTTGAAAGCAACGAAAGCTATCAATTTTAATGAGAAGTTTTCATTGCCTATATTTGTGCAAGCTATATGGAATCCGCGTTTGGAAGATGCCCATCTAGTATTTGGCGTAACTTTAAGGCCATAAAATAAACTCATGAATTTTTGTGAACCCGTGGTGATCGTGATGATTGCTACGGGTTAGGATGTTTAAAATAACAGATTGACATAATGGATGATAGAGAACAAAGTGTACAGTATTTTTTGGATCTGATAAAGAGATCCCACCGGGGTAAGTTTAAGGTCTATATCGGTATGATAGCCGGTGTGGGAAAGTCATATCGTATGCTTCAGGAGGCGCATGAACTGCTGGAGAACGGTGTGGACGTGCAAATCGGCTATATCGAAACTCATGGACGTGCCGGGACGGAAGGGATGCTAGAAGGACTTCCTGTCATTCCGCGACGTAAAATCTTCTATAAGGGAAAGGAATTGGAAGAAATGGATTTAGATTCTATTATTCGCCTTCATCCCGAAATTGTGATAGTGGATGAATTGGCACATACCAATGTGGAAGGAAGTCTGAATGAGAAACGTTGGCAAGATGTAATGACATTGTTGGATGAAGGAATCAATGTGATTTCGGCAATCAATATTCAGCACATCGAAAGCGTGAATGAAGAAGTGCAGGAGATTACGGGGATTGAAGTGAAAGAACGGGTGCCCGACAGTGTGCTTCAGGAAGCGGATGAGGTGGTGAATATTGACTTGACGGCAGAAGAACTGATTGCCCGTTTGAAAGCGGGAAAGATCTATCGTCCGGAAAAGATTCAGACAGCATTGGATAATTTCTTTAGAACCGAGAATATTCTTCAATTGCGTGAGTTGGCTCTGAAGGAAGTGGCGTTGCGGGTAGAAAAAAAGGTGGAGAATGAAGTGATGATGGGAGTAGCCGTCGGACTTCGGCATGAGAAGTTTATGGCTTGTATCAGTAGTCACGAGAAAACACCCCGACGAATTATCAGAAAGGCGGCAAAGTTGGCAACCCGGTATAATACAACTTTTATAGCTTTGTATGTTCAGACTCCGAGAGAGAGTATGGATCGAATTGATTTGGCCAGTCAACGGTATTTGTTGAATCATTTTAAACTGGTGGCGGAACTTGGGGGAGAAGTTGTCCAGGTGCAGTCGAACGACATTTTGGGGAGCATCGTCAAGGTTTGTAAAGAGAAACAGATATCGACAGTGTGTATGGGAACTCCTAATTTGAGGCTACCGTACGCTATTTGTTCTATACTGGGATATAGAAAGTTTTTAAATAATTTGTCGCAAGCTAATGTAGATTTGATTATACTTGCATAATATTAATCGTATGAACGTTATGAATATTAAAACGAAACTGATTCTTGGCATTGGAATGTTGGCAGGAATGATTATTTTGTTGGTAACACTTTCAGTAGTGAATCTTCAAACTCTGACTGCGACAGAGCCTGATAGTCCTGCTGCTATGCCTGCCTTGGAACGTGCATTGCTATGGATCTCCATAACAGGAGGAATCTGTATCTTGACCGGACTGGCGTTATTGTACTGGCTTCCCCGCTCAATCAGCAAACCGATAAAAGAACTGAAAGAAGGTATTCTTGAAATAGCCAATCATAACTATGAGAAGCGTCTGGATATGAGTGGAAACGAGGAATTCAGGGAAGTGGCGGATAGTTTTAACCGGATGGCAGAACGGTTGACGGAATATCGTGCAAGTACTTTGTCGGATATTCTTTCTGCGAAAAAGTTCATAGAAGCGATTGTGAATAGTATAGATGATCCGGTGATCGGCTTGAATATGGAACGCGAAATTCTGTTTATCAATGAGGAAGCGCTGAATGTTCTGAACCTGAAACGTGAATCCGTGATTCGTAAATCGGCAGAAGAGCTTGCTTTGAAAAACGATCTTCTCCGCCGGTTGGTTCGCGAATTGGTGACACCGAGTGAGCAGAAGGAACCTCTGAAGATTTATGCTGATAATAAAGAGAGCTATTTTAAAGCGTCTTATGTTTCAATCATCAATACAGAAGCCGGGAAAGGAGAACCTCATAAACTGGGGGATGTGATATTGCTGAAAAATATCACGGAATTTAAAGAATTGGATTCTGCCAAGACTACATTTATCTCGACAATTTCTCATGAACTGAAGACTCCGATTGCGGCTATTATGATGAGCTTGCAACTGCTGGAAGATAAGCGGGTAGGTGACTTGAACGATGAACAGGAGCAACTGTCGAAGAGCATCAAGGAGAATAGTGAGCGTTTGTTGAGTATTACGGGAGAGTTGCTTAACATGACACAAGTGGAAGCCGGAAAACTTCAGATGATGCCGAAAATAACGAAACCGATTGAATTGATAGAATATGCAATTAAGGCAAATCAGGTGCAGGCGGATAAGTTCAACATTCAGATAGAAGTGGAATATCCGGAAGAGAAAATCGGCAAACTATTTGTAGATAGCGAGAAGATCGCTTGGGTACTGACTAATTTATTGAGCAATGCAATCCGTTATTCGAAAGAAAACGGTCATGTTGTGATCGGAGCCAGGCAAGAGGATGATATGATCGAACTGTATGTTCAGGATTTTGGTAAAGGTATCGACCCGCGTTATCATAAAAGTATTTTCGACCGCTACTTCCGTGTTCCCGGAACGAAAGTGCAGGGTAGCGGACTCGGATTGTCTATTTCCCGTGATTTTGTGGAAGCGCACGGCGGTACGCTGACCGTAGAGAGTGAATTGGGAAAAGGTAGTCGGTTTGTGATAAGGCTGAAAGCATAAAAATAAATGTCTTTTTGGCGAATCAATATATTGTAGCGTCTTTTAAAATATTTATATTTGCAGGTGAATTGAAACTAAGGTCAAACTATTGGCTATATAAAAACTTAAAAGAACCAGAATCAGATGAAACAGGACATGATTGTTATCCTTGACTTGGGTAGTCACGAGAATACGGTATTGGCTCGCGCCATCCGTGCATTAGGAGTTTATAGTGAGATTTATCCTCACGACATCACCGTAGAAGAACTGAAAGCATTGCCCAACGTAAAGGGTATTATTATCAATGGCGGACCGAATAATGTGATTGATGGCGTTGCCATTGACGTAAATCCGGCTATTTATACAATGGGACTTCCTGTTATGGCTGCCGGTCATGATAAAGCGATTTGCACTGTGAAATTGCCGGAATTTACAGATGATATCGAGGCTATTAAGGAGGCTGTAAAGTCTTTCGTATTTGATACCTGCAAAGCGGAAGCTAACTGGAATATGACAAACTTTGTGAACGACCAGATAGAACTGATTAAGCGTCAGGTTGGCGATAAAAAGGTATTGTTGGCTTTGTCAGGTGGTGTTGACAGCTCTGTGGTTGCTGCTTTGCTTCTGAAAGCAATTGGTGATAACTTGGTGTGCGTGCATGTCAATCATGGTTTGATGCGTAAAGGGGAATCTGAGGATGTGGTTGAAGTTTTCAGCAATCAGTTAAAGGCAAATCTTATTTATGTGGATGCTACAGACCGTTTCCTGAATAAATTAGCAGGAGTGGCGGACCCTGAACAAAAACGTAAAATCATCGGTGGTGAATTTATTCGTGTGTTCGAGGAAGAAGCACGTAAGTTGGACGGTATCGATTTCTTGGGGCAGGGTACTATTTACCCGGATATTGTGGAAAGTGGAACGAAGACTGCCAAAATGGTGAAGTCGCACCATAATGTAGGTGGTTTGCCGGAGGACCTCAAGTTTGAATTGGTAGAACCGTTGCGTCAATTGTTCAAGGATGAAGTTCGTGCTTGTGGACTGGAGTTGGGCTTACCGTACGAAATGGTTTATCGTCAGCCTTTCCCGGGACCAGGTTTGGGAGTGCGTTGTTTGGGAGCTATTACACGTGACCGTCTGGAGGCTGTGCGTGAATCTGACGCTATTCTGCGTGAAGAATTCCGAATTGCAGGATTGGACAAGAAAGTATGGCAATACTTTACAGTAGTTCCTGATTTCAAATCCGTGGGTGTGCGTGATAATGCTCGCTCTTTTGACTGGCCGGTAATTATTCGTGCAGTCAATACGGTAGATGCTATGACAGCTACCATCGAACCGATAGATTGGACTATTCTAATGAAAATTACAGACCGAATTCTGAAAGAAGTGAAGAATGTAAATCGTGTCTGCTATGATATGTCACCGAAACCCAATTCAACCATAGAATGGGAATAAGAAAGAAATTAATTCAATGAGGCTGAGTCAGGGATATTCAGTAAATGTTCCTCTTTCTAAAAAATCA
>ERZ773115.2434-NODE-2434-length-14584-cov-18.366164_pt1 | contig 14584 bp, 17 predicted proteins | sample MGYA00511116_ERZ773115 | MGnify/ENA primary metagenome ERZ773115 (study PRJEB29015, sample SAMEA2737869) | human gut metagenome | biome: human gut; feature: human-associated habitat; material: faeces | place: China | collected 2012 ... | reverse complement strand
GCCCGGCGTCTGGGGCACACGGCGCTGCACGCGCTGAGCCTGCCGACGGTCTGGGCGCCGGAAACGGCAGGGGAGGCGCTGGCGCGCACGGTGCAAGCCATTTTGCAGGAGCGGGAGGGAACAATATGACCACAGAGAAAAAGGGCTGTCTTGCCTTTGCGGTGTGCGGCAGCTTTTGCACGTTGGAGAACGCCTTGGGCGCGGCGCAGGCACTGACGGCACAGGGCTGGACGGGAGCGGCTGCATATTCCCTCGGGACAGCGTCATGAGCTTTGCCGCGCAGCAGGATACCCGGTTCGGCACCGGGAAAGGCTGGCGGCAGCGCTTACAGGCCGTTACCGGGCAGCCGGTGCTGGACACCCTGCAGGCAGTAGAGCCGCTGGGACCCCGGCGGCTGGCGCAGGCGTTGGTGGTCGCCCCCTGCACCGGCGCAACGCTGGCGCGGCTGGCGGCGGGACTTTCGGATACGCCGGTGACCCTTGCCGCCAAAAGCCTGCTGCGGGTGGGCAGCCCGGTGGTGCTGGCAGTCTCTACCAACGACGGCCTTGGCGCCTCCGGCGAAAATATGGCGCGGCTGTGCCAGCGCAAGCACTATTACTTTGTGCCCTACGGGCAGGACGACCCATTTGCCAAGCCCCAGAGCCTGAAGGCGGATTTTGCCCTGCTGCCCGCCGCCGTGGACGCCGCTTTGCGGGGTGAGCAGCTGCAGCCGGTGCTGCTGGGGCAAAGGAATGTGTAAATCTCTTTTCAGCGGGGAAAAAATGTGGTATACTTCAAATGATGTCTTGTCGGCATAAAACGGATAAGCGGAGAATACCAGATGAAAAAATTTACCGCAGCACTGTGCACTGTGCTGCTTTTGATAGGCGCTGTGCTGGTGCCCGGCGCGGCAGCAGCCGGCCCGGCGCTGGCCAATACCCGGGCATACTGCATCATGGATGCAGACACCGGCCTTGTGCTGGCGCAGCAGAATATGGACGAGGAGCTGCACCCGGCCTCCATTACCAAGGTGATGACCCTTGGTCTTGCCTGCGAAAAGGCGCAGGGGGACTGGGACGGCGTAAAGCTGACCGTGAGCCATGAGGACGTTTACTCGCTGGCGGGCACGGATTCCAGCCACATCGCCCTGCTGGAGGGGGAAGAAGTTCCCCTGGTGGATGCGCTGTACGCCACCCAGATGGCAAGCGCCAACGACGGTGCCAACCTGCTGGCGGAATATTTCGGCGGCGGCACCATCGCGGACGGCGTGGCGGCCATGAATGCACAGGTGGAGGAGCTTGGCCTTGCCCACACCCACTTTTCAAACCCCCACGGCATCAGCGACGACGACCACTACACCAGCTGCTACGATATGGCACAGATTTTGCGCTGGGCGCTGCAGCAGCCGGGGTTTGAGGAGTTGTTCACCCGCAACAAGATGTACACCATGCAGCCCACCAACATCCAGCCGGTGACCCGCTACTTCTCCCAGCAGGATAAGATCCGCATTGGCTCCAGCCGCTACCATATCGACAGTGTGCTGGGCTCCAAGCTGGGCTATACCAACACCGCCCGGTACAGCTATGTCTGTCTGGCGGAGCAGGACGGGGTGCGGCTGATCTGCGCGACCATGCAAAGCCAGCTGAGCACCGATAAATATAACGATATGCGCACCCTGCTGGACTACGCCTTTTCCACCTATAAAAGCTACACCCAGCTGCCCGGCGGCACGGTCACCGCACAGCTGGCTGTGGCGGGCGGCGGGCAGAGCCTTGGCACCGTTACCGTAGCCGACCCCGGGGTGAAGCTGCTGCTGGCCGAGGGTTTATCCGCGCAGGATGTGACCGTGGACCTAGAGCTGCCGGAGCAGTATCTGCTTGGCGCAGAGCCCGCCGTGTATGCGGTGTACACCCTGAACGGCGGCGCGCAGCAGGAGAGCACCAGCGTGCGGGTAAAGGCGGAGATCACAGGTCTGGCGGAACTGCTGGAGCAGAGCGTCGGCACAAAGCTGGAAGCCGCCAGGGACGTGGAGCCGGGCAGCAGCGCATGGCTGCTGGCGGGCATCTCGGTGGGGTGCACCATAGGTGCAGCCGTGGTTACCGTACTGGTGCTGCGGGTACATTCCCGCCTGAAAAAGCGCCGCAAAACGGCAAGGCACCATAAAAAAGCGTAAAAGCCTGTTCAAAACCAGACTTTTCCAGATAAAGAAAAAGCTTTCAGAAAAAAAGAGAGGTACAATATCATGGGTAAGTTTATTTTTACGCAGACCGAGATCCCCGGCGTGGTGGTCATTGAGCCGCAGGTGTTCGGCGACGACCGCGGCTATTTTATGGAGACCTACCAGAAGGACCAGTTCGCAGAGGCCGGTATCGACAAGGAATTTGTGCAGGACAACCAGAGCCGCTCCACCCGGGGCGTGCTGCGCGGGCTGCACTTCCAGAAGAACCACACCCAGGGCAAGCTGGTGCGCGTGACCAAGGGCGAGGTGTACGATGTGGCCGTGGACTGCCGCCCCCACAGCGCCACCTTTGGCAAGTGGGTGGGCGTGACCCTTTCCGAGGACAACAAGAAGATGTTCTATATCCCGGAGGGCTTTGCCCACGGTTTTCTGGTGCTGAGCGATGTGGCAGAGTTCTGCTACAAGTGCACCGATGTCTACGACCCCACCAGTGAGGGCGGCATCCCCTACGACGACCCCACCGTCAATGTGCAGTGGCCGGACTGCGGCTGTGAGCACAAGACCAGCGCAAAGGACAAGCTGCACGAGCCCTTTGCCGCCCAGAAGTTCGAGTATTTTGAAAAGTGGTGATCGCCCGTGGCAAAACTCAAAGCAATGTGGAACGGCTTCTGGCGCTACCGCTATCTGCTGTGGAACCTTGTAAGCCGTGATTTCAAGCTGAAGTACCGCCGCAGCGTGCTGGGCGTGGTGTGGAGCGTTTTGAACCCGCTGCTGATGTGCCTTGTGTACTGGGCGGTGTTCAGCAGCCTGATGGATATGCGGGGCAGCGGCATCGACAACTTTGCCGTCTTTCTGATGTGCGGTCAGCTGCTGTTCAACTTCTTCAACGAGGCTACCTCCACCAGCATGAGCAGCGTGCTCAGCGCCGCCCCGCTGCTGAAAAAGGTGTATATCCCCAAATATATCTTCCCGCTGGAAAAGTGCTGCTTTGCCATGGTGAACTGCATCTTCAGCTTTGTGGCGCTGCTGCTGGTCATGATCTTTACCGGCGCACCTTTCCACCTGACCATTTTTGAGGCGCTGTACCCGCTGGTGACCTTGTTCTTCTTCAGCCTCGGGGTCAGTATGTTCTTAGCGGCGGCTACCGTGTTCTTCCGGGATATCATGCATATCTGGAGCGTGTTCGTCACCGCGCTGCTGTATTTCTCTGCCATCTTCTACGACCCCACCCAGATGACCTTTTCCATCGGCGGGTTCAATATGCAGCAGATCATCAAGCTGAACCCCATGTACTGGTATATCACGGGCTTCCGCCGCACGGTGATGTGGGGCATCCCGCTGGACGTAAATATGTTCCTTGTCTGCGGTATCTGCGCCGTAGTGTCCATGGTAGTGGGGCTGCAGGTGTTCCGCAAAACGCAGGACCACTTTGTGCTGCACATTTAAGGAGGGTGAACAATGGAACCGATCATCAAAGTGGACAATGTTTCCATGTGCTTCAACCTTTCCAAGGAAAAGCATGAGAGCCTGAAGGAGTACTTTCTGGCCATGGTGCAGGGACGGCTGCAATACGACGAGTTCTACGCTTTAAAGGACGTCAGTCTGGACATTATGCCCGGCGATTTTTACGGCCTTGTGGGCTTGAACGGCTCGGGCAAATCCACCCTGCTCAAGACCATTGCCGGGGTGTACAAGCCCAGCAAGGGCAAGGTGACCGTAAACGGCACCATCGCCCCGCTCATCGAGCTGGGCGCGGGCTTTGATATGGATCTGACCGCCCGCGAGAACATCTACCTCAACGGCACGGTGCTGGGCTTCTCGCCCAAGTATCTGGACGAAAAATTTGACGAGATCGTGGAATTCAGCGAACTGGAAAACTTTCTGGATGTGCCGCTGAAAAATTACTCCTCCGGCATGGTGGCGCGTATCGGCTTTGCCATTGCCACCATCACCAAGCCCGATATCCTCATTGCGGACGAGGTGCTGTCGGTGGGCGATTTCCTGTTCCAGCAAAAGTGCGAAAAGCGGATGCAGGAGCTGATGGCGGGCGGCACCACGGTCATTCTGGTGTCCCACTCCATCGAGCAGATCGAGCGGATGTGCACCAAGGTGGCATGGCTGAGCCACGGTCACCTGAAAATGAACGGGGATACCCAGACAGTCTGCGCCGCCTATAAGGCGACCCAGCGCGGCGAGGTCTGATATGAATGTACGGTTGAAACGCGCCAAGGAGCTGGCCGGCTATGCCGTGCAGCTGACAAAGGAAGAGGGCCTGCCCACCATGGTCAAACGCGGCGCGGGCTTTGTAAAGCGCCGCTGCTTTGGCAAGCGTGCGCGCTACCTGCCCGCCAAAAAGGTGCTGGAAGCCCAGCGTGCCGAGATGGCCGGCAAAACGGCGGCAGACTGCGGCCTGCCCACCATCTCGGTGCTGACCCCGCTGTATAATACCCCGGAAAAGTACCTGCGGGAGTTTCTGGATTCCTTTGTGGGGCAGACCGCGCCCAACGGACAGCTCTGCCTTGCCGATGCTTCGGACGCCGCCCACGGGGACGTGGAGCGGATCGTAAAGGAATATCAGCAAAAGAATCAACAGATCGTATACAAAAAGATCGAAAATAAGGGCATTGCGGCCAACACCAACGCCGCCGCGCAGCTGGCGACAGGGGAGTATCTGGCGCTGGCTGACCACGACGACATTCTGGCACCCCATGCCCTGTACACCATGGGCAAGGCCATCCTGCAGCTGCGGCAGCGCGGCGAGCCGGACGGTTTTCTGTACAGCGATGAGGCACTGTTCACCAAGAGCATCCGCCGCCCCATGGTGGCGCACTTCAAGCCGGACTACGCCCCGGATTACCTGCTGTGCTGCAACTACATCTGCCATCTGGCGGTGTTCCAAAAAGCGCTGTGGGAGCAGCTGGGCGGCGAGCGCCCGGAATGCGACGGCAGTCAGGATCATGATCTGTTCCTGCGTCTGCTGGAAAAGACCGGCGGTGCCGCCCATGTGCCGCAGGTGCTCTACTACTGGCGGGTGCACGCGGGGTCTACCTCCGGCGGTGCAGACGCCAAGCCCTATGTGGCGGCAGCGGCCAAAAAGGCGCTGGCAGATCACCTGACCCGCACCGGGCGCACCGGCACGGTGGAGGACGGCTTGTTCCCCAGCACCTACCGGGTGAAGTGGGACATCGTGGGCGAACCAAAGGTGAGTATCCTTATCCCCAACAAGGACCACACCGAGGATCTGGAAAAGTGCCTGCACAGCATCTGGACAAAGACCGAATGGGAGCACTTTGAGGTGATCGTGGTGGAGAACAACTCCACCGACCCCGCCACCTTTGCCTACTATAAAAAGGCGCAGCAGCGCTACGACGGTCTGCGGGTGGTCACCTACCCGAAAAAGGGCTTCAACTTTTCCGGCATCAACAACTTTGGCCGCAAGTACGCCACCGGCGCGTATCTGCTGCTGCTGAATAACGATGTGGAGGTGCGCAGCGGCGAATGGCTCACTGAACTTCTGCGCCAATGCGCCCACCCCGGCGGGGCGGCAGTGTGCGGTGCCATGCTCTTTTACCCGGACGAGACCATCCAGCACGCGGGCGTCATTACCGGGCTGGGGGGCTACGCGGGGCACAGCCATAAGTACAAAAAGGCTGGCGGCAGCGGCTATCTGTTCCGCACCGCCACGGTGCAGGACTTTTCCGCTGTGACCGGTGCCTGCCTGCTGGTAAAGACCAGCGTGTGGGACGAGGTAAAGGGGTTGGACGAAGCCTTTGCGGTGGCCTTCAACGATGTGGACTTCTGCCTGCGGGTGCGGGATGCGGGCTATCGCATTGCGTGGACGCCCTACGCCCAGCTGACCCACTACGAGAGCAAGAGCCGCGGCGGGGACGAAAAAGACCCGGTAAAGGCACGGCGCTTTGCCGCCGAGCAGCAGCGCCTGTACGAGGTGCACGGCAAGGCGAACATCCTGCACGACCCCTACTACAACCCCAACCTGACCATGGACCGGGAGGATTTTTCCGAAAGTGATGATCTGCGCGGGCTGAAAGAGGGACGCATCACGGTGCAGTGGAGGGAATAACAGCATGAACATCAAGGGTCATTTCGAGACCATCACCCGGCACAAGCTGCTGGTGATGAAATACTGCTTTGAATGCGGGTTGTATGAGCAGGGTCTTGCCCACGACCTGAGCAAGTATAGCCCCACCGAGTTCATCCCCGGGTGCATCTATTATCAGGGCGACCACAGCCCCAACGAGGCGGAGCGCGCAGCCAAGGGCTACACCTCGGCGTGGCTGCACCACAAGGGGCGCAACAAGCATCATCTGGAATACTGGATCGATTACAGCACCACCAAGACCGGCCTGACCGGCATGAAGATCCCCCTGCGGTACGTCTGCGAGATGGTGTGCGACCGGGTGGCGGCAAGCCAGATCTATCTGGGCGATAAGTACACCGATGCCTCCGCGTGGGAGTACTACCAGCGCAGCAAGGATCACTACCTGATGCACCCGGAGACCCGGGCACTGCTGGAAAAGCTGCTGTGCATGGTGCGGGATCTGGGGCGTGAGCGCACCTTTGCCTACATGAAATTCCTGCTTGGCTGCGAAAACGATTACTAAGCCCAAAAGGCTGCCGCACAGACTGTGCGGCAGCCTTTTTTGCGTGCAGAAAAGCCCGCGCAGTGCGCCAGCCGCGCGAAAGCCTTCCCCCGCCGGGGGAAGGTGGCACGTAGCGCCGGATGAGGGGCAATGTGTGCCGTATTTTGCTTTTTGCACGCTTTGCCGAAACTTTCTGCCAAAGCTTGGCGCATCTGCCCATTGACAACGCACCGCAGCAGGGGATAAGATGAAACTGGGGAGCAACGCGCTCCCATAAGAAGAAAGCGAGGGACCACAGATGAAGCTTTGGAAACGATGGACGGCAGCGGTCCTTGCAGCTGCAATGACGCTGCTGCTTCTGGCAGCCTGCGGGCCCTCCGGCCCTTCCGCGCCGGATGCGCCGGATAAGCCGGGCAGCAGTGAGACTGGCAAAGACCCCACCGACCCCGGAACGGGAGAACCCGGCAAAGACCCCGCAGACGAAAAGACCGAGGCACAGAAGGTGGCTGCGGTGGTGGAAGCACTGAACACAGTGCGCTTACCCGGATGCGTACTGGTTCAAAAAGTGGGCAGACAAGACAGAGGGAGTGAGCGCAGAACGCAACAATGCACTGGTCAAGAGTAAGGAAGCCACCCTTGTGGGCGTGGGCGTTGTGCAGAACACTGACCCTGAAACAAGGAAAAAAATTCCCTTTATGGTGGTCGTGATGACCTACTGATACGAGCAAACGCCGCTGACGGAAAGTCGGCGGCGTTTTTGTGTGGTCTGCCGGACAACGCAAAAACACCCCGGCCGGGCGGTTTTACCGCTTGGCCGGGGTGCTGTTTTGCAAGAAATAATTACTGCTCGTTTTCGTAGATCTTGATATAACGCGGGGCGCTTTTATCCTGCCAGAGCAGCAGAATGGCGGTCAGGGCGACAGCCAGTGTGGTGAGGACGGCGAGCAGAGCTTTGAGAACTTTCATGGTTTGGTGCCTCCTTGTGAAGTTCGGGAGCGGAGCGGGGGACGTTCCGCCTGTCATGTTAGGTATAGTATAGCATATTCCCACAGTAAAGGCAAACGGCAGAAGAGGGAGAACAAAAAGAAAAATACGGTAGTTAGTTAAAACTAATCGGCGAAAACGAATAAGAAAGTTCAGGAAAATTCATCATTTGAGCCGTGATGTCGTTGACTTCCCGCGCCAAAATGATACAATAAGTGTGTTAAGCAGCTGCTGTCCCTGTACCAGTGCGCCTGCATGGGCGTGGGGATAGCAATTCAAGCAGAATGGGGGATTTGAAATCCATGTTGAACAAGCTGAAACGTGCGGCGCTTGGCGCGCATACGCCGCATGACAAGGCAACTGCTGCAAGCAAACCTATCCCGATGCCTCTGCCCGCGCAGGTACGCATCCTTATGAGCCAGCACATTGGCGCACCCGCCAAGGCTCTGGTGAAAAAAGGCGATGAAGTGTTCGTCGGCACCAAGATCGGTGAGGCGGGCGGCTTTGTCTCCGCAAACATCCACTCCAGCGTTTCCGGTACGGTAGCTGCAGTGGAACCTTTCCGTCTGTCCAATGGCCGTATGTGCGATTCTGTTGTCATCAAGACCGATGGCAAGCAGACCGTAGACCCGGCTGTCAAGGCACCGGAAGTCACCGATAAGGCCAGCTTCCTTGCCGCCGTGCGCGAGTGCGGTCTGGTAGGTCTGGGCGGCGCAGGCTTCCCCACCGATGTGAAGCTGCAGCCCAAGCAGTCGGTGGATACTTTACTGATCAACGCCTCCGAGTGCGAGGTGTGGCTGACCAGCGACACGCAGGAGATGCTGGAGTGCAGCGATGATATCATCCGCGGCATCAAGGCTGTGCTGCAGTATACCGGCATTCCGAAGTGCATCATTGGTATTGAGAACAACAAGCCCGAGTGCATCGACCTGCTGTGCAAAAAGACCAAGGACGACAGCGCTATCGAGGTCAAGCCCCTGCCCAGTGTCTACGGCACCGGCGCAGAGCTGATCCTGATCGAGAAGTGCCTCGGCCGCGAGGTGCCCCACGGCGGTCTGCCCGCCGATGCAGGCGCCATCGTGATGAACGTGACCAGCGTTTCCACGCTGGGCAAGTATCTGGCTACCGGTATGCCGGTGGTCCAGCGTACCATCACCGTGGACGGCGATGCCTGCGCAAAGCCCCAGAACGTTGTTGTGCCCGTGGGCACCGCTTATCAGGACATTCTGGACTATGTGGGCGTTAAGGGCGAGCTGGGCAAGGTGGTTGCCGGCGGTGCCATGATGGGCCCCGCTGTGGAGAACCTTTCCTACCCCACCACCAAGACCACTTCCGGTCTGATCCTGCTGAGCAAGGCAGCTGCACAGCCCGCACAGGTCAACCCCTGCATCCGCTGCGGCCGCTGCGTGGAGTACTGCCCCATGGGTCTGGAGCCCGTGGAGGTCAATCAGGCCTACGCCGCCCGCGATGTGCAGGAGCTGGGCAAGCTGCACGCTGACTACTGCTTCAACTGCGGCAGCTGCTCCTTCGTCTGCCCGGCAAAGCGCCCTGTTACCCAGATGATGAGTCTGGCCAAGGCCTTCTATCTTGGCGAAATCAAAAAAGGAGGCAATAAGTAATGGATACGAAGCTTATTGTTTCGGCTTCCCCGCACGTCCGCAGTGACGAGACCACCCAAAGCCTGATGGCCAACGTGATCGTTGCACTGTGCCCCTGCGTGGTTGCCTCTGCGATCATTTTCGGCGTGCGCGCCCTGCTGGTCACCGCCGTTTCCGTGGTGGCCTGTGTGGCTTTTGAGTGGCTGTACTGCAAGCTGCTGAAGCGTGCAAACCCCATCAGCGACCTGTCCGCTGTGGTCACCGGCATCATTCTGGCCATGAACGTGCCCGTGGGTATGCCCATCGGTCAGCTGATCATCGGCGATCTGGTGGCAATTATTGTTGTCAAGCAGCTGTTTGGCGGCATTGGCATGAACTTTGCAAACCCCGCTCTGGTGGGCCGTATCGTGCTGTTCATCAGCTTTGCCGGCTCCATGAATAAGTGGGTGTTCCCGGATGCAGCGGTGGATCAGCTGTCCAAGGCTACCCCGCTGGCTGTGGCAGATCCCTCCAAGCTGAGCCTGCTGGATCTGTTCATGGGCATCCACGGCGGTGTGCTGGGCGAGACCTGCGCACTGGCTATCGTGCTGGGCCTGATCTATCTGGTGGCTACCAAGACCATCAGCATCGCCATCCCGGCTTCCTACGTTGGCAGTGTGTTCGTGTTCTACCTGATCGCTACCAAGGATCTGCACAGCGCACTGGTTGCCGTGCTGAGCGGCGGCCTGCTGTTCGGCGCTGTGTTCATGGCTACCGACTACGTTACCAGCCCCTTTACCCTGAAGGGTAAGCTGGTGTACGGCGTGTGCCTTGGCATCGTTACCTTTGCTATCCGCTACTGGGGCAGCTACACCGAGGGCGTGTCCTTCGCACTGCTGTTCATGAACCTGTGGGTCCCGTACATCAATGATCTGACCCGTCAGACCCCGTATGGCTATGTGAAGCCTGCAAAGAAAGCGAAGGAGGGTGCTGGCAAATGAGTAAGACTGCAAATTCCAGCTGGGAAACCACCGGTAAGCCCATTGTTGTGCTGACCGTCATCTCTCTGATCGTCAGCCTGCTGCTGGCTCTGGTGAACGGCATGACCGCTCCCGTTATCAAGGAGAACACCCGCCGCACCACGCTGGCTGCTTATGTCAGCGTGATGCCCTCTGTTTCGGACGCAGCTACGCTGGAGGAAGTGACCGACTACACCACCGCCAATGTTACCGGCGTGGTAAAGGCTCCGGACGGCGGCATTGCCATCAAGGCCGAGGAAAAGGGCTTTGACGGCGGCATCCTGACCGTCATTATGGGCTTTGACGCCAACGGTGCCGAGACCGGCATCTGGGTAGACGCTTCTACCCAGACCAAGGGCATCGGCTCCAATGTGTCCACCGATGACTTTCTGGCACAGTTCAACGGCATGGACGGCACCAAGAACATTGTGATGAATCAGGATTTCGATGCGTACAGTGGCGCAACCATTTCGTCCACCGCTCTGTTTGCTGCCATCAATGATTGTATCAACTGCTTCAACGAGCTGGCATAAAAGGAGGTTGGTAAGAAATGGCACAAGAAAATAAGTCCAAGGTAAGCATCCTTACCAACGGCATCATCAAAGAAAACCCTGTTCTGCGTCTGGTTCTGGGCACCTGCTCCATTCTGGCCGTTACCACGGCAGTTTCCAGCGCACTGGGCATGGGCGCCGCCTTCACCTTCGTGCTGGTGTGCTCCAATATCATGATCTCCCTGCTGCGGAAAGTCATCCCCGGCAAGGTGCATCTGCCCTGCTACATCGTCATCATTGCAGGCTTTGTGACCATCGTGCAGATGTTCATGCAGGCCTACATGGAAAGCCTGTACAACGCTCTGGGCGTGTTCCTGCCCCTGATCGTTGTCAACTGTATCATTCTGGGCCGTGCCGAGATGTTCGCCTGCAAGAACAATGTGGTGGATTCCGCACTGGACGGCGTGGGCATGGGCCTCGGCTACACCCTCACCGCTACCCTGATGGCCTCCATCCGTGAGATCCTGGGCAGCGGCACCTGGCTGGGCTTCCAGATCATCCCGGAAAGCGTTGCCAAGGTCTCCATCATGACGCAGGCTCCCGGTGCATTCTTCTGCTTTGGCCTGTTGATGGCCGGCTGTGTGTGGCTGGAAGGCAAGCTGGACGCCCGTATCGAGCGCAAGAGCTGCTGTGATCTTGACAATCTGAAGAAGGAGGCGGAATAAGATGCTCGTCAAACTCGCTGCGATCTTCTTCAGCATGATCCTTGTCAACAACTATGTGCTGGTGAAGTTCTACGGTATCTGCCCGTTCCTGGGCGTTTCCAAAAAGCTGGATTCCGCTGTTGGTATGTCCGGTGCTGTCATCTTCGTCATGTTCATGGCAACGGCCGTTACCTTCCCCATCCAGATCTTCATTCTGGACCCGGCTGGTCTGGGCTACCTGCAGACCATCGTGTTCATTCTGGTCATCGCTGTGCTGGTGCAGTTCATCGAGATCTTCCTCAAGAAGTACATCGTTGCACTGTATAACTCGCTGGGCGTTTATCTGCCCCTGATCACCACCAACTGCTGCGTGCTGGCTGTGACCATTCTGGTCGTGGGCGACTACGGTGCAGATGTGGCTGCACACGGTTTCGGCTACGCCTACATCGAGGCTCTGATCTGCGCTATCGGCGCAGGCTGCGGCTTTATGCTGGCCATGGTCATGTTCAGCGGCGTGCGTAAGCGCGTGGAAGCCTGCGATCCCCCGGCACCCTTCAAGGGCCTGCCCATCACCCTGATCGCAGCTGCAATCACCAGCCTGTCCTTCATGGGCTTCGGCGGCATCGTCGAAAACCTGTTCAATGTTACGCTGTAAGGGAGGAACAGGACTATGAATATTGTATCTGCTGTTATCCTGTGCACCATCGTGGGCGCTGTGGGTGCTATCGTTCTGGTGGCTGCCGCAAAGTTCATGGCGGTGGAGGAAGACCCCCGCATTGAGGAAGTTTCTGCCTGTCTGGCCGGCGCAAACTGCGGCGGCTGCGGCTACGCCGGCTGTTCCGACTACGCCAAGGCTGTTGTTCTGGACGGCGTGCCCTGCGACAAGTGCGCACCCGGCGGCCCCAAGGCTGCCGCTGCCATTGCCAAGATCATGGGCGGCGAGGCAAGCGTCGTAGAGAAGAAGGCTGTGGTGCAGTGTCAGGGCAGCTCCGAGCACTGCAAGCCCGCCTACGACTACAAGGGCATCCAGACCTGTGCTGCTGCGGCAGCCCTGTACGGCGGCCCCAAGACCTGCACCTTCGCCTGCATCGGTCTGGGCGACTGCACCAAGGTGTGTAAGTTCGACGCCATCCACATTGTGGACGGTGTGGCAAAGGTGGACAAGGACAAGTGCACCGGCTGTGGTGCCTGTGCCAACATCTGCCCCAAGCAGGTCATCATGATCGATGCTGCCGGCCCCCGCAAGCCGGTGGTCATGTGCTCCAACAAGGATAAGGGTGCTGTGGCAAACAAGCTGTGCACCACCTCCTGCATTGCCTGCGGCATGTGCGAGCGCACCTGTAAGCTCGACGCTATCCATGTTGTGGACGGCGTGGCACGCGTTGATTACGACAAGTGCAAGGGCTGCGGTATGTGCGCCCAGAAGTGCCCCAAGCACATCATCCTGTTCCCGCTGAAGGACGATCCCAATCCCCCGAAGCCCGTGGTGAAGCCCGCCGCTCCCGCTGCTGCTCCCGCAGCAAAGCCGGAAGCCAAGGCTGAGGCAAAGCCCGAGACCAAGGCAGAGTAAACTGTAAACCAAAGCCCGCCGTGCGCAACGCCCGGCGGGCTTTTTGTATCCGTTTATTCCGTCTTAGTGGGACGAATGGTCACCTCGCCGCAGCGCAGCGCCTCGGTGCGCCCGCCCTCCCGCTGCACCACCAGCCGCCCGACATCGTCGATGGAAAGCGCCTGTGCGGCGTAGGTCTCGGTGCCGGTGCAAACGGTCACCCAGTGGCCGGGCACAAAGCAGCGGGCGCGGTATTCGTCCAGACAGGCAAAGCCCGGGCACAGCGCTAACAGCTCCCGCCCGATGGCACCCGCCAGCGCCGCCCGGCTTACCGGGGCAGGGCCGCCGGGGTATAGGCTGCCTGCTTTGGCGGCAAGCTCCGGGGGAAAGTCCTCCGCCGTGGCGGTCAGGTTCAGCCCGATGCCCACCACCAGCCATTCCAGCTGTCCGCTCTCGAGGTCGGTCCCCGCTTCGGTCAGGATGCCGCAGACCTTTCTGCCCTGATAGTACAGGTCGTTGACCCACTTGATGCCGCATCTGAGTCCGCTTACCTTTTCAATAGCCTCGGCAACAGCCACAGCCGCACATGAGGTTATCATCAGCGCATACTCCACCGAGAGCTGAGGACGGACGATAACGCTGAGGTAAATGCCCTGATTGTTGGGAGCATAAAATTTCTTGCCCATTCTGCCCTTGCCTGCTGTCTGCTGCTCGGCAATGATGGTATGACCGTTCACTGCGCCCAGCTGTGCAAGGCTCTTGGCGAAATTGTTTGTGGAGTCGATGGACTTGAATATATCCATCTTTCTGCCCAGTTCCTTTGTTTCAAGGAAGGATATTACAGAGGGTTCGTTGAGAATGTCATTGTCGCTGGTAAGGCAGTATCCTCTGTTTGTAACGGCATTGATGGTGTAGCCCTCCTCACGGAGCTGCTTTACAGCCTTCCAAACTGCACTTCTTGTCATTCCCAGCGATACGGCTATCTTGTTGCCTGATACGCTTCTGCCACGGTTGTCTTCAAGAATTTCAAGTACCTTGTCTTTTAATGCCATTGCGTAATCATTCCTTTCACTAACTTTATCATCATAATGTTTTTAACGGCATATCTGCCGAATGTTTTCACGGTAACACAGTCATCTCCCACAGCATAACATGATCCGGGAGGTGATAATACGGAGCTTATACTTCTTGCCGCCGCAACTTCCGCCGACATATTCGCTGCCGCCATGGGCATTCGCAGCGCAGGGATAAAATTCTCTCTGATATCGGCGCTCACAGCTGCGGGAGCCGCCGTTCTGTGGCTGTCGGTGGTATTATCTGCTGCTGCTGACAGCATACTGCCCCTTGACGGAGCCGTATATATCTCAAAAGCAGTTCTTTTGTTTATCGGTATCCGCACACTTTTCGGCGATATCCTTGCAAAAAAGCAGGACAAACGCCGCAGCTGCTTTCCCGACTGCGCCGAAGTCATGACAGACCCCTCCGCCGCCGACAAGGACAA
>ERZ773115.2432-NODE-2432-length-14587-cov-26.036953_pt1 | contig 14587 bp, 10 predicted proteins | sample MGYA00511116_ERZ773115 | MGnify/ENA primary metagenome ERZ773115 (study PRJEB29015, sample SAMEA2737869) | human gut metagenome | biome: human gut; feature: human-associated habitat; material: faeces | place: China | collected 2012 ... | reverse complement strand
TACCGGTACCAAGCAACTTATATGTTATAGAAAAGTGCACGCAAAAAAAGATATCGGCACATGCCATAAATGAATTTCTTAAAAAAGAATATATAAACATTTTTAGAGACATGAGTTCATCTGATTTCAAAAATTTTCTAGAGAAAGACATCCTAACTTATACAAAGGGTGCTGTAGAAAAGAATTTTGAGAAAGTGATATTGACTTTCGGATGGAGCCTTAAACCTTCAATTCTAAAAAAAAAGAGTTTTGACTTAGAACATGGTATATAGCATAACAATACAGCATGATACCATAATAGTAGCTGTTTCAAGCAGACATGTTGTCACAATTCCTGCCAGGTTTAATGGAATGATTCTCGGGCTTTGGAACTTGATACAGATTTTCGTTGCCTACTGTAATGAGAATCCGAATTGGGTGAGTAATGTCCGGTCACTGTGGGGTGACCGATTCAAATAGGGACAGGTATGGAACGGATGCCTATTCATGCCCCTATTATAGCTGACACATGGACTTTTATACATTCTTGCACTTTTTAAGTGGGTAAAAAAGTACTATTTGTATTTTATACAAAAAATTGTTTGCTTAATGAAATGGAACATACATTGCCAATGATATTTAATACCTATATATAGGTATTAGATGCGTTTTTATACCCAAAAAATGGTATTTTTATAATCTTTTGTAATATCTAATTTTGCGTCCTAAAATAGATCTTTTATCGAAGAGAGATACAGTTTCCTTATATTTGAACTGGGGCTTCTGTAAAGTGCGATAAATATGAGGCTGGAACGGAGCTATCAGAAGAATTTTGGAGAAAATCCGTTTTTTAACTTAGTTAGATCTATCAATGAAAATATAAGTATTTATCTGCGTTGTATTAAGATATAGCATATCAGAACTACAACCATCCCGTTTTTTATTTAGATTTGCAGTTTGCTTTTAATCACTCAAGATCCGTATTACTATGTATGGAACTTAAATAAAGTACTAATATATATTGGATTTTCCTAAATATAATGCAGTTGCTATATTGTTAGACAACAGACGGTTGAGGTCTGTGAGATTATGCAACGGCACCAACAAAAACAACATGTATTTTTAATAATTTTAGTTTTGTTACACACAATGGTTTGTTTTAATTTAAAATTTACATATAATTTTGCATTATTAATAAATATGATGTTACTTATGAAAAAAGGTATTTTGGGGTGTAATATTATATACTTGTTTATACTTATTTGCATAGGAATTGCCCTCCCTATCAAATCGCAAAACAATTACAAAGTAAAACTTACAGGCACTGTTTATGAGTACGACCACAACAACAAGCGTTTGCCTTTAGAATTTGCAGCTGTGTCTATTCCTGAAATTGCACTAGGGACAACCTCTGATGAAAATGGTAGATACATACTGGAAAACGTACCTACTGGTAAAATTCGTATGCAAATTCAATATTTGGGCAAAGTCTCCATTGACACCTTAATAAATGTAAATAAGGATTTGGTTCTTAATTTTACAATGAGGAATGAGGATTTTAAGTTGAAAGAAGTTACAGTAACTGCAACCAACAGCCGTTCAGGCAAATCCACATCTTCTCACATTTCCCGCTCTGCTATGGACCATATGCAAGCGACCAGTTTATATGATGTAATGTCATTGATGCCAGGTGGAATTTCACAGAATCAAGATATGAGTTCGGCACAACAGATTAACATCCGTCAAGTTTCCAGTTCCAGTGGTCCGGAAGCTCCGATGAATGCTATGGGCACCGCAATAATTCGTGATGGTGCCCCCATCTCAAATAATGCTAATCTATCTGCGATGAGCCCTACGGTATTAAGTGGTACGGAAACACCCGCTTCATTGGCCGGAGGTGCCTCGCCGGCTGGTGGAACCGATGTTCGTAGTATTTCTACTGAAAATATAGAGTCTATACAAATCGTTCGTGGTATCCCTTCTGTTGAATATGGTGATCTGACCTCAGGAGCAGTAATTATTAATACAAAAGCTGGTCGTGAGCCGCTACGTGTCAAAGCAAAAGCCAATCCCAATATCTATCAGGTGTCTATGGGAACCGGTTTTGAACTTGGAAAAAAGAAAGGCGCTTTAAATGTAAGTGCAGATTATGCTTATAATACGAATAATCCAATATCCAGTTACCAGCACTATCAGCGTGCCACAACAAAGTTGCTCTATTCAAATACTTTCTTTAATAATAAGTTACGTACCAATTCCAGCTTTGATTTTATTTATGGTAAGGATCAACGTGAACGTAATCCTGATGATGAACAAACTAAAACAGCTTCGGAAGGCCGCGATATAGGTTTTACTTTGAATACCAATGGTACATGGAATATAAATAAGGGCTGGTTAAAAACACTACGCTATGTATTGTCAGGTACGTATATGGATAAAGACAGTTATTATGAAACCGTATACAGTTCTGCTACATCTCCTTATTCCATGACCACTACAAACGGTGCGGTACTTAGTAACTTTGCAGGTCAGCATATCTATGATGCCAATGGTAATCAAATTACTAATTTTGGACCGGAAGACATAAATCATTATGCTGTTTATCTACCAAGCAGCTATTTGGGACACTATGAGATCGATAGTCGTGAAGTTAATTTGTTTGCTAAAGTGACGAGTTCTCTATTCAAGGCGAGCGGTCATGTAAACAACCGCATCTTGATTGGTGCGGATTTCCGGAGTGACGGTAACGTTGGTAAAGGAAAAACTTATGACCCAAGTACTCCTCCTTATCGTAGTCAATACGGTCATAATTCATCTTTCCGTCCACGTAACTATAAGGATATTCCTTTCATTAACCAATTTGGTGCATATGTGGAAGATAATTTCAAATGGTCCATAAGCGGTACGCATGATTTGAACATTCAGGCTGGTGTGCGTTATGATCATACCTCAGTAGTAGGAGGCATTTTCTCGCCACGTGTAAATGCATCCATTGATTTGATTCCGAATCTATTAAGTCTTCAGGGAGGTTACGGTATTGCTGCAAAGATGCCTTCTCTTCTCTATTTATATCCAGAAAATGCATATTTTGAATATATCAATATAAATGAGCTTACCAATGAAAATATTCCGGAAAGCCAGCGCTTGTTTATGACTACCACAGAAGTTCGGCAAGTAGATAACTCAGATTTGAAGATTGCCCAAAATCATAAAGCAGAAGTCGGTTTTAATTTACGAGTGGGTAAAACCAATCTGAATGTAATAGCTTATAAGGAGCGTCTGAAGGATGGTTATGTAATGAGCCAAACCTTCAACACCTTCAATACATTTATCTACAATGAATACCAGCGCACAGAAAACGGGATAGAGCTTAGTAGTAGCCTACCGGTATTGTCTACTTATGCAAAACCAACTAATAATTTAAATATAGAAACTAAAGGTTTAGAATTTGATTTGAATATCGGACGTATTGATGCTATCCGTACGGCCTTCCAAATAAATGGCTCATGGATGCGTACTAAGAGTTGGCGTCAGGGTTATAGCTTCTATGACAATAGCGAAGATGCTGCTTCAGCCCGTAAACCGGTGGCCATTTATTCTCAAGAAGGCAATGCAAGTTACAAACAACAATTTGTAACGACTTTACGTGCCACTCACAATATCCCGCGTATCGGTTTTGTTGTTACGATGACAGCACAAGCTATTTGGCAGCAGTCTAATTGGAATACATTTGGAAACGATTCTATACCTGTGGGCTATTTAGCATTGGAAGATGCGTCTGTAAATATGTTTCCCAAGGGGAAATATACCACTACCCAGCAAGTAAAGGATGCAGGATATGGATATATGTTGAATAATGTAAGTCATAATAATGCTATAAAAGAATCATACAGTCCTTATTTTTGTTTTAACTTGAATGTAACTAAAGAAATTAGCAATATGCTACGTGTTTCTTTCTTTGCCAACAATATGTTCAGAAGTTATCCGCGCAGAGAATCCAAACGTAATCCGGGTTCATATATTCAATTGAATAACCGATTTTTCTTTGGGCTGGAATTATCACTCACTTTATAATGTTTAGGAAGTTATGAAAAAATATTTAATATATTTGTTTACATTGGCAAGTACCCTTTTGATAGGATGCGATTCGTTCAGGGACATGTCTGGCACAGCAGAAGTGAATCCTATCACAGTGGATGTATATTTGGATATTACCGTTGAAAATATATCCACACTGAAAGATCTGACTGTAAAGTTCGACAATTACGATGAAGATTTACATTATGTAAAAGAAGTAACTGATAATAGTGTGAAAGTTGACGGAATTATCCCCGGAATTTATTCGGTAACAGTATCCGGTACAGCGATCGATACAGAAAACAATGAATACTACATCAATGGCAATTCTGTAAATGCGGCATTATTTAAGCATGGTAGCGCATTGAATATTGAAGTACAAGGGCTTAAAGTGAGCCCATTAATATTCAAGGAGATTTATTATTGCGGTAGCCGTCCGGAAAAAGGAGGAGTCTATTTCCGAGACCAGTTCTATGAGATATACAATAACTCTGCTGACATTTTGTATTTGGACGGTATTTATTTCGCAAATTTAACTCCGGGTACAGCTACCACTAAATTACCTATTTGGCCGGAAGCGGACGGTAATAATTATGCATATGGAGAACGTGTGTGGAAATTTCCAGGAAATGGAACCGAATATCCGTTAGCGCCAGGTGAATCTTGCATCATTTCTCAATTTGCCGCTAACCATCAGTTGGACATCTATAACCCTCAAAGTCCTATAGACGGCAGTAGTTCTGAGTTTGAGTTTAATATGAATAATCCAAACTTCCCTGACCAGGCAGCTTATGATATGCAACATGTTTTCTACCAAGGAAAAGCAGAGATGGGAAGTATACCACAATATTTGACATCCGTATTCGGAGGTGCTTATGTGATTTTTCGTGTTCCTGAAGGAGAAGCTTGGGATCCGGTCAACGATGAAAATATGAAGACAACAGATCTTAGCAAACCGAACAGCAATGTTTATTATGCAAAAATACCTATTAAATATGTATTGGATGCTGTTGAAGCAGTAAACAATGAGTCAAAGATGAATGCAAAACGTGTCCCCGGTGTACTTGATGCAGGTATTACTTGGGTAGGAGCTACTTATTGCGGTTTAGGTATTGCTCGCAAATTGTCCACAGACGAAGAAGGTAATCCTATTATTCGCGAAGAAACAGGTACATATATATATCAGGATACAAACAACAGTACGGATGACTTTGAACGTGGCGTTGTTCCTGTAATGCGTCGTAATGGAGCAAAAATGCCTTCATGGAATCACACATTGTAATAATTAACTAAAAAGACAGAACAATGAAAAAACAATATATGAACTATATGAAAAGCTGCCTGCTGGTAATGATAGCCTGCCTTGTAAGTATGGTGGGAGCGGCACAGGGCTTCTCTCCCGCCGCTATGGAACAATTGAAAACAAGACGACTATGGTCTCATTCACAGAATGCTGCCGGTATGCCATTCGATGATATTCAGAATTATTCGAATGTTATATTGGGATATGACTTACAGGACGGAAACTATTGCCGTCCGCAAGAGGGGCAGAAAGAGGCTATCGTAGGTGTATCCAGTGAAGGCTTTATCAATCTGAAAAATGCATATGTGTGGGGAGCATTTAATTTTGCACAAAAAAATCTGACAGATGCCGGATATAACGCCTCCATTGCCGATCCATTCAGGGGAATGCCTTACTATGTCGCAGACCAGCACTTAAGCAAATGGAGAAATCAATATTACGATCTGAAGTTTCGTGCAGCTACTCCTTTACTTGGTAATCATTGGGCATTGGGGTTGGAAGGTAATTATGTAGCTACATTAGCTGCCAAACAGCGCGACCCGCGTGTGGATACCCGTTTTTATACGCTGGGACTGACGCCGGGGATTACTTACAAGTTGAATAATTCACACAAGTTTGGTGCAAGTTTCAAGTATAGTTCTATCAAGGAAGACTCAAGAATGAGTAATGTCAACTCTTATGTGGATCAGGACTATTATATATTATACGGTTTGGGAACAGCCATAAAAGGAATAGGCAGCGGTGTAACCAGCAATTATATTGGAGACCGTTTCGGTGGAGCTCTCCAGTACAACTTCAGTATGCCCTCTTTCAATTTACTGCTTGAGGGCAGTTACGATGTAAAAGCGGAAACTGTTCAGCAGAGCTATACGACTCCTAAAAAAATAGCCGGTGTAAAAGATAAAACTGCTCATGTTTCTTTAACGATGATTCAGGAAGGAAAGGACTATACCAATTATATGAGAACCACATATACAAATCGTAACATCGATGGTATTCAGTATATTTCTCAACGCGATAACTCTGAATCACAAAGTGGCTGGGTGGAATTATATAATAACATCCGTTCTACGTACAAGGCACAAACCGCTTCTCTTAATTATGCATTAAGCAGAAACCGCGGGAATGAATATAGTTGGAAAGCAGAATTAAATGTGAATTATACCAAGCAAGACGATGAATATTTAATGCCTAATTCTGTACAGAATGCAGAAAATTTATCTTTAGGCTTAGGTGGCAAAAAAAATTTTGTTTTAGGCAATAGTTTGAATCGCAGGCTTTTAATAGATGTTCATGTTGCGTATAACAATAATCTGGGAGGTGAATATGTATATGGTGGCAGCCATGCAGACTATCCAACTGTAACCGAATTACAACAAGGGCTGACTAATTATTATACCTGTGATTACTATCGTATTGGCGGGTCGATAACGTATTCGCAACAAGTCAGAGAAAACAGACGTATGAACTTATTTGCAAAAGTTGTATTCGATCGTGTAAATACCTCTGACTATGATTATGATGGGCGTACTCATTTATCGATAAGTTTAGGATGTAATTTTTAATGCTACATAACGAAATCTATATTACAAAACATGCATAAATTAATAACTGGAAGTTTGATGCTCTGCAGCATATTATCTCTGCGGGCACAGACATTTGTTAAACCGGCTGTGAAAGTAAAGGACACCTCTTTTGCTGTAATTACAGATAAAGGGACATTTCAGGCTTGTGAAGCCGAGCTTAAAGCCTATCAGGAGATTCTAGGAATGGAAGGGTTGCCTACGTTCATCGTATACAATGAATGGAATAAACCGGAAGATGTAAAGAAAGTTATTGTTAAGCTCTACAAAAAGGATAAATTGGAAGGAGTGGTATTTGTCGGTGATATCCCTATTCCAATGCTCCGCAAAGCCCAGCATATGACTTCCGCTTTTAAAATGGATGAGAAAAACAATGACTGGAGAGATTCTTCAGTGCCCAGCGACCGTTTCTACGATGATTTCGACCTACAATTCGATTTTTTGAAACAGGACAGTGTCGAAAATAATTTCTTCTATTATAATTTGGCTATAAAATCTCCACAGCAAATTCGGTGTGACATATATTCTGCACGTGTCAAAGCTGTTGATAACGGCGAAGAACCGCATGCGCAAATCAGCCGCTATTTTAAAAAAGTGGTGGCTGAGCACCAGATAAACAATAAATTAGACCAATTCTTCTCCTATACAGGTGATGGCTCTTACTCTAACTCATTGACTGCATGGACACCGGAAACCTTTACTATTCGCGAACAAATGCCGGGCGTATTCGATAAAGAGGGACGGGCCCGTTTCATCCGTTATAATTTCAGCGATTATCCCAAGGACGATGTCATTAATATGCTGAAACGCACAGATCTGGACTTGTCTATTTTTCATGAGCATGGTATGCCCGAACGTCAATATCTTTCCGGTAGTCCCGCTACTAATAGGTGGAATGCTCATGTAGATGCAATGAAGTACTATTATCGTGGTTTAGCGCGTAGAAAGCAAAACAACAAAAAGTCTTTCGACGAAATGCTGGATATGATGAAAAACACATACGGTTTGGACACTACTTGGATTGCAGGCTATGATGATCCCAAAGTAATTGCAGAAGATTCTTTACTAGACCTGCGCACCGGTATTATCCTGTCGGAAGTTACAGAGTTTAAGCCTAATAGCCGTATGGTAATTTTCGATGCATGCTATAATGGTGATTTCCGGGAAAAAGATTACATTGCCGGACGTTATATCATGTCGGAAGGAAAATGCGTAACTACTTTTGCCAATTCAGTCAATGTACTGCAAGATAAAATGGCAAACGAGATGCTCGGCCTGTTAGGTATGGGAGCACGAGTGGGGCAATGGGCTAAATTGACGAATATTCTCGAATCGCACATTACCGGTGACCCTACTCTACGTTTTCAATCTATCAATGAGGTAGATGCCAATGCTTTGTTCAAAGAACCATATAGCGAGTCCCGCATGTTGGAGTTATTACAGTCGCCCTATGCCGACATACAGAATTTTGCTTTGCACAACCTTTATCGCAATGACTATCCGGGTATTTCTGATTTATTAAGAAAAACTTTTGAAACTTCCTCGTTCATGATGGTACGTTTCACCTGCTTGGCATTGCTTGAGAAGATTAGTGACAAAAACTTCCGGGAAGTCTTACACTTGGCCATTACGGATTCCTATGAATTTATTCGTCGCACCTCTGTTCGTATGATGCAACATGTGGGACTGAACGAGTATGTTTATCCGCAAATCAAAGCCTATGTAGAAGACAACCTATCCGAGCGTGTGGCATTTAATGTGAGTTTGGGGCTTCAAGTCTTTGATCAGGCAGCCGTACAGGCGGCAATTGATAAAGTAATGGCTGAGACCTATGTGTTGCAAGACAAGGAGGAGATGCGTAAGGTTTTGGAGAATGCCAATAATAGTCGTAGCATGCAAAAAGAGTTATTAAGCAAAGAAACTTCCGAACGTTGGCGCATCCTTTATTGCAATTCTCTGAAAAATCATATGGCACATGCCTGTGTAGACGGCCTCTTGGCTTTACTTACCGACTCCAGTGAAAGTGAAAAGCTAAAAACCTGTTTATTGGAGGCTTTTGCTTGGTTCACTCATTCTTATCGGAAGCCTGACATCCTTCGGGTATGCGATCAACTGAGAAAAGATAAGAGCTTATCCGAGAACCTTCGTGAAGAAGCCGACCGTACATATTACAGACTTAAAAATTAATTGGCCATGATTAAAAAAATAATATATCTGGCATTTCTTTTGCCATTGGCAGGAAATGCACAAACAACAGTCATAAAGCCATTGGTCAAACAACCTACCGCTTTTGCTATCATAACAGATAACCAAACTTATGCAAATACCAAAGATGCCATGCATCAGTACAAAACTGCGGTTGAAGATGATGGTTTGGCAACTTATCTGATCAGCGGTGACTGGCAAAATCCAGATCAAGTCAAACAGATAATCATCAAAACATATCAAGAATGCCCTTCATTGGAAGGTCTGGTTTTAATCGGCGATGTGCCTGTCGCATTGGTACGTAATGCGCAACACATGACTACTGCATTCAAAATGAATGAGAAAGCCTTTCCTTGGGATCAGTCTTCCGTACCTACCGACCGCTTTTATGATGATCTGAACTTAAAGTTTGAGTTCATCAGGCAAGACTCAGTAAATCATCAGCATTTCTACTACAAATTGACAGAAGACAGTCCCCAGCGGCTAAATCCTACTTTCTATTCAGCTCGTATCAAGTATCCGGAAAAAAAGGAAGGGGATAAATATGCGGCCATTGCCTCATATCTGAAGAAAGCTGCTGCTGCCAAGGCAGATAAGCATAATCAATTAGATCGGGTATTCTCATTCAATGGTGCTTCTTACAATTCCGATTGCCTGATTGTATGGATGGATGACGAAAAAGCTTATATGGAGAACTTTCCATTAGCTTTTGGTCGTCAAATGGGATTCAAACATTGGAACTTCCGAATGAAACACCCTATGAAATATAAGTTATTCAGCGAATTGCAACGAAAGGACCTTGACTTATTTATGTTTCATGAACATGGAATGCCAACAGGGCAGCTTATTAATGATGAATTGGCATGCACTGATTTCAATAATCGTTATAAAATGTTGAAGAGTACACTTTATAATGCAGTCATGTCCCATGTTGGAAAACGTGACAAAGACACCTTACGTATTCAGATGCAGGAAAAACGACAAGTGAATGAGGTGTTTTTTAAAGACCTGGACAATCCTAAGTTCTGGGAAGCAGACTCTCTTCACTACGCTGATGAACGTATCGTAACGGAAGATTTAATGAAGAGAAATCTTTCCACTAATCCGAAGATGATAATGTTTGATGCGTGCTACAACGGTTCTTTTCACGAAAACGACTATATAGCAGGACAATATATCTTTAATGACGGTCAGACATTAGTAGCACAAGGAAATACCCGTAACGTATTGCAAGACCGCTGGACTATTGAAATGATTGGTTTGTTGTCCCATGGTGTACGAGCCGGGCAATACAATAAGCTAATCGTATCACTTGAAGGTCATTTGTTTGGTGATCCCACTTTCCGTTTTGCTCCTATCGAAGCCAATACTTTAAGTACCGATATAACAATACACAAAGATGACAAAGCCTATTGGAAGAATTTGTTAAACAGCCCATACGCTGATGTACAAAGTTTGGCCATGCGTATGCTGGCTGACGCCGATACCCAAAAGGAATTATCTCCGTTGCTCCTGAAGAAGTACCGGGAAAGTGGCTTCAATACGGTTCGTATGGAAGCTATCAAGTTGTTGAGCCGTTATCAGGACGACAACTTCATCGAAGCATTACGCGAAGGTTTGAACGATACTTATGAAATGGTAGCTCGCCAAAGTGCCATTTATGCTGGATTTGTAGGTGACGATTCCTTATTGCCCGCTATTGTGGAAGCATTGGTCGAACATAATGAACGCTTACGCGTACAAATGAGTGCCAACAAGGCTTTAAGCCTTTATCCGAAAGAGAAAGTAGAAAAGACAATAGAAGACTTTTATGCAAAAGTTGACCGTTTGAATGAAAACGAAGAGAAAAAACGATTACTAAGAAGCCTGGAAAGAATGTTTGTACAAGAGGCAAAAGTCCATCAGACCTTGATGGATGTAGCTGCACCGGAAGCAAAACGTATCAGTGCAATCCGCAATGTGCGTAACTATACATTCCATTTCCACGTGGATGATTATTTGAATGTAATTCGTGATGCCGGTAATCCACAGGAAGTACGTGTAGTAATGGCCGAAGCATTAGGTTGGTTTACTAATTCTGTACAACGGCCACACATTCTTGAAGAAATAAAGAAGATGCAACAAACAGCCAATCTTCCGGAAGATTTAAAAGCAGAGCTTGAACAGACAATCAAAAGATTAAGTTTATAAATATGAATAAATACATCCTTTTGGCAATTACCGCTTTGTGCTTACAGGATATGCAGGCGCAAACAGTTGTACATCCTAGTATAAAAACAAAGACTACTTTTGCAATTGTAGTCGATCAGAAAAGTTATGATGAAGCGAAAAGTGAAATTGATGCTTATCGTACCAGTATAGAAAAAGAAGGTTTAGGTACTTACTTGCTAATTGATGATTGGAAAAGGCCCGAACCTATTCGTGAGCAACTTGTCAAATTGCATGAGAATGAGAAAACGCCTTTGGAGGGTTGCGTATTTATAGGTGACATCCCTATTCCAATGATTCGTGATGCACATCATCTATCTTCGGCTTTCAAAAGGTCTCCCAAAGCCAATTGGCAGAAATCAAGCGTTCCTTCCGACCGTTATTATGATGACTTCGGATTAAAATTTGATTATATTAAACAAGACAGTTTGATACCTGACTATCATTATATGACATTGCGTGCTGATTCTAAACAGTATATTTCACCGGATATTTATTCGGCCCGTATCCGTCCATTACATTTAGAAGGTGAGAACCGTTATCAGATGCTACGCGATTACTTAAAAAAGGCAGTTGCCGAAAAAGCAAAGCAAAATGCATTTGACCAACTGACTATGGCCCGTGGCCATGGTTACAATTCTGAAGATCCTTTGGCATGGAGCGGTGAGCAAATAGCCTTACGTGAGCAATTGCCGCAAATATTCAAATCGGGTAATACAGTGAAGTTCTATGATTTTAACATGCGCTATCCGATGAAACCATTATACTTGAACGAGATTCAGCGCGAAGGATTAGATGTCATGCTATTCCATCACCACGGTGGCCCCACCATGCAGTATATCAATGGCTATGAAAATGGTTCCGGTATTAATTTGAGTATTGAGAATGCCAAAATATTCTTGCGAAGCAAAGTGCCTTCATACGCCAAGAAACATGGGCGTGAAGCTGCTATCAAAGAATATGCCAAGCAGTATGGGGTGCCTGAAAGTTGGTGTGCGGAAGCTTTCGATGAGGAGAAAATAAAATCGGATTCCATTGTAAACCGTAATATGGATATCTATACTGAAGATATTCGTCTTTTGACTCCTAATGCGCGTTTTATATTGTTCGATGCTTGTTTCAACGGTTCTTTCCATTTGGATGACAACATTGTAGGCTCTTATATATTCAATAAGGGTAAGACCATTGCTACTATGGGATGTACGGTTAACACCATTCAAGATAAATGGCCGGATGAATTTCTCGGCTTGTTAGCTGCCGGTATGCGCATCGGGCAGTTCACTCGTTTTACCTGCTTCTTGGAAAATCATCTGATCGGTGACCCGACTTTTCACTTCACCAATAATGCCGGGCTGGATATGGACATCAACCAAGCTTTAGTTGCGCAGGAAGGAAATGTTACATTCTGGAAAAAACAGCTGAATTCCCCTATGGCTGACATGCAGGCAATGGCGCTCCGTCAATTGTCAATGGCAAATTATAGTGGTCTCGTTGAGTTGCTGAAGAAAAGTTACCACGAATCGAACTATTTCGTTGTGCGGTTGGAAGCATTACGCCTATTAGCTTTGAACTATCCGACAGAGGTTGCCGATGTATTGCAGACAGCCATGAACGACAGTTATGAACTGATCCGTCGTTATGCGGTGGAATACGTTGAAAAGAATTGCAATCCGGAATTGTTGCCGGCATGGATAGAAAGCTATTTATTACGCGGACATGAAAACCGCCATCGTTTCAGAATTTTTAGTGCTATCAACACGTTCGACCATGATATGGCTTTGAATGAATTGAAGAAACAGGCTGCCGATTGGTCTTTCTACGATTCTTCCTATGTGAATGAATTGTTAGAATACCTTCCTCGCCAAAAGAAAGGACTTGAAAGAGATTTTGCACTTATTGACAGTCCGGAAAGTACTACCAAACAGATACAAAGCGAAATAAGTAGGTTCCGAAATAAACCTATTGCTAAAGCTATTGAGCCATTACTGAACATTATAAAAAATGAAAGCCAAGAAGAAGAACTTCGCATATTGGCTGCTGAAACATTAGGCTGGTATAATTTATACTATAATAAAGCAGATATAATCAAAGAACTTAACACATTTAGAACTTCCAATCAAAAGCTAATGAACGAAGTTACCAAAACAATTAATAGGCTGAAAAGTCAAAATAGGTAGAATCATCCAAACGATGAGATAGACCGGATCCAAAGGGCGGTTCTGCCATTCCTGAGCAGCCTGGTTGACTTTGTTCGTGATGATGGAAATAGCTGATGTGGACAGTTCTATCTCATAGATTTCACGCATCTCCTCTTCTATGTCTGACACGCTCATTCCTTTGGCATATAGGGAGATAACAAGTTTTTCTTTAATATTATCGACACTATACAGGGACATTCAGTAAATGTCTATAGTATAACTCCTCAACCAGTTCCAGACACCAATCATTAAAACAGGGATATTCCTAAAATAATAAAATTTAAGGCAACTAATTCATTGCGAGTTAGTTGCCTTTTTTGTATCTTTAAGCATTCCCCCCAAAAAACGGTTTGACGGCCAAAACGGGGGTAATCTAAAATAAAAACACATGGTAAAGATACAAAAAATCTCAGAAATCGAACCTCGTTTAGGTTTTACCGAGTTCGATATGCTAAAAAAATATCGTCAAAGTTTTGCAACGAGTGAATTAGGTCGCCTCCATGCTCTGTTTCCTTTCTTGAAACTGGCCGGACAAATGCATTTGAAGTCCTCTAAAGTTATTTTTCTCCTGAAGGTAAAATAGTCTTGATATTGAGTTCCTCCAGCCTATTCTGGCTGAGCATTGGGAATCTTATCTTGAAAACCTTCATGTATGCCACCTGTCATGAAAGTCATCTGCGTTTCCCCACTAATGTCAAACTCTTATGGGAAGGTATTGCATGGCTTTATCGTCATCTGTGCAAACATTACCGGACATTACACATACAACGTCCCCGTAACAAGTATCTTGATGTAAGCCGTGCCTACCTTGCTTACAGTAAACAGCGTAAGCGCAGGAAACCACAGACCTGTATGGTTAAACGCAGACTACTTCAGTTATTGGAAAAGTTACTGGACCAACTGGAGCAGCTTCATTCATCCTACAGGTACAGGCTTACACTATCCTCTGATTACCAAAGACATTTCTCGGTCATACAGACGGGCCTTGAGCAAGGGAAGAATTTATTTGCAGGCAAAAAAGTGTCTAACCGTAT
>ERZ773115.2426-NODE-2426-length-14614-cov-7.577650_pt1 | contig 14614 bp, 8 predicted proteins | sample MGYA00511116_ERZ773115 | MGnify/ENA primary metagenome ERZ773115 (study PRJEB29015, sample SAMEA2737869) | human gut metagenome | biome: human gut; feature: human-associated habitat; material: faeces | place: China | collected 2012 ... | reverse complement strand
TGGGGAGCCTGTTCGATGGCATCTCCGGCTTTCCTCTGGCTTCGGTGCGGTGCGGTATCGAGCCGATCTGGGCCAGCGATATCGAACCATTCCCCATCATTTCAATCTGCCAATTTCCCCGAATCCTCCCCACCATGAACCATATCCATAATGAAAGGATCTCCCCGACCAACTCTGGCGGAGAGATCCTTTTTTAATGTCGAACAACTCTAGGTCGTCACCATCTTCTCTTAGGTGCTCGTTTCCTTACAGGCAGCCCCAAATCTTGCAGTTTTCTGGCTAGTTCATCGTCTTTGGCTACAAGCAACAAGTCCCTATCCATATTATTCAGTGCATGGAGGGCAGCTGCATAGGCACCAATGGATACTGTTGATGCTCCTTTCTCAATCGAGACAAGGGTAGCATGGCTGATTCCAGCTCTCTCGGCTACCAATTCTAAAGTTAGTTTACGTCGCAGACGAGCAAGGTGAATCTGCTCGCCCATCTGTGCAAGAATTTCTCGTGTCCGCGGCATAATAACTACCGTTTTCTTTGCCATACATAACACTCCTGCGAAGATGATACTCTTTCTGCCTTCTGAATTCTCTCGAATTATCCGGTCTTGCCACGACGCTAATCATCTATCACAAGACAATTTACCATTCCGCTATGTGCCGTACAAGCATCTATCGCAATTACGCCCGGCCCGTAGTACGGTGTGAAGTCAGCGTCATCCCCAAACTCGCTCCCCTTATGGCGAGGCGAGTATCGTCAAAGAGTCATTCGATCTCTGCGCTTAACCGATTTGGGGCTCGACTACATCAGTTTCAAAGATCCAGCTGCATTAGAATACATTCTTTCACAGCCTCATGCCGGCATTATCAATCGAATCAACATTGAAAAAACTCTGAGACTCCACGCAGTTGCAACCGGCCTTATGATGGCTTTGAATGCAGGAGCCGAGATCCTCCCTGATCGAAAACCATCTCTCATGCCCCCAATCACAGAGCAATACCGATTGACCCTCAGAAAATCTATTACTACTCTGCAGGTGAGCTCCGCGATGGCATACAAGCCTTCGAAGCGGACAGCGTAGCCAAATCATCGCGGATTCTCGGTGTCATTGTCCGAGGCACTCACTGTTACTGTCTCTATCACACCGGGCATACGCGAATGTACTGGATGCAGAACAACGAGGAAAACACCGTTGCATCAATCGATACACTTTTGACTTCACGCGGTTTCGCATGCAGAAGTTTCAGCCAAGTCATTATAGCAAGCAGTCTGAACGTGGCTCCAAAGATAGCTAAATACAGTGTCAATCAGCGCAGTCGTTACTTTACGGTATCAGACGCTTATAGCAACTGCTATTTTGTAGAAAACAGTTATAGAGGTGATTTTCAACTCAAGACAATTTGCGATCCTCAATGGCAGCAGGAAGTAAATCACGCAGCACTCCAAGGTTTTAAGGAACCTCCTACACCCACAAGATCTTACGATGCTGTCACACTGGACAATTCGAGAGCCGTCATTTTGGGCTATCAATTTGACCTACTCTCCCTGCTTAACATCGACGCTGCACCGTCTGGCTTCAAATACAGCCCCATTCTCTTATGTTTTGAATATCAAGTTGAAACGCTCCAACTCATATTAGGGCCCAAAATTGAAGTCCGTGCAATTCCAGAAGGAGGTCTGTATGAATGGGAAAAAGAGAATAACAAGTCTCGCTAGCCTTAGCGTGCTAATCTCTTTGCTTTTGTATGTCGCAGGTATCATTGCTCAATTCCTCATCAACATTAACAAATGGAAAGCAGCCGGAAGCGATTACCATGTTTCCCCCGGTCTTCCGTCTTTGCACATTATTGATGCATTCACAGCACTGTTTCACTTTCCTGAGGGACTGATCGCTCTTAGCATTGTCACTATCGGCATCGTTCTTCTATGTGTTTTCGGTCTTCGGCTCGGTTGGGGCTCGCGTGGTACTACCGATCGTGACCGCAACCTCACTATCTCCAGTAATGGCAGCTATGGAACGGCAGCCTTTATGACGGATAAAGAAGCTGCTGAGTGTTTCGATATCACATCCTGCTCCAAAACAAAACAAGATATTCTTGGCATGACCCAGAGTGGTCAAGTCTTCACTCTTCCGGCGAACACACGGCTCAATGCTAATATGGCAATCTGCGGTGCCTCAGGAACCGGCAAGTCCAGATCCGTATCGCGAAATCTCATTTTACAAGCTGCCAGAAGGAATGAGAGCGTCATCATCACCGACTGCAAATCTGAACTCTATGATTCGATGTCGGAGTATCTCAGAGGCCAAGGTTATACAGTGAAAGTTCTCAATCTGATTGAGATGGATCATAGTGATTCCTGGAACTGTCTGGGCGAAGTCGGCTCAAGCGAGTTGATGGCTCAGACCTTCTCTGATATTGTGCTTTCCAACACCACCGGCGAAGATCATGACGCATTCTGGTACAACGCCGAACTCAATCTATTGAAGGCGCTGGTTTTGTATGTGTCTTTAGAGATGCCGCAAGATAAACGCAATTTTGGCACGGTGTATGATATGTTGGTTAATGAGAATGAGCGCAGCCTCACCAAAAGGATGCACGCGATTCGTGGCGAACATGTCAACCCATTTACCGGCGAAGTCATGCCTCCGTCTCCAGCCTTCGCCCCCTTCTCTCTATTCATGCAATCCAGTGAAACCGTCCGCACCAGCGTAATTATCGGTCTTGGCAGCAAGCTGCAAGTAATGCAAGCTCAGCAGGTAAAGAATATCACCAGCTACAATGAGATCGACTTAGAATTACCAGGGAAACAAAAATGCGCATACTTCTGCATTGTATCTGATCAGGACAAAACCTTTGAATTCCTATCCACTCTCTTTTTCGCCTTTCTCTTTATCCGCCTGATTCGTTACGCTGACAGCCGCTGTGAAGGCGGGTGCCTTTCCACGAAAGTAAAATTCATCTTGGACGAGTTTCCAAACTGCGCAGGTAGTATTCCTGACTTTTCGAAAAAAGCAAGCACGATCCGAAGCCGTGGCTGCTCAATTGCGTGTTTCTTCCAAAACATCGGTCAGATGAAGAACAGATATCCCGATGACGAATGGCAGGAAATTCTCGGTGCGTGTGATACGACCATATTTCTTGGTTGCACAGATCTACTCACTGCGGAATACTTCAGCGATCGCATCGGTGTTTCCAGCGTAGAAATAGAAGGTACCATGCGAGAACTCAATACCATGCGCATCACAAACTACACAGCATCCTACCGCGAAACGAATTCCCTCGGCCGTCGTCAACTGATGACTCCTGACGAAATTCTCCGAATTAAGCCAGACGAAGAGCTGGTATTCATTCGAGGTCAGAAGGTTTGGAAAGCCCATCGCTTCGATTACTCAAAACACACGGAGTATAAAAAACTCCGTAGCACAAAATCCATATATCACGAGCCCGACTGGAAGAAAGAAGCTGCCAGCCGGGCTCTTTCCACATCTGAATCCAATCAAGCCATTTTACATGCGTCGAAAGCCGAAGTGCCACCGGTATCGGAATTCGTGGAAGAGAAACCACCTACTACGAATCCGACCGCAGCAGCACTTGGCCTAAAGCGCACTGATATAAATGAGACTATTTGAAAGGAAGGTTTTAACTATGCCCAGCAAAAAAAATGATCCTGAACTTCAGGCAAAGGAGGTACAAACCGCCGAATCGCCTCCCACTACAGTCGCCGCTTTGGGGCCTATCGCACCCATCCGCAGCGACAATGATCTTCTGACCATCAATGACCAAGAACGCGGCATTATGCCAGCTGACAGCGACGATGTAAAGTGGAACTACATGGCAGGTGCAGCTCGTCGTAAGCTCGTTCTGACCGGCATTGTTAGTGGCCTTGAGTCCATGGATGGCAATTCTCCTGTCTGCGTTGTTGACTACGAAGGCATCCGCGTTCTGATTCCTGGCCGGCAAATGTTTTTGGATGATTGGCCCGAGAATGAAGACATCCCTCTGGAGCATCGTATGCGACTTGGCAGGATGCTCGGAGCAACCATTGACTTTATCCTCGTCGGCGTAGATCTCAAGAACCACGCCGCAGTCGCAAGCCGAAAGGCTGCGATGCTGCAACGGCAGGCTAAATTCTATGCAACCGGTCGTGCCAAAGTCGGCATCCGCGTTGCCTGCCGAGTCATTGGTGTCGGCAATAATCGAATTACAGTTGAGGCAGTAGGGGTTGATTCCGTCATCTCCGCATCCGCGCTCTCTTGGGAGTGGTTTCCTGATGTGACTGACCTCTATTCCACCGGAGATCTTGTTGTTGCACGCGTGATGGCTATTGTACAAGATGAAGCAACCGGCCAATTCAGTGTCCGGCTCTCTGTCAAAGCTGCCACCGAGAACCCCGACCTCCCGGCACTTCGTAAGCTGGTACCCGGCTCCAATTACTTTGGCGTTGTCACCGGTGTCTATGACCGACTCATCTTCGTTCGCCTTCAGGCCGGCGCAAACGCCAAAACCAAGCTCTATCACACCAAGCAGATCCCCAGCAAGCTGGATACCGTCAGTTTTCAGGTTCGTAGCGTTGATGAAGAATCCGGGGTTGCCTTTGGCCTGATCACCCGAATCATCCGGCGTCACTCCAAATTGAGGTAATTGCCATGACGAAGAATAATCACAAACTCAACGAGAACTGCAGGTCGGTCATCCGCGCTTGTTTGAATATCGTTGAGGAAAATGGCGACACCTATGTTGCAATCCATAAGGACGACGATATTGAATGCGTCGTCCTTGTTTCAATCATCCGCACTTATCCGATCCTATCCGAGGCTGGCGCTCATCGGCGTTCGGATGTCGTGCGACATGTTGAGAAGGAACGTCGTTTTTGCCTCGTTTGCGCGCTCGGCCACCTGATAGGCGATGTGCAGACGCTCCTGCTCCATCTCCTGCCGCTTCTGCTTGCTGACGTTGCGCGTCACATAGAGAATGTTCGTCACCCTGCCGCGCCCGTCGCGTTTTTTCTCGATAAAGCGCGCCTGATGCCAGCTTGCATCGTTTGCCTGATACTCAATCTCGATCGTGTCCGACTCGCCCATGCGGCTCGACACCGTGGACAGGTCGAAAAAGTCCGTCACCGCGTCTTTGTAGTCCGGCGCGACCAGCGCATCGCAGAGCTCATTCAGCTTTTTCTGCGCGTCACCGCCGTGGCCCGTGGGGCGGTGGACGGAATGCTCGCTGTTGGAGATCTCCTCATAGAAATTTTCGATCAGATCAATGCTGCAAATGGAAAAGTAGCCGCGGCTGACCGCGGAGATGACCTCGTGCTCCAGCAGGAGTTCATTTCTGGCGTTTTCCGTCTCCTGCAGGGCACGATGGAGGCACTCGTTCGTCTCATGCTTTTCATCCGTGTTGATGAAAACGCCGTCGAAGGCGATCGGCGAACCGTCCGTGCGGCGCGAGAGGCGTCCCGCCGCGCTGAACCAGTGGTAGGTATCATCCTTGGCACGCACGCGGTACTCCACATCGTAGGTTTTCCCGCCCGTGTAGTCGTACACCGTGTCGCGGTACTCGCGCAGCGTCTCATCCCGGTCCGCCGGGTGCAGCCGGTCCGACCAGCTTGAAAACTCGTTGGGAAAGTCCTCTGTCGAGGTAAAGCCCAGCATGCGGCGCATCGTATCCGACCAGCAGCAGTCAGTCATCTCGCCGCGCTCGTCATAGCTGAGCTTCCACGCGCCCGAGCCGAGCGCCTCGTGGATGTTCCGCAGCGCTGCGACCTCGTTTTCAAGTTTTCTCTGCCGCTCCCGCTCCTCTGCGATGATATCGTCGATCGGGCGGTAGTCCACGATGACCTTAAAGCTTTTTTCATCAACATAAAGGCGGACGACCGTCCCCTCAAAATACTCCATGCCCGCGCCGTTCGGCAGCGTGCGGTGGCGGTAGACAAAGCTCTCCTCCCTTTGCAGGCGGCGCATCACGTTCTGCGCGTCAAACACTTCGAGGTAGTCCGGCGCCGTCCCTTTGACGACAAAGGTCTCAAAGGCGTGGCGAATCCACTCGGAATAGCTGAGCGCGGCGCGCATTCTCCCTTTTTCCTGTGCGCAGTGGGAAAAGTTCTTCTGCTTGATGACCTCCATGCGGTCGGCCATCAGATCACAGCAGTAGGCGGCCGTGTAGTTGACGCACAGCGCACCGAGCATCTGCCGCTCCTTCTGCACGCCTGTCAGGCTTTCGAGCAGGGAGCCTGACGGGCGATCCATTTTTTCGTTGGTCTCATTCGGCATGAACAGATTCCTCATGTCTCTCTATCTTCTCGTGCGGCGCAAAGCGAATGCCAGTGCGAGCGCTGTCACCATCATTGTGACAGCTAACGCTTTTCCGCCAATGTGTTCTGATTATACGCCGCCGCTCCGCCTATTGCAAGCACGAACACACCGGCCGCGCCTGTGTTTTCTGATGGCCAAGCCACATCAACAAAAGTCCCGTGCCAAATCCTCTGCGCGTTGTTTACCTGTGCAGGGGGCTTTTTGTCACTTCGTCAAGAGTGTTCAAAAAATATCTGCTTTTGCAAATTTAATCTTGCTTCTTCCGGATATTTTCATATAATGTTGACGACTGAACAGGAGGTACCACCATGTATGTTACCTACAACAACCTTTTTAAGCTCCTCATCGACAAGGGCTTAAATAAAACGGAATTTGCGCACGAGGTCGGCATCAGCTCCAACACGCTCGCCAAGCTCTCGAAAAATGAGCTCGTCTCGCTCGAGGTGCTTGTGCGCATCTGCCGCCAGCTCGACTGTTCGCTCGGCGACGTGGTGCAGCTCGCCCCGCCCGAGCCGCCGATCAAAAGCGGCCTTGAGCGCATGAAGAAGCGAAGACCCACCCACGAGAAAGGAGGCAATGCGTACCGCCATGAGTAATGAAACCAAGGAGACCGGCTCCAGCTTTATGGAAAAGCTGTCGACGGTCATCGTCGACAAGCGAAATCTCATCTTTCTGCTCACAATCATTCTGCTCGTATTCTCCGCCTTTTCCCGCAACTGGGTCGAGGTCGAGAGCGACCTGACGTACTACCTGCCGTCTGATTCCGAGACGAAGCAGGCGCTCGACATCATGGACGAGCAGTTCACGACCTATGGCACGGCCGAGGTCATGGTGGCCAACATCACACCAGAGCAGGCCGCCGCGCTCGAGCCCAAGATCAAGGAGATCAAGGGCGTGCAGAGCGTGGACTACGACGAGACCACCGCACATTATAATAACCTCTCCGCGCTCTACTCCATCACCTTTGCCTACAGCGAGGATGACGAGGCCTGCCTCGACTCGCTCGAAGCCGTGAAGGAATATCTCTCCAACTATGATCTGTATATCGACACCGACCTCGGCAACACGCAGCAGGAAACGATCGACCACGAGATCAGCGTCATCATGGTGTATGTCGCCATCGTCATCGTGCTCGTGCTGCTCTTCACGTCCGAGACCTACGGTGAGGTGCCGGTGCTCATTCTGACGTTCGTGGTCGCACTTGTGCTGAATCAGGGCACGAACTTCCTGATGGGCAAAATCTCGTTCATTTCAAACTCGGTCACAAGCATCTTGCAGTTGGCGCTGTCCATCGACTACGCCATCATCTTCTGCAACCGATTTAAAGAGGAGCACCGGCTGCTGCCGCTGCGTGAGGCCGTCATCGTCTCGCTGAGCAAATCCATCCCCGAGATCGGTGCGAGCAGCCTCACGACCATCGGCGGCCTTGTCGCAATGCTCTTCATGCAGTTCAAGCTCGGTCCCGATATGGCGCTGTGCCTCATCAAGTCGATCTTGTTTGCGCTGCTCGCAGCGTTCATCGTGATGCCAGGCCTTCTGATGCTCTTCGGCCCGCTGATCGACCGCACGCAGCACCGCAGCTTCGTGCCGAAGATCCCGTTCGTCGGCAAGCTCGACTATGCCACGCGCTACATCATCCCCATCGTCTTCGTGGTGCTGGCCGTCATCGGCTACCGCCTGTCGTCCGACTGCCCCTACGCCTACGGCTACGGCCTCATCTCCGCCCCCAAACAGAATGAGACGCAGTTTGCCCAGCAGATGATCGAGGATAACTTCACCTCGAAGAACATGCTGGCGCTCATCGTTCCCACGGGCGACTACGACAAGCAGTCCGCCATCTTAGACGAGCTCGGCCAGTACGACGAGGTTGACTCCACGATGGGTCTTACCAACATCGAAGCACTCGACGGCTACATGCTGGCCGACAAGCTGACGCCGCGCCAGTTCGCCGAGCTCGCGGGTCTCGATTACGAGGCCGCGCAGGTCGTCTACGCCGCCTACGCCGCCCAGCAGTCGGAATATGGCAAGCTCGCGGGTAATCTTTCCACCTATAAGGTGCCGCTCATCGACATGTTTCTCTTTGTCTGCGAGCAGGTGGATTCCGGCATCGTGACGCTCAGTGACGACCAGACGCAGATGCTCCAGGATGCCGAGGTCCAGATGAACAGCGCCAAGGCCCAGCTTCAAGGTACGGATTACGACCGCATGCTCATCTACCTCACGCTGCCCGAAAGCAGCGACGAGACCTACGCCTTCACCGACAAAATTCTCGAAATTGCCGAAAAGTATTACCCCGATGAAAACGTCTACCTCGCGGGCGAATCGACGAACGAATACGAATTCGAAAAGTCCTTCGCCGTGGATAACAAGGTCGTCAGCATCGTGTCGGTGCTCGTGGTTATGCTGGTGCTGCTCTTCACGTTCAACTCCGCCGGTATGCCGGTGCTGCTGATCCTCGTGATTCAGGGCTGCATCTGGCTCAACTTCTCGTTCCCGACCATCACGGGCAAGTACATCTTCTTCTTAGGATATCTAATTGTTTCTTCCATCCAGATGGGCGCGAATATCGACTACGCCATCGTCATCGCCAGCCGCTATCAGGAGCTCAAATCCAAAATGCACCACCGCGACGCCATTGTCGAGACGCTGAACTTCGCCTTCCCGACGATCATCACCTCCGGCTCGATCCTCTCGATCTGCGGCTTTTTGATCGGCAGCATGACATCTGAGCCCGTCATCGCGGGCATCGGCGAGAGCCTTGGCCGCGGCACAGTCATCTCCATCATCATGGTCATGTTCGCCCTGCCGCAGATCTTGCTCATCGGCAGCGGCATCGTCGACAAGACCTCGTTCTCCGTCCCGTCCATCACGGAAAAGAAATCGGGTCACGGTAAGGTCTCCGTCAACGGCATGGTGCGCGGCAGCATCAATGGTACGGTGCATGGCATCATGCACGCCACGGTCGAGGGCGACATCGACCTGAATCTGATCTCCGGATCTGCAAATGAGGAGCAAGACGATGAAGAAGACTAATCCTTTCTATCGCTTCTGCGCGCTTGCACTCTCGTGCCTGCTGCTCATCTCGCTTCTCCCTGTCACGCAGGTCTTGGCAGAGGGGGACGGCGCCATCCATATCAAGAGCGCAGAAGACTTACGATCCCTCGCGCATTCCTGCACGCTCGACTCCTGGTCGCGCGGTAAAACCGTTGTGCTTGACAACGATATCGAGCTGACCGACGATGACGAGCTCCCCATCCCGACGTTCGGCGGCACGTTCAACGGCAACGGCCACACCATCAGCGGCCTTTCCATCACGCAGAGCGTCTCCCCCGCCGGTCTTTTCGGCGTGCTGCAAAAGGACGCCGTCATCAAAAACCTGAATGTTGAGGGCACGGTCACCCCGTCCGGCGACAGCGAAAATATCGGCGGCATCGTGGGTGAAAACCACGGCACGATCGAAAGCTGCACATTCAACGGAAGTGTTTCCGGCAAACGCAGCGTCGGCGGCATCGTGGGCCGCAACCTCGCCACGGGCATCGTGCGCGCGTGCGACGCCTCGGGCGCGATCTTCGGCCAGAGCATGACCGGCGGCATCGTGGGCGAGAACCTCGGTTCCATCGTCTCCTGCCGCGGCCGCGCCTATGTAAACATTGAGAGCACCGACCCCTCCATCGACCTGAGCAATTTGAACCTCGAATTCTCGCTCGACCTCGCCAAGCTCTCCCGCGCCGACACGCTCAACACCGCCACCGACACCGGCGGTATTGCAGGCTATTCCTCCGGCGCGATCGCGTCGAGCACGAACTATGCCGCTGTCGGCTACCAGCACATCGGCTACAATGTCGGCGGCGTGGTCGGCCGCAGCAGCGGCCAGATTCTCGCGTGCAGCAACGAGGGTGCGGTCTGCGGACGCAAGGACGTCGGCGGCATCGCCGGCCAGATGGAGCCCTATGTGCGCACGCAGGTCTCCGCCAGCCAACTCTCGCGCATCCAATCGCAGATCAAGGAGCTCGACTCGCTCGTCAAAAAGGCCGTCAACGACGCCGAATACGGCTCGAGCGAAATTTCCGACCGTCTTGACCTGATCTCGGGCTACCTCTCCGATGCATCGGACGCGGCGAACGACGTGACCATCGACGTCGACCCCGACGCCATCCCCCAGCCGAGCATCAGTATCGACGGTGATTTTGACCTCGATGACTTCGATCCTGAGAATCCCACCCTGCCGGATATCAACGTCAGCTTCGATCAGGATTTTGACGTCTCCGATGTCGTCACCGTGTCGAACATCAACATGGTCGTCGGCTCGGTCACTGCGGCGAACAGTCAGCTCTCGATGATCACCGACAACGTCAAAAACACCAGCACGGCTCTTTCCGCCGATATCCGCAACATCAGCAGCAAGTTCAACGAGCTCACGAACACGATGTTCTCCGCCATCTCCTCGCTCACCGGCGGCACGGGCGATCTGATCGTCGACGCCTCGAGTGTCGATATCAACTCCGTCACGCTCGGTAAGGTATCGCTCAGCCGTAACAGCGGCGCGGTGTACGGCGACGTCAACACCGGCGGCATCGCCGGTTCCATGGCCATCGAATACACGCTCGACCCCGAGGACGATGTCACGGGCCATCTTTCGAACATCTACCGCAAGCAGTATGAGTACCGCTCCATCATCCAGAAGTGCGTCAACACCGGCGATGTGGCCGGCAAGCGCAGCTATGTCGGCGGCATTGTCGGCCGCATGGACCTCGGCTATCTGACTGCGTGTGAGACGTCGTCCTGCACCATCACGAACGAAAACGGCAGCTATACCGGCGGCATCGCCGGTCTCACCGGCGCGACGGTGCTCGGGAACTTCTCCAAGTGCACGCTCAGCGGCAAGAAGTATGTCGGCGGCATCGTCGGCTCCGGCGTGCAGGAAAATGTCGACGGCAGCGGCAGCAGCGTCCGCTGGAACTACTCGCTCGTCGACATCACCGACTGCCAGCAGTACCAGGGTGCGATCTCCGGCAGCGACACGGGCACATTTGAGCATAACTACTATGTCTCCGACGATCTCCCCGGCATCAACCGTCAGGGCTACGCCGGACGGGCCGAGCCCATCAGCTATTCTCAGCTGCTCGCACTCAGCGACCTGCCCGAGAGCATGAAGTCCTTCACGCTCACCTTCGTTGCTGACGATAAAACTGTGCTCAGCCGCACTTTCAACTACGGCGACTCCATCGACGAAAGCGACATCCCCGAGCCGCCCGCCAAGAGCGGCTGTCACGTCCACTGGGACCGCACCGACCTCACGAATCTGCACTTTGACACCGTCGTCACCGCTGTTTACGAGGCCTACACCCCCGGCCTTGCCTCTGAACAGACGCGAGAGAGCGGACAGGCTGTCATCTTGGTCGAGGGCAACTACAACGACGGCGACGCCATCACCGTGACCGCCCAGCCGCTCACGCCCGCGGCGTTCGACGTGCAGTCCGGCACTGTGCTCGACCGCGTGAAGGGCTACTTCTCCTGCCTCAGCCGCGGCGAAATGCCTTCGATGGTTGCCAACGCCGAAGTGCTCGAGCAGTGGCGCATCGAGCTTGCCGACGACGGGCAGGACACGCACACCGTGCGCTATCTCCCGCCCGACGGGCAGAAGGAGCTGCGCATCTACACCCGTGAAAACGGCGGCAGCTGGCAGGAGGCCGACTGCGGCACGATGGGCAGCTACCTCACCTTCTCCACGAGCGGCGACAGCGTTGAGTTTGCCGCCGTGCGGACGCTCGACGTCTGGGGCATCTGGCTCGGCGTGCTCGCCGTGCTGGCTGTTCTGATCCTTATCATCGTTCTGCTCGTCCACCGCCACAAGCGCAAGGCGCGCAGACGCGCCGAAGCGCTGGCGCGCAGCGCGAGCGCCGTCTCGCAGGCCGAGCAGATCGTCCGCGGCGAGGACGCCAATGCGTCCACAGCAGACGAAGCCCCTGCCAAGACGGGTGCCCCCGCGTCTACAGCGGTCGAAGATGCCACTCAGGCGGATGCGCCTGTGTCCGCTGAATCTACGGCAGTCCCCGCCGCCGTGGTAGTAGCAGCGACCGCTGCGCCGGTCGTCACCGCCGCGGTCGAGGGCGCAGAAAGCGTTCCCACTTCCGAACCCGCTCCCGCAGCCGATCCCGACTCCATCGAGGCGCGCCTTGCGCGCGCGGAAGAGGAACTTCGGCTTCTTCGCGAGGAGCGCGAGGCACGTGAAAACGTGCTCACGCAGCCCGCAGTACCGCCCGCGCCGAAAAAGCGCAGGCACCGCCGCTTCCTCCCTATTCTCATCACGATTTTAGTCTTGCTCGGCGCGGCTGCGGCGTTCTTCCTCCACTCCGACTTTAAGAAGGACCTCGAAGCCTACCGCCTTGTCGAGGCGCGTGTCAAAGAGGACCCGATGACCATGGACGTCACGGTCGACGCCTCCTATGGCAAAATCAGCCTGAGCGCGGATGCCTCCGTCGCCCGCACGAAGAAGGACGGCGCTCCCATCACCTGCATCGACCGCGACGGCGCGGCGCTCTACTACGCAGATGGCGCGATCTACCTTGAAAACGGCAAGTCCTACGCTGTCGGCGGAGCATTCCCAAATTACGCCGAGCTCATGGATGAGACCGCCGAGCTCTGCCGCACGCTCACGGTAACGAAATCCGTTGACGGGCAGGAAAAGCGCTACACCTTCACCGCCGAGGGCGACGACGCGAGCACACTGATGCGTCTTCTCACCTCGGACGAGATCGCGAACGCCGCATCGCTTTCCGCGATCCGCGTGGATCTCACCGCCGAGAGCGGCGAGCTGATGGACGTAAGCTTCACGGCGGAAAACTCCGGAGATCTTCGCGTGGAGGCCGCCGCGCACTTCACCGACGCGCTCGCGCCGGTGATCCCCGACGATGTGCTCACCGCCATCCATTCGGGCAGCAATGACGACGCTTCCACGTTGACGGACAACGCGCTCCGTCTGCTGGGTGCCTGGGGCGAGCTGACCGTGGACGATCTGTCCGCCGACATTGCTCTTTCCGCCGACTGCGGCCCGATCGTGCTGAACAGCACGCTCCAGTACGACCGCAGCAGCATCGACGGCCAGAGCTACGGCAGCATCCAAAAAAACACCCTCGCCGTCTACTTCTCCGGCAGCAAGATCTGCGACGCGGATGGCAACAGTGTCGACACCGCGAGCCAGCAGCTCATCGATGCCACGTCGCTCATTGACCTCTGCTACCAGTCCATTCTGAACGGCAGCGCGGGCTGCGATAAGGTGAGCGACGGCTATCTCTACGGTCTTTCGCTCGACTCCGACGCGATGAGCGAGCTCGCCGCCGCCATCGCGCCGGATATCAAGGCACAGAATGTGACCTTCTCCTCCGGACGCATTTCCGTCCGCGTGAGCGAGCAGGGCGAGCTCCAGTCCGTCAACATCTCGTGCAGCGGCGCGCTGCACCTCATCCTCTCCGACGCTCCGGTGTCGCTCTCCGCCGTCATCACGCCGGCGGATCGTGCATTCTCGATTCCCCAGCCGGCGCTCAACGCGCTGAAACAATAGAAAAGCGGAGGGAGATTCATACTATGGGAAATCGCATCATCAGCATCAGCCGCCAGTTCGGCAGCGGCGGCCACGAAGTGGCCGTGAAAACAGCGGATCTCCTCGGCATCCGCGTCTATGAGCGCGAGCTGATCCGCCTCGCGTGCGAGTACGGCGAGCTTTCGGAAAAAACGCTCTCCCCCTCGGACGAAAAGGCGACCAACCCCTACCTCTTCCAGACCGTGCACGAGGGCAACCACCATGTGCTGCGCGGCAAACCGACGAGCGAAGTGCTCTTCGCCCTGCAAAGCCACGAGATCCGCCGCATCGCCCGCCACGAGGAGTGTGTGTTCGTGGGGCGCTGCGCAGACTATGTGCTGCGCGGCGAAGACGTGAGGCTTCTCACCGTGTTCGTCGCCGCGCCGGACGAGCACCGCATCCAGCGCAAAATGGCGCAGGAAAAGCTCACGCGCGACCAAGCCATCCGCCTGATCCGCAAGATGGACAAGCAGCGCCGCAAGTATTACGAGAGCTACACCCACAAGACCTGGGGCGCGCCGGAGGGGTATGATCTTTACCTTGACACCGGTGCGCTGTCGACCGCTGACGCGGCGGCGGTCATTGCGGAGCGCTTCCGCAAGCTGTAAAAAATTGGGGGCCACCGAACGGTGGTCCCTTCTTTTTTGCGTCCCGAAACGGCTGCGGTTTTCCCCGCTTGACGCAGGGAAGCGAGCAAAGGGGGACATTCTCTCACGTGAGAGAATGTCCCC
>ERZ773115.2410-NODE-2410-length-14720-cov-5.516468_pt1 | contig 14720 bp, 15 predicted proteins | sample MGYA00511116_ERZ773115 | MGnify/ENA primary metagenome ERZ773115 (study PRJEB29015, sample SAMEA2737869) | human gut metagenome | biome: human gut; feature: human-associated habitat; material: faeces | place: China | collected 2012 ... | reverse complement strand
TACACCTCTCAGATGGTCCGTACCATTAAGTACTTCGCTGAGAACTGCTAATCACGCAGCTTCGTTAAAAATTGGATGATTTGTCGGCCGGAGTTTGTCTCGCTCAACTACGAACAAGCCTGATTTGGTACGACAACCATATCTAGCGATTTTTCACCCTTTCTTTTGTGGTCCGCCATGAAGGAAAGGGTGTTTTTTTATGTGTTTGAAAGATCTCCGCGATGAATTTATCTACGACTGTGAATGCCGCCATTTGGCTAAAGGCTCTGTGCGCAATTATAAGGCTGCGACCCGGTTTTTGCTGGAATATCTGGAGCTGAAGCAGATCACTGAGCTGGAAGACGTTCGTCCCCGCCACATCCGGGACCTGATGAAGGAGAAGCAGGACGCGGGCAGCACGTCCCGCTATATCAACGACCTGCTCAAGGTGTGGCGCACATGGTTCAACTATCTGGTCAATGAGGGCTATCTGGAGGAGCGGGACAATCCGGCCAAAAAGGTCAAGTGCCTGCGTCAGCCTCGGACGATCATCGATACCTTTACAGTGGCTGAGATGAAGCGGATGATCCAGTTCTACGACGGCAAGGATTTTCTGGACGTGCGGAACAAGACCATCATCATGCTGCTGTTTGATACCGGGATGCGCTGCAACGAAATGATCCTGATGGAGCCGGAGGATATCAAGCAGGACTATATTCTGGTCAAGCACGGCAAGGGCAGCAAGGAACGGGTCGTACCAAAATCGCCAGCACTCTCCAAGCAGCTCGTCAAGTACTGCACACTCCGGGATGGTTACCTGAAGGAACACCCTACTCGCTACAAGAACCTCTTTCCCAGCAAAAACGGTAAGCCAATGACCGATGAGGCCGTAGCACGGATATTGAAGCATGCCGCAAAAGAGGTGGGAGTTTCGCCCTCGGTGCGGGTCAGCCCTCATACCTGCCGCCACACCTTCGCACAGATGCAGCTGAAGAACGGTCTGGACCTGTATAGTGTCTCCCGCCTGATGGGGCACGTCAATATCATGATCACCCAGCGCTACCTGTTGGGCATCAAGGATAAGGACATAGTGGATCGCGGCACCCAGACCAGCCCATTGATGAACCTGTAAAAATTGAATCATGCACTTCAAGAGTAGTTCCGCCGGGTGGTGGGACTACTTTTTTGTTTTAATTTTGTTGATTCAATTGAATAAGAAAAACAATGAAATGCGCGGGATTTGACAAACTTGAAATGTGACGTATACGCGATAAAAAACGGGGGATGTAAAGAAATGCTGAAGTGAGTCTATACCTATTATAAATAAGAAGAACATACTATGAAAAATAACTATCGAAAATTTAACGTGAATGCGATTGATTTTTAACACTAAAAAGAAAATGTAGTATGCCTATATATATTATAATAATGTGTCTACATATTATATAAGGGAAATTGAATAACTATGAAACTTGATAAGCGGAAAAATAAAACGATATAACAACTGAAAGATGAGCGCAATATGAGTTGGTGAACTTTATGTCGATTCAAGATTCATGAATTCTAATATAACAAGAAGCAATTTTGACGCAACAGATTAGATTCAAATGATTGAAAAAGTGCAGGAATGGAAATCGAGAACGTTGGCAACAGCAGCACACGAAAACTTGGTTGGGAGCAATGGCAGAGATGGTCCAGACAAGACAACATAACTAGTATATTGATATGCTGATGAACAGGCTGCAGAAGTAGAACAGGGCGATAAAGCAATATGACTAGTATTCTGATGAGGTTATGCCGCTGACAGAAGAAGTGAAATAAACCCATAAAGTTACACGACTAGTATTTTTATAAGCTGGCTGTCCGGGTGGAAGAAGGGCGTGAGCGACGCTTGACGGTTTTAACGATTTATGATATGGAATTTGTTTGGCCGTAAATGCGTCTTAGAGCCTCTGTAACGAATTTTTTGCTTCCAACATAGATCTTTGTGAAGAAAATCGGAAAAATGGCCTAGAGATGCCTTGCAGCGCGTCTGGTGAAACTTTTTTCGGAAGACACTGGACAATTCCTTGAAAGTGTGATATGATTATGCGCCCAGGGAGGAGAGAGCGGCCGGGCATGCCCCGGACGTGCTCGACATCTTGACAAGCGTGCCCTGCATGAGGGGGCGGTGATCGAGGCGACTCGGAAGCTGACCCTGAACGGCGGAGCAGGCGGCTGCCCTGTGAAAGCGGGGTAGAGCACCTTGAAAACGGAATAAAGCCAAAAATTTGTTTGAACAAGGAGGAATGTGAAGATGGAAAGAAATGACATTTTGAACACGAACCTGCTGCAGTTGCCCATGAAGGCACAGGCGGCTGACGAGGGGGCGGTACAGGATATCGCGCCCAGTGCAGCGCCCGTAAGTCTCGCCGGGGGAGCAGTGGAGCTTGAGCTGGATGTTCTGAACCGGAGTGGTGTTGTGCTTCAGCGGTTGAGTGATGTGACACCCAAAAATCATGAAATGTTGGCATCCGGACGTCTGCAGTGCGGCGAAATCACGCTGCTTTGCGGTGACGGCGGTGTAGGCAAGGGGCAGTTTGTGGCGCAGATCGCGAGATCCCTGACCATGGGCGAGTCTACGGAGGCTTTTCCACAGGCCCCCAAGCGTACGGGCAACATTGTGATCCTTGCAGGCGAAGATCCTATCGATGCTGTGCTGTGCCCGCGTATGGCTGCTGCTGGTGCTGATCTGGGCCAGGTTGTGGTGATCGATCCCGATGTATTCTACGAAAAGACGAAGAAAATGCCTTGCCTCGGAGACCCTGATCTGGTGAATTGGATCATTGCGGCGAACCCGTTGGTGCTCGTGATTGACCCACTCCAGGCGTTTTTGCCAAGCTCTGCCAATATGAACAATCGCCAACAGATGCGGAAGGTGCTTCAGGATCTGCGCATGCTGGCACAGCAACAGGGGTTTGCGATCCTGCTGGTGACCCATACCAACAAAAATCCATCCGCGTTTGGGCGTAAGCGCCTGAATGGATCGGGTGAGCTTTGGGATACCGCCCGCAGTGTGCTGATCATGGGGCATACGAGGGATGGCAGCAGAAGCTACGTCTCCCACGAGAAGAGCAGCTATGGTGTACCAGCGGATACGATCCTCTTTACCACCGAGACGGTAGAGGTCAGGGGAATCAAGACGGTAAGGCTGAAGTTTGACTCGACTTCGGATTGGAAGGACGAGGATTTTTGTCGGGAGAAGCCGGACAATAAAGCACAGAAGTATGCAGAAGTTCAGAGATTGATCCTGAGTATGTTGAATGCCGCTCCGGAGAACCGTATGGTCAGTAAGGAGCTTCAGCGGCTAGTTCAGGAAAAAACGGGATGCAGTGAAAGTACCTATAACCATGCGCGCAGCGGACTGAGTAGCGAAGGGCTCATCAAGAACGTCCGGCAAAGTGTACCAGAGGTCGGCGTGTGCGGTGTTACAGCCCTGACAAGGAGCACGGCAGTGGCGTAACGGCTGCTGAGGGTGTATAATTGCAATTTTGCAATGTTGGCGAAAAATGCCGATGAAAAGCGAAAAAACGTGATTTTTGCCTTTGCAATGTTGAGCCCTGCTTTGCAAGGTAGAGGCCACCATAACAGGGGCAAGAAGGAGGGGGTAGCATGCAGTGCAGCAGACCGCTGAAAATCCCATAGCGCTGGTGGGCTGAAAGATCTGACCCGCTTTAGCACTGTTGGGAGCAGACAGCAAGACCGTTCTAAAAAACACGATTCAATTCAAGAGGGAGGACCATATGACATATGGAACATAGAGTTCGGGCAGCGCCCTGCCAACAAGGAAACCTGGACATAGACCTTGGCAAAATGAACAAAAAATTAATTCGGAGGTGTTGATGATGCTGAAAATTTGGAACGACTATTATCTGGATGCGAGCCGTGTGTATTATACGTTGAAAAAGGCGCATACGAAGGCCGATGGCGGGGTGGAGTACAATATTTGTACCTATCATACAAGGCTGGAGGAGGCGCTGGCAGAGGCTGTAAGGCGCACGATCAGGGAAGGAGTCGCCAGCGGGGAGCTGAAGGAATGGGAGCAGGTGCGTGCCGAACTCCAGCGGTTGGAGAGCGAGGCGCGGGGGCTGCTGCAGTCCATCTTCCCGGCGGACAAGGATTTTGCCCCGGTTCTGAAGAACGACCGAAACAACAAATGTGCATAACGAGGAAAACTGATATGATTGGACTTTACTTCAATGATGCGAATCTTTTGACCGAGAACTGTGAAGAAGAACAGTACGCAGAGGCGGCACTCAACAGCATTCTGGCTGGAAAAACGGCTGACGTGGTAATGTGCATCCAGCCCTGCTTTTACGATGCTCCGCTGCATAAAGGGCTGCTGTACAATCTGGACGACGGCACAATGCTGCAAATCAGGCCTATCCTGAATGAGGTGGGCGAGCCGGAGCTGCTCATCAGATGCGTTACAAAGGGCTGATGGAATGGCTCGATGCGCAGAAGGTCAATAACACACCGGGAGGTGCTGCATAATATGTGGGACCTAGAAGCAGCTCCGTACCCCGCCGGGGAAGAGCTGAAAAATACGATTATAGATATGAAAAAGGAGATCAAAATGAGCTTTTTAAAAGATGTATTTCAGACCGCTGACGAGATCAAGCAGAGTCAGGAGAAGTTTAAGGATGCCGTAGATGTAAGCAGTCGTCAGGCAGAGGCGCTTATTCGACCGTATTTGAGCGAAGCGCAGAACGAGACCCTATCTGAAATTCTGGAGGGGCTGGTCGCGTCCGTTGCCGAGCACTCGTTCCAAATCGGCTACAACAGCGCCATGCAGACGTTTGCAGAAGCGGCGGCAGCATTCGAGGCAAAGTCTCATGCGCAACAGTAAAACAAAAACCGCCTTACCTGCGCCAACAGGTAGAGCGGCTGTAGAGACGGGAAAAACATGTGTGTATTAAATCTCCCGCCCCTATAATAGCACAGAACGAAGCGTTTGACCAGAGCTTTTTTCTGGGTAGACGCTAACAAACCGGCGCATGGTCTGGCAAGATGGCTGGGCTGTGCGCCTTATATTATTTTATATTATAGAGGAGAGCATATATATGAAAACACATTGGCCGTTCGATGTTTTTTTTCTGAAGCTGTCTGAGGCGCAACAGGAATATGAGCAAGAGCAGCACATTGACCCCGCCTCTCTGACAGAAGAGGAAAGACGGCGTAAAATCCAGTCCGTGCTGGACTATATGAAGTCTTCTCATAAAGAATCAAAAGACGATGGGGAAGCACTTAACCCCCTTGTGCCAGAGGATGATCTGGAAGTTGTTCTGGCAGAAGAAGAAAAATCTATTCCTCGCAAGCAGTACATGGCTGATCTGGTTGGCGATGACTTCAAGCACTGGAAAGGTATCGTGGTATTTGATGCGGGAACAAACTCTGGTAAGACCTATTTCATCCTGAAAGTTCTGCTGCCGTGGGCCTATGAACACAACAAACGCATTCTGGTTCTGTGCAACCGGGATGCCTTGAGCAACCAGATCAAGAACGATGTGTGCCGGTTAGGACGCATTGAGACAACTTACTGGGACTATGATGACGAGCTCGGAATAGAAGTTGAGCGGCCCACTTTTGGGAACAAGTACGAGCATACCATCTGTGTGGAGACTTATCAGTGGTTGGAAACGTTCTGCCGGAAAAATCCAGATGGTGCGAAAATCTTTCTGCGGACTTTCGAGTATGTTGTGTCGGACGAATTCCACTATATGGTGACGGATGCCAGCTTCAATGATCATGTAGATGTGAGCTATGAGGTTATAAAAGATCTTTCGGCCACACGAACCTGCATCTTTATGAGTGCAACCGCTCGAATTCTATTTGAGAATTGGGAAAGGCTTGGCAGGATCCCGGCGGGGCAACACTACCGTTTACCTGTCGATTACAGCTTTGTGTCGAGCATAAAATTCTTCTACTATGAAGATCAAGAAATTGACATCATCCGCCGGGTGAAAGAAGGCGAGAAAATCCTCGTCTTTGTGGATACCCTCGACAGGTTACAGAGGCTTCGTGAGCGACTGAAAGCAGAGGACGATGTCGATGTGGCTTGCCTGTGTTCTAAGTATCGGCCAGAAGCCAAGGATTTTGATAAGCTGAATGATGTGATTCGAGACGATGTGCTGCTGCATCAGGTCACGCTGACAACATCTGTCCTTTATAATGGAGTGGATATCAAAGATCGTGCCCTGAAGTATATCGTCAGTGAACTATGGAACCCACTTGTCAATGCCCAGATTTTAGGCCGTAAGAGGCCTTTGGATGCGACGGATACCTGTGCGGTGTACTTCATGGGATATGGTGAGAAAAGGCTAAAAGATCTGTTCCAGAAGGTCAAGACGTACCAACTCGAACCAGCAGGAGAATATCGAAGAAAATTTAAAAATCCTGAGGCATGGCGCGAGTATCTCCATCTTGACACGACGCAAGATATCTTAAACCCTCCGAATACACGCTACAAATGCCGCACCGTTGTACTGGACCCATTAGAAGGATGCTATCGTTTAAGAAAACGTGCTTACTTACAGGCCATGCTGGAAGTTGTAATTCTGCACAGGATGCTGCGTTATGGATATCAAAATGCCCTTCTGAATGAAATCGACGACAGTCTGCTTGAAAAAGTTGAACCATTGGAACCGCCTATTCTGGTTGACTACCTTGAATCACATCTGAATGAGAAGCGGTATTACAAGGATTGGCAGAAAGTTTTCTTTGAAGTGGGTCATATCCGAAACAAAAAAGATGGACACCGGACAAAATCGTTGCCAAAGTTCACCACAGTATCAGAATATATTGCAAAGTATGGCTATGAGCTTCATGTAAAAAAGGAAAACAGTGGCGTACTGCGCGATAAGACTGTGTGGTGGGTTACGAAAATGCGAAAATAATTCACTTTCTATATAATAAGTGTGAGAAAGATTCGCAGGATTAGAATATAGGCATAACAGTCACAGAGGCTCGGTTGCTCGTTTGAGTGATCGGGTTTTTATTATTGTGGAGGGAGTAGAAATAGAAGCATACTTTATTGATGACCATTGACAAGTTCTATTCTGCGTGGAATGATAGCTGAGTGCTTTCGAACGTCCGAAGAATGAGGATGGGCGGAAACGCTCAGTTATCATGAACACGCCAACGGAAATCTTGATTAAGCGAACCTGTGAGCTTTTTCAAGATTGGAGTTGCTCTAAATCGTATGAGTGCCAGTGAATACGTCCTCTTTATCAATGCTTCACCAATAGGACGCACACTTGAATCAGCTGATGTATCATGGCCTTGCATGTGTTCAAAGAATATAAAGGACGTCCAATGGGACAGGACATACTAAATCGTAAACTTCAGATATATGGCGTCAAGATCATTACAGTTCGAGAATTTAAGAGAAACGAGAATCGCAATAGAACATTCTGGAAATTGATTCAGATTTGATATGATTTTGGCGCAAAAATTGTACTCACTCTATATATAATAGGTACAAAAAATGAGCCAAGTTTAGAGAACAAGAAAAATAATCGACTTATGATATGCTTATAATTTGTGATTCGTGAATGCTTTGATATCGAGCTTGCGAGATATTAAAGTATTTGCGAAAAATAGAAGATGAGGGGGTGGGAGAAGAGAAAACCCACCATTGATTCGATCAGAGTGAACCTGTTGAAAATTAGCGTAAAATAGTCAAAAATAAGAAAAAGTAGGGTGGTTTCCAAAATTGGAATATAGCTCGATGATGTGTAAATTCCGTACAAGTATGGGAAATACGATGATGCGTCGAATATTGAGAAACAAAAAAGCGTCTGCCCGGCGGATGGCGTCACAAATCGTTACTCTATCTGGATTGACCTAAAAAGTGAACTTTAAGTAAAAAAGACATGTTATCGTCGAATTGTGTAAGGGCGTCTATATTGTGGACAGAGTTTCGTAGCTCAATTTTCAGCCGCCAAATTTACATACGGATATTTCCGTAACTATTTTCGTGGGTGGATTTTTACGCCGTCCAAAAGGGAGTGGGTCAGAGCGACGCCCCTGCAACATGGCTCAAATTGATGCGGGTTCAAAGGCTCAGTAGTCAAAGTGAGGGTCGATGAACCGTTATCAAAATGATTACGGTTGGAAAAGCTTATTGGACAAAACAACTAACGAAATCCATATTCTATCGATGATACGATTAATGAATACTATCCAAACTGGTAAAGGATCAATAGTCCTCTGATAAAGGAGTCGGTATTTCGCAGTAGCCCTCGATTTGAGGGGTGCACAAAACTCCGCATAGTGGATGACGACTTTCTATGACACTACGCAGATTGCAACATGCGATTTATCGTTCTGTCGTTGTATTTCACTCAACTGATGACAATTTGTCCCTAGTTGAAACCTCATCAAGACACAAAAACGCCCCACTGCTCGTGATATGGCATAGAGTAGTGGGGTGTTGCTATTGAGAGACACTTATTTCAGAATAGAAAGATCTTCATAGCGAGCGACACCATTATAAAGAAGCTCAAGCATAGCCACGGCAGAGGGACGACCATTCAGAGGATAGCCAGCCAGTTCCTGGACGCGATTGGGGAAGAAATCCCATGCGACCTTGGATGCCCGGCGGACCGTGCTCTGGACTGCTCTGGGCCCGCGCAGATTTTTGTCGGCAATGGGCGTGTAGATCTCTTTCTCTACAGCTCGCAGGCGGTCTTCATCCTCGGCAATCAACGTCAGAGCTTGTGATAGAATCATGTAGGCGTTCATGTTGCGGGTGATCCCGACATAGCGCAGTACATCATTGATACGGGCGGATAAATCGGAAGTAACCATTTTGACACCATTCCTATTACATATATTTGAATCAGTTCCATCCTGTTCGAAATAAATGTAACGCAAAATATGCCAAACCTGGCGAAAAGCGTCCAAATACGTCGTTAAGTGCTGAAATGTGTCACAATGGCACGGCGGCGTGAATTGGCAGGGGTATAGTAGGGGATAGGAGAGTGGCGGCAGGGTGCTTGGTTGGATGATAACATGGTATATACAGTCTATAAAGGCGTTTGCCTTTGGCTGGGTGCTGTAGCGGCAGATTTCCATGACACCACGCATATTGTACACCGTTGTTTTACGTACCTTCGTAATTCCTCTCTCAACGGTGGTCAAACTGACCACTGTTGACAACATACCGAAACGATCCACATGTGATTTCCGACCTCAGTCGTCAATTTGACAACCGAGCTCAATGGGTCACGGCTGAATTTTCAGCGCTGATAGAATCGCCATACACGATCCTGTACCAAACAGTACGCACCTGTCACGACATAAGTTCAGATGAGGTCGCTTAGACTGACTCCATTAAGAAAGGTGTGCCCAATTTTGGACAAGTGCAGACGGTGCTCAAACATGTTATCCGTGACCAAAAGTGGTCGAATGAAACTGTTCCCCCACAATTTCGGGGAGCCCCGTAATCGAACCGCAAATCCGCCGGGACTGAACCAACATGCTAGTGCTATTGATGTCTGTTGTCCGCATAAAGGTTCCGGTGACACAATTAAAAGTGCATTCGTAACCCATGGGAATTGATGGAAATGGACTGAATGGCATGATATAATATCATCAGAAAAAAGGGCTTTGATGCTTTGTCCTTTTATGACTTTAAACGATGGTACGGAGATTGTATGTTCTTCACCGATTCGAAATGGAAATCAAGAGCAGGTGAGAGTTCAGATTGAAACACCTGTCGAGAATGGCTTTAAGTCCGCAACTTGCATTCTGCCGGGGTATCTATGGACGAACAATGGCTATTCTGAAATTGAAATGGCAAGCCTGAAGGAATTGATAAAATCTGCGGCACATCTGCTGATCCGCTTTTCTCGTGAAGGGGGAATCGAGAGCGTCTAGGTTGTTTGTCTTTCGTTCAGTACATGATATCGGCGGTGATAAATTCTACACTAATATTATAAAAAGAGCCCTGCTTCTCGTGTCTGAGCGGCAGGGCATTTGTGTTGGAGTTGGTTATTAAATTACGGCGGTTTTATGTTATGCCCCAGGACGTGCTGTGTTAGAGCTCAAAAATCTCAGTCGTGATTCTGGTCTGGTTTTCACCTAAAAGTTTACCATAAGCACGGTCAGAAATTCGTTTGAACTCTTCAGCTCGTTCTCTCGTCTGATAATTGAGTTCTTGTAGAATAGAGTTATTATCGTGGTCGATAATTTTGACGATGAACTTATTATTCTCAGCCATACCTTTTCCTTCCATCAGGCTGCAATTTCGGCGATGAAGTTCAGGATGCTGAATACCATCAACCCCAAACCGATGAGTGTAAGTATGGGGCCACAACCAATATTGCCTCCGCCGCTTTTATTGCTCATCATGCTGTACATCATATAATGGTCAAACCAATCGTGGTCACATTTGCGGCTCATAATAGCTCCTCCTGCGTTTTGAAGTGTGTTTACTTTTGCATTTTAGGTTTGCTGTATCTGAAGTCTACCAAACAATGTGTCCAATAAAGTGGATTTACAAGTGCACTTTTAAAAATGTGGAGCTTTTTTGATGCTGGGCGCGCGAACTGATGGATGACCGCACTGTCGCAGGCAAAGAATCTCCGGTAAGGCCTCCGGTAGCGGGGCACACCTCTCACTCAGTCAGCCCCAACAGATAATCAGTGGATACCTGATAGAATTGGGCAAGCTGGATCAGATGGGGGATTTCGGGACATTTATCGTGCTCCCATGCGTAGACTGCCCGGCGGCTCACTCCCATGGTTCGTGCAAGGTCGGTCTGAGTATAGCCGTGCGTCAGGCGCAGATGCTGCAGGCGTTCTGATATGATAGTCATGGCTGCTCTCCTTTGATATAATGGGCGTCCTCTCACAGCCCAGCGAATCTCTGTCTTTACGAGTGCACTTTTATCGCAAGTCAAAAAATTGCGCAACATCAAAACAGCATCTCTGCGATATGCAATTCAACGATGTTGCTGTCGCATTAAAAAGTTGAATTGCTATAAAACTGGCACTACTCTCACTCGTGCCCTTGCTCTCTGTCCTGCTATGATTTAGTCGGCCTTCACGAACAGTTCCATGCAGTCCGCGCAGATGACCCGCACTTCCTTGGTGCTCCGGATGATGGTACCGCACTTGGGACATACCCACCGCCGGGTACTGCTCTTGGCTTTGGGAGGTTTCGGTGCTCCGGTCTGACTGCTGCCGGGTGCCTTGCTGCCTGCTCCGGTGCCTGCCATATCCGACCATGCCAGACGTTCACCCATCTGGATATCCTGCCAGCCTTGGAAGATGATGAAGTCCAGCAGCTCTTCGGACGGACTCGTGATGGTCCAGCCATACTTTTCGTGGTGGTCGACGGTCAGTCCGTGTGTCTCTGCCTGCTCCTTAAAGCGCCGGTTGTGGTAGACCCCGTTGTTGCTGGTGTCCTTGATGCCGGTCTCCATGCAGTACTCGTGCACCATCTCATGCAGCAGGGTGGAAGCGGTCTCTTCAATGGGACGGTCAAGGGTAGCCGACGAAATATTGATCTCATACTTGTTTTCGCCTCCTGCCTGCCAGACCTTGGAGCAGGTGATATGACCATAGGCGGACGGGGTCTTTTTCAGGCTGATGATGGGCTCGGGCAGCTTGCCTGCAAAGTAGTGCTTGTTGAGCTCGCGGAACATCTTTTCCAGCTGACCAGCAGCGCGGGAGGTTTTGACAGTCTGTTTCATGATTTTTCGAACCTTTCTCTTGATAAAAAAGGCCGGGACAGGTATAATATTGGTGTAGCCCGCCCCGGCGGGTGGCTTAGGGCTCTATACAACGCAAACTTTGGTCGGTAGGCGCTGTATGGGGCTTTTTTCGGGTGATGTCAGGTGATGCTCAGGCGGGTGCCGGTGACCGTTTTGCTGTACTGGTCGTACAGGTCGGGCGCTACCGCCTTGATGGCTTTGCTGTCCAGTCGGGTGCTGGAGAAATCGGACAGGCGGACTTTGTGGCAGCCTACTTCCAGATAGTTGGTGGAGCGCTCAGCCAGTGCCTCGCGGATCTGGATCTTCAGCTGTTCCTGTTCAGCCTGTGCGGCTTCGATCAGTTGGGCGGCCTCCTTGTACTGCTCGACAAGGGTCAGTAAAACGTTGATACTCATGTGTGTGCCTCTCTTCAAATTGTTGGGTGAATGGTCGGATGTGAGAACCGGTGTTCCCGATGGCATGAGTATATCAATTAACCGACAGTGTGTCTATTCGCAAAGTGACCAACGTTAACCGACATATATCACGGAAAAATATGCATAATGTCAGTTAACCGATTATACTATAATAGGTGTATATATGGCGACAAAAGAAGCACATAATCGAGCGAGCGTAGAATATAACAAACGACAGGATAATATCATGATTCGACCCTCCAAGGAGATGGGCGCAATAATCCGCCAGTCTGCTGCAGCCGAAAACATGAGTGTGCAGGGGTATGTTTTGCAGACCCTCTACGCAAGAACCGGCGCAACAGGGGGCGGGGTGGTTAAAAATCCAGAGGCGGGCTCCCTTTCCTTAGAACAGCGGAGTTGTCTTATCTCCCCAGACCGGGAAAAAATCTTGCGGGACATTCTGCAGGATATCGTGCTGAACACAGCTCCGGGCGAACGAAATGCGCTTTCGGAGATGCTGGTGCAGATTATAAATGAGAGCGTAGAGCAAAATGCGGACAGCGTTTATCAGACGATGACGGATTCATTGCTGTAAAATCGGCCTCTGTCTTTCACAGAAACGTGATCGGCAGGGGCTTTTTTGCGCGAACAAATAGCCCGATTCAGAGCAGGTGGTAGCTGCAGTGACGGGTGCTGATTGTACCTATATATAGATAGGAGCAGCAGGGGAGAGGGGAAAAATTATGTGGTACTGTGCGATATGCCTCGTCAGAACTCCTGATCAATGTGACGACATAAACCGGCTTTTCCGCGCGAGGGGGCATTCTCTATTTGACGCCTGTCATTACATCAGAGCGGCTATCCAACCAGACTGTAATCTCCAACGCCTTGGACAACTATATGACCACACATTTTGTCTAGCAGTGATTTCATCTGAAGCTTTCATGCGAAACTGGGCAATGTGCAAAAAAGTTCTGGCTGAGTCGCATTTTTTTCTAAAACATGGATGGATACATTTCCTCGGATTTCTATTGATTCCCAGATATAACCATGATAAAATAATAAGAGAATTCAGACGGCCACGTAGAAGAACTGGTATCCGCTGTTTTGTGATGGAAGGATACGCCTTGATTGCGGTAAGGAGGTGAATCCAGTGGGCTTATGTCTGTTTGCGAACAATCATGTGATAGATCATAAGGAAACCCGAATGATAGACCAAAATAAAAAGCCCACTGCTGTTTCCCTTGCTGGCGTGATGCGCAAAGGTGAAAATGAAGTGGGCTTGTTGAGGTTCTACAAAATGTGAAATATTGCATACTGGAAGCAATACACATGCGACGCTTGAGCTGTAGCATGACGTTCTGGTTTTCATTACGGCCACATTGCATTTGAAATGACCTTGGGCGAAGCTGTCGTCCGAGGGCTTTTGCTTGCCCGGAGATCAGGAATAACGGTCTGCCGGTTTTAGGAAAAGAGGAACGGTTATCTAAAAGGAAGGTGCTTGCGGGAACGGTGTGAGTTAAAGGGATTACTTTATAGCAGTTTGTGTTTTTAATGCGCAAGCAACATCCGCAAACTGCATATCGCAAATATGCCGTGTTGATAGGGCACTATTTCTGAAAATTGCGATAAAACGAATGACGATAAGAAGTGCATAGATAAGGATTTATGTGAGGAGAAAAAATGGCTACGAATACTGTCGGAATCGATAAAGAAGTCGAAGTTGACCGCAAGGAAAATCTGCGCGACCATCGCCTGTACTGGATCGGGCGTCGGACGCAGGACGTGATCTTGTCATCGCTGGCACTGGTGGTGCTGTCGCCTGTCATGCTGGCTACTGCCATCGCAATTGTAGTCGACGATCCGTCTGCGGGTCCTGTCTTTAGTCAGGAGCGCATCGGACGTAACGGAAAACCCTTCAAGTTCTATAAGTTCCGCTCCATGTGCCCCAATGCAGAGGCAAAACTGGACGACCTGCTAGACCAGAACGAAATGGATGGTCCTGTGTTCAAGATCAAGGACGACCCCCGCATTACCCGTGTGGGTAAGTTTATCCGCAAGACCAGCCTCGATGAGCTGCCACAGATCTTTAATATTTTTAAGGGGGATATGAGTATCGTAGGTCCTCGCCCGGCACTCTGGAATCAGGATGACCTTGTCGCAGAGCGTGACAAATACGGTGCAAATGATGTGACACCGGGATTAACCGGTTGGGCGCAGATCAACGGACGTGACGAACTTGAAATTCCGGTCAAGGCAAAATTAGATGGCGAGTATGTGAAAAAATATGGGTTTACAATGGATGTACGGTGTTTCTTTGGTACATTCTTAAGCGTTTTGAGACAGGATGGAGTGGTTGAAGGTGGAACAGGGAGCATGAAGGGGAAATGAAAAAGGTATTGATTTTAGGCGCCAACAGTTATATTGGCAACTCATTTCAAAAATATATTGGAGAAAATTATAATGACCAGTATGAGGTTCATAAAGTCAGTCTGCGTGGTGAGGCGTGGAAAGAGGATGACTGGTCAGGATATGACAGTATTTTAAACGTGACTGGCAAAGCACATGCGGATATTGGCATCCTG
>ERZ773115.2408-NODE-2408-length-14724-cov-3.651646_pt1 | contig 14724 bp, 20 predicted proteins | sample MGYA00511116_ERZ773115 | MGnify/ENA primary metagenome ERZ773115 (study PRJEB29015, sample SAMEA2737869) | human gut metagenome | biome: human gut; feature: human-associated habitat; material: faeces | place: China | collected 2012 ... | reverse complement strand
GCCGTTGTTTCATTTGGCACATCCAGTTTGAGTTCAAAAGGAATGCCGTGTTCGCGGATAGCGGTTCTCAGGAAGATATTTACAGCGGTTGTCATATTCAGACCAAGTTCATTGAAAATTTCTTCAGCCTGATCTTTGATAGCTTTATCTGTTCGGATATTCAAATTTGTTGTTGCCATACAGAACACCTCCACTTAAATATAGTATATCGGGAAATTCGTTCGTTGTCAATACACTGTCATTATATCCATCTTTTTATTCCTATAAATTCCCCTACATTTATTCCTATAAATTCCCCTAAAAAACTATTGACAAATCTCCATTCCTGTGCTATCATCTAGGAGTTGCCAAAGACAGCAGGTACAAAGGTAAATCCTGCCGAGGTGCGTTGAATAGATTTTCTTCGTATCTTTCTGCTCTTTGGCAGGAAGATATTTTTATTTTTTCGGAGGTGAAAATTATGCCTAACGCAAAGGTTCTTGAGAGCAAGAAGGCCGTTGTTGCCAACCTGTCCGGCAAGATCAAGGAAGCCTCTTCCGTCGTCTTCGTCGACTACAAGGGTATCACCGTTGCTCAGGATACCGAGCTGCGTAAGCAGTTCCGTGAAGCTGGTGTTGAGTACTCCGTTGTGAAGAATACCCTGACCAATTTCGCTGCCAAAGATGCTGGCTACGATTTTGCTGAGATTCTGAACGGCACCACCGCCATGGCTTCCACCACCGGCGACCCCATCGCCCCTGCTCGTATCGTCTGCGAGTTTGCCAAGAAGAACAAGAACACCCTGTCCATCAAGGGCGGCGTCGTGGAGGGCTCTGTCCTGTCCGCTGACCAGCTCAATGGCTTCGGTGAGCTGCCCAGCAAGAATGCTCTGGTTGCATCCGTTCTGGGTACCTTCCTGGCTCCTATCTCCAGCCTGGCTTTCGTCCTGGATCAGATCCGGGAGCAGAAGGAAGGCGGCGCTCCTGCTACCGCAGAAGCTTAAGTTCGTAAGCTAACACACACAATCTAATCTACATTTTAGGAGGATATTACAATGGCTAGTGAAAAGATCACTGCTCTCGTTGAGGAAGTTAAGGGCCTGACCGTTCTGGAGCTGTCCGAGCTGGTTCACACCCTGGAGGATGTTTTCGGCGTTTCCGCCGCTGCTGCTGCTGTTGCCGCTCCCGCTGCCGGCGCTGCTGCTGAGGTCGAGGAGAAGACCGAGTTCGACGTTATCCTGAAGAGCGCCGGCGCTTCCAAGCTGGGCGTTATCAAGGTTGTCCGTGCCGCTACCGGCCTGGGCCTGAAGGACGCTAAGGATCTGGTTGACAACTGCCCCAAGACCCTGAAGGAAGCCATCTCCAAGGAAGACGCCGAGAAGCTGGTTGCCGAGCTGAAGGAAGCCGGCGCCGAGGCCGAGATCAAGTAATTTATCTCGAAAAGGCATTTTACCTCCGCCGTTTTCGGCGGAGGTTTTTTCATCCTGTATAGGTTTTCCTCCCTTCGGGCAGAATCTATGCGCATCTCTTCGAAAGGGTATCTCTATGGAACTGGATCTCAATTCTATTCTCACTGCCGCCAAGGACTTCCTGCCGGACAATTGGAGCGACATTCTAAAAGGCGCTGTATCGGCCATTCCCGTGTCCTTCGACATCGGCGCTTCTTTGAAATTCATCCTCGTGTTTGTTGCGGCGCTTCTGGGTGTGGGCGTGTTGTTCAAGCTGATCTTTGGCAATAAGTCCGACCTAAACCATGCGCTGTCCTCCTCGGCGGGTATTTTGACCGTGTATGTGCTGACCGTTGTGGTCTATGCCTTCCAGCCTGCAGGACTTTCCAAGCTGCTCTCTCCCCTGCCCTTTGTGACCTTTGTGCAGGACTATCTGTTTGTCCTGCCCTTCCATGGCACGGCCTTTGAGACGCTGTGCAGCCAGATTTTGGCTCTGATTCTTCTGTCCTTCGTGGTCAACTGCATGGATGCCCTGCTTCCGGACGGAGACAATCCCTTTACATGGTTCCTCTCCCGCTTTCTGAGCGTCATTCTGGCCATGGGGCTGCACCTGGTGGCCAACTGGGCCATTGAAAAGTATCTGCCCTCAGCGCTCGTCTACCATGCCCCCGCTGTGCTGCTGGTGGTTCTGGTCTGCTTTCTGCTGCTGGGACTACTTAAGCTGGTACTGGGCATTTTCCTGACGGTGGTCAACCCCATTCTCGGCGGGATCTATACCTTCTTCTTCTCCAATCTGATTGGACGGCAGGTCTCCAAGTCTGTGCTCTCCACGGCCATCCTCTGCGGGGTTTTCTACGCCATGGATCACTTCAATTTCCTGATCATCCACATCAGCCCCGCTGCCCTGCCCGCCTATCTGCCGCTGCTGCCCGGATTTCTGATCATCTGGTATCTGCTGGGCCACGCGCTGTAAAGAAATAGATACAAAAGACGGCGTGATCGAAATCACGCCGCTCTGGAAGCTTCCCGTGAACCCCCGTTCCGGGAAGCTTTATTTTTTATTCCACGCTCCGCGTCTGTAGAAAATCACAGACAGGACCATGGCAATCGTCCAGCCGATGGGCCAGGCACACCAGATGCCGAACGTTCCGAAGGGACCGGAAAGGACCTCTGCAAGGACCACACGAAGGACAAGGTCCGTAAACGTCGCAACCATGAATTGCTTCATCATTCCTGCGCCCCGCAGGATGCCGTCGGACACCAGCTTTGCAGACACCACAAAGTAGAAGGGCGACAGGATGCGCAGGAATTGAATGCCCACCTGCATGGCCGTGCCTGTGGTATCGTCCAGGAAGATCCGCAGCAATACGCCTCCTGCCAGCAGATACAGCGCCACCAGGGGCACACACAGCAGCCACACCAGCTTGAGCCCGGCCCCGAAGCCCTGACGGACACGCTCCGGCTTTTCCGCACCTATGTTCTGGGCGGTATAGTTGGAAATGCCGTTGCCAAGGGTGGTGAAGGAGGTGATCACCAGATTGTTCATCTTCACCGCGGCAGAATAGCCAGCCATGACACTGGAACCGAAGGTATTGATAACGCCCTGGATGACGATATTGCCAACGGAAATAAAGCTCTGCTGCAGAATGCTGGGAACCGCCACAACGGCGATTTTCTTGAACAGCGTCCAGGAAAACAGCGCCGGTTTTTTCTCCGCTTCAATGGTCCGAAACCGCCGGAACACCACAACCAGCGCCAGCACGCAGCTGACGCCCTGGCACAGGAAGGTTGCCCAGGCCACACCTGCCACGCCCATTTTGAAGGCCGTCACAAAGAGGATATCCACGGCGATATTGGACAGGGACGATGCTGCCAGAAAATAGAAGGGCGTTTTCGAATCTCCCAACGCGGAGAAAATTCCCGTTGCCACATTGTAGTAGAACACAAAGGGCAGACCCAGAATGTAAATATCCAAGTAGAGCTTGGAGTCCGGGAGAATGTCCTCCGGGGTGTTGATCAGCTGCAGAAGATCCGTACACAGCAGCGTACCAAGGCCCATCAGGAGCAGACACACCACGCCGCTGGAAATCAGGGTCGTATAGACGGCGGTTTTCAAATCCGCCATCCGTTTTGCGCCAAACAGCTGGGAGACGATGACGGAGCAGCCAATGTTGCAGCCGAAGGCGAAGGCGATAAAGATCAGCGTGATCTCATAGCTGTTGCCCACGGCTGCCAGAGCGTTTTCACCAACGAATTTGCCTGCCACAAAGCTATCCGCCAGGTTGTAAAGCTGCTGGAAAATGATGCTGCCGAACAGCGGCAGGCAGAACCGCCACAGCACCGACTCGGGCTTCCCGACCGTCAGATCCTTATTCATGGGTCTTCGCCTCCAGTTTCTTTTTCAGCAGCGCCACGATCATATCCGCGCAGCCTTCAATGCCCAGGGCGCTTGTGCAGAGCATGGCATCATAGCTCTCCGGCTTGCCCCACTCGGTCATGGAATAGAAATTGAAATAATGCCTGCGCATCCGGTTGATGCGTTCCATCCGCTCCCGGGCTTTCCGCTCCGTCAGGCCGTTGCGCTGAGCGATTCGCGCCACGCAGTCCGCTTCGTTTGCATACAGGAAAACGGAGAGCGCATTTTTTCGATCCGAAAGAATGGAAGAGGCGCAGCGGCCAATGATCACCGCAGATTCCCGATCCGCAATGGACACAATTGCCTGCTTCTCAGCGCCGTAGGCATTCTCTCCGGCAGAATAGAACACACCGGCCATGTTCGCCTCGTCGGCAAACGTGTTTCCGCTGAAGGGCAGCAGAACCTCTGTCAACCGCTCTTCATTGTTTTTCAGAAAGGTTTCGTCCATGCCGCTCTTCCGGGCAGCCTCCTGAATCAAAAGCTTATCATAGCAGGTGACACCAAGCTTCTCAGCCACCAGCGCACCAACCTCCCGGCCGCCGCTGCCGTATTGACGTCCAATGCAAACTGTATACTTTTCGTCCATATTTCTCTGGCTTCCTCTCTTTTTGTGTCTCTTGACACCCATTTACCGGTGTAGTATAATCCTCAAATAGAAATATGTAAAATACATATATTAGATATCAGAAATACTAAATTAATATGGAGAAACCAATATGGAAATTTCTCTCGACTACTACCGCGTGTTCTATCATACTGCCCGATGCGGGAGCATCACCCGTGCCGCAGAGCTGCTCTACTCCAACCAGCCCAATGTGACCCGGGTCATCAAGCTGCTGGAAAGTGAGCTTGGCTGTCAGCTGTTTTCCAGGACCAACCGGGGCGTACGGCTGACACCGGAGGGGGAACGGCTCTATGCCCATGTAGAGCCCGCCATGGCCCACCTGGAGGCTGCCCAGCGGGAGCTTACCATGGAACGGGAGCTGCAAAGCGGCACACTCTCCATCGGCGCCAGTGAGGTGGCTCTGCGGTGCCTGCTGCTGCCGGTGCTGAAGCAGTTCCGGAGGCGCTATCCGGGGGTGCAAATCCGTGTATCCAACCACTCCACGCCCCAGGCCATTGCCGCGCTCCAGGAAGGTCTGGTGGACTTTGCACTGGTGACGACCCCCTTGGAGCTTGGAAAGGATATGGCTCTGCAAACGCTGAAAACCGTGCGGGAGGTTCCGGTCTGCGGTCCCGGGCTGAATTGCCCGGACACCCTGTCGCCGGAGGACCTGTGCCGGTATCCCCTGGTCTGCCTGGGCCGGGACACCATGAGCTACCGGTTTTACGAGGAATGGTTCCGCAAGCTCTCCCTCCCCTTCCAGCCCGACATTGAGGCAGCAACGGCAGACCAGATCCTGCCCATGGCTGCCAGCGATCTCGGCATAGGCTTTGTGCCGGAGGAATTCCTGACAGGGAACCAGGATGTCCGCATATTGTCCCTATCCGTCCCCGAACCCCAACGAAATATCTGCCTGGTCAGCCGGACCGGACAGCCCCTGCGCATCGCCGCCCAGGAATTCAAACACATCTTACAGGAACATATATCCCTATAAAAGAAGTAGGAAAATAATGCTTGACAAACGAGCCTCTATCGTGTATGATGTTGTCGGTTAGCAAAGGCTAACCCAACATATACCAAGGATGGTTGTCCCATCGCGAACACAGGAGGTTCGACTTATGGAAATCTTGCAAACACTCTCCGCTGTCAACGCACTTACAGCGATTACACTTATTTTTGTTGGTGCTGTTTTTACCCGAAATACCCTGCGTCGGATCGTCCTGCACAAGGAGACGCGCCATGTCTGAGGAGCTGCTGGTGCGCAATTGCGCCCCTACCCTCGCAGGGCTGAAAACGGCCAGTCTCTTCAACTGTCCCTATGAAAGCCGGGAGGAGCTGCTGAGCTCTCTTCGGCAGCTGAACCGCCGGTTGGGTCCAAAGGGCGTCCGGGCGATCCCGCTGCGATTTTCCGAAAAGCGGGCGCTGGTCTATCTCTACCGCCCTGCCAGATTGGAGCAGGACCTTTCCGCCAACGCCAGTGCAGCCCTGCTCCGCCAGTGCGGCTACACCAGCTGCCAGAGTGGAAAATGCCTGACGTCTCTGGCCCGGAAGCTCCGGCAGCAAGGAGAATTTCCCCACGAAATCGGCCTGTTTCTCGGCTATCCGGCAGCAGATGTCCGGGGCTTTCTGGAGCAGCGGCCCTGCAAATGCGTGGGCTGCTGGCGGGTATACGAAAACGAGGATCAGGCGCAGAAGACCTTTGCTCTCTACAGGAAGTGCACCGGCATCTACTGTCAGCAGCTGGCAAAAGGCACAAACATTGAACGACTCACCGTAGCCGGTTGAGTGATAAGAAAGGATTTGAAAAGAATGAAAATTGCAGTTGTTTATTGGAGCAGCACCGGGAACACCGAGGCCATGGCCAATGCCGTTGCCGAAGGTGCGCGGAAAGCAGGCGCTTCTGCCGAGCTGTTTACCGCCACGGAATTTGACGGCGGCAAGGTGGATGCCTTCGATGCCATCGCCTTTGGCTGCCCTGCTATGGGTGCGGAAGAGCTGGAGGACAGCGAATTTGCCCCCATGTTCGAGAGCTGTGAAAGCAAGCTCTCCGGCAAGAAAATCGCCCTGTTCGGCTCCTATGGCTGGGGTGACGGCGAATGGATGCGCACCTGGGAGGATACCTGCCGGAATGACGGTGCAAGTCTGGTCTGCGACAGTGTCATCTGCCAGGAAGCCCCCGACGACGACGCTCTGAACGCCTGCCGCAGCCTGGGTGAGGCTCTGGCATAAAGATGCTAAGCACTCTGTGATTGGACACCTATTGCCGAAATACCTCCTAATATTTCTTTTCTGTTGCCATATTGCAGAGTTTTCTCTCGGCTGCCCTGATCCCCGGGCAGCCGATTTTTGAACCATTCAACGAACGTTTTATGTTTTTTTGTCCAAAAACAGCTGTGCATCCGTATTTTTCTGTGAAAAAGGCAAAGAATCTTTGTGCAATGTGCTGTGCTATGCGTCGCTTGACTGCGGATTTTCTCTTTGATTCTCCAATTTTTTGAAAATCGTTGGAAACTCTTATTCTTTTTACTTGATTTCCTAACCATTATCTGTATAATAGTAGAAAGAATCGCCAATGAAAGGAGGCTTGTTCCATGAAAAAGATCATCTGCAAGAAAGAGTACGATACCGAAACCGCTACCCTGATCCATAAGTTCACCAGCGGTGCTCTGGGTGATCCTGCCGGTTACGAGGAGAACCTGTACCAGACCGAAGGCGGCCTGTACTTCCTGTATGTTGCCGGCGGCGAAGCTTCTCCCTACCCCAATGAGGACATTCTTCGGCTGGCGAAAACCAAGGTCAAAGAGTGGACCGAAAAGCACTGATCCCAGACTCTCGAAGGCCCTGATCATCAGGGCCTTTCTTCTTAGGTATTTTTATGAAAAAAACAAGCATTTTCCTGATTTCACTTCTGTTCTGCCTCTCTCTCGGCGGCTGTGCCGGGAAGCCGGAGGCAACCGACATCGCCGCCACCACCCTGCCGGTCTATGAATTCACCCAGGCCCTCTGTCAGGGAACGGACCTGACGGTTGGGCGGCTGATCTCAGAGCCCGTCTCCTGCCTGCATGACTACTCCCTGAACGTGAACCAGGTCCGTCAGGCGGAGAGTGCCGATCTCATCATCCTCTCCGGTGCAGGGCTGGAGGAATTTATGGAAGACATCCTCGCCGGGAAGCCCTCGGTGGATGCCTCTCAGGGAATTTCTCTGCTGGAAGGGGAAGCCCACGACCACGACGGACATGATCATGGAGAGGACCACACCCATGAGGCCCACGAGGACGAGCACCACCACGAGGATGATCCCCACATCTGGCTCTCCCCTGCCAATGCCAAAATCATGGCCGCCAATATCTGCACCGGTCTGTCCGATCGTTACCCCCAATGGAAAACGGTTTTCTCCACCAATCTGGACGACCTGCTTTCCAGGCTGGATGCCCTGGAGCAATACGGCCGGGATCACCTGTCCCAGCTCTCCTGCCGGGAGCTGATCACCTTCCACGATGGCTTTGCCTACTTCGCCCAGGCCTTTGACCTGGAAATTCTGGCAGCAGTGGAGGAGGAATCCGGCAGCGAGGCCTCTGCCAAAGAACTGATTGAATTGATCCGTCTGGCCCGGGAGCATCAGCTTCCCGCCATCTTTGTAGAGCAGAACGGCAGCACCTCCGCCGCCGACATTCTCTCCCGGGAAACCGGCGCAAAAACCTATGTGCTGGATATGGCCATGGCCGGAGACAGCTATTTTGAAGCTATGTACCGCAACATCGACACTGTCAAGGAGGCTCTCGGATGAGCGAACTGCATTATAATGACTGCGGCCATGCCTGCTGCCTGCGGGTGGAGAATCTGGCCGTCACCATCGGCGGCAGTCAGATCCTGAAGGACATGAATCTGCATGTCCACTGCGGCGAAATGGTGGCCCTGATCGGCCCCAACGGCGCAGGCAAGAGTACCTTTCTGAAAGCCATTCTGGGCCAGCGGGCTTACACCGGCGTGATTGCCTTTTCCGAGCCCGGAAAGCGCAGCCACAAGCCCCGCATCGGCTATGTTCCCCAGAGCCCTGCTTTTGACCCCAGCGAACCGCTGAGCGTTGCAGATCTGTTCGCCTGCTGTATGTCCAAGCGCCCCGCCTTTCTGGGCATTTCAAAGGCCATGGATGAAACCATCCGGGTCTGCCTGGACAGGGTTCACGGCGTTGACCTGATCCACAAACGGGTAGGCACCCTCTCCGGCGGCGAATTGCAGCGGGTGCTGCTGGCCCTGGCCCTGGAGCCCATGCCCAATATTCTGATTCTGGACGAGCCCCTGTCCGGCGTGGACGCCGAGGGCATGACCACTCTGATGGACATGCTGGACGAAATTCGGAAAAATTATGACCTGTCCATTCTCATGACCACCCACGACTTTTCCCTGCTGCCCAGATATGCAGACCAGGTGGTCCTCATCGACGGCGGCATCCGGGCCAAAGGAACCGCCCAGGAGGTTCTGTCCTCAGATGCCTTTCAGGCCATTTTCCACATGAAAGGAGGGTCTCTATGAGCCTCTGGTACGCCATCTGTGACGCGCTCCCCCTGGAAATGCTCCACTGGGACTTTATGAAAAACGCGCTTCTTGCCCTGCTGCTCATGGCACCGCTGTTCGGCGTTCTCTCCACCATGATCGTCACCGGCCATATGAGCTTCTTTTCCGACGCCCTGGGGCACTCCGCCTTTACGGGCATTGCTCTTGGGTCCCTCTTCGGCATTGCCGCCCCCACCTGGGCCGCGGTAGCATTCAGCGTCTTCTTCGCCCTACTGTTCTCCTATCTCCGCCGGGACAGCAATCAGGCGGCGGATACGCTGATTGGCGTCTTCTCCAGCGCCGCTGTGGCTCTGGGCATTCTGGTTGCCACCATGGGCGGCGGCAGCTTCACAAAATACAATAAGTATCTGGTTGGCGATGTGCTGTCCATCACCCCCGGTGAGATCGGGATGCTGGCCATTGTCCTGCTGGCGGTTCTGGTCTTCTGGTGCCTGTACGCCAACCGGCTGACCCTGACGGCAGTGCACCCCCAGCTGGCCTCCTCCCGGGGCATTCCCGTGGCGCTGTCCCAAACACTGTTTACCGTAACCATTGCGGTTGTGGTGACCCTGTCCATTTCCAGCATGGGCCTGCTGATCCTCAATTCCCTGCTGGTGCTGCCGGGGGCGGCCTCCCGGAATATCTCCCGGAACCAGAAGCAGTACCATCTGTATTCCGTGCTCTTTGCCCTGGTGTCCGGTATTGTGGGCCTGAGTATCTCCTACAGTTTCGGCTGCTCTGCAGGCGCGGCCATTAGCCTGGTGCTCACCGTTTTCTATGCCCTTACCTTTGCTTTTCGTGGGAGAAACGCCTGATGGAGACCATGGAAATGCACCCGGTTGCCCATATGCGCAGCGATTTTCCCACGAAATTCGGCATTCCCAGGCAGAGCGGACTGGTGGAGGAGCTGCGGTCCATGATCGTCTTCGAGCCGGAGTATCGCAGTGAGGATGCTCTGCGGGGCATTGAGGACTTCTCCCACCTGTGGCTCATCTGGCAGTTTTCCCAGGCAGTCCGGGAAGGCTGGTCTCCTACCGTGCGGCCCCCCCGGCTGGGCGGAAACACCCGCATGGGCGTCTTTGCCACCCGGTCCCCCTTCCGGCCCAACAACCTGGGGCTCTCCTGCGTCCGTCTGCTGGAGGTGAAACACACCCAGCAGTACGGGACGGTGCTCATTGTCGGCGGTGCGGACCTGCTGGACGGCACCCCAATCTTCGACATCAAGCCCTATATTCCCTATTCCGACAGCCGCCCCGAGGCTGCCGGCGGCTTCACAGACCGGGTAGGCGATTTTCTTTTGGACGTAAAGTTCCCCCAGGAACTTCTGGAAAAGCTGCCTGCCGACAAGCAGGCGGCCGCTGTGGGCGTTCTTTCTCATGATCCCCGGCCCTCCTATCAGCGAAAGCCAGGAAGGGTTTACGGGCTGAACTTCGCCGGATTCGATATCCGCTTCACAGTGGAGGACGCCGTTCTCACCGTTCAAAGCGTTGAAAAGCAGAGTTAAGCATCCAATGCCATTGCCTGGCGGGCAATGGCATTGTCTTATATCGGGAACTCTGTCCAGTCCAGATCCTTATATGGGTACACCCGTTCCCAGCCCCGGTCGGTTTTTCGGTAGCTGCTGCGGTGGGTGGACAAGAGCTTGACGATCTGGTAGACATCGATCCAGATTTCGCTGTCGCATTCCTTTTGGCTTTCGTCGAAAATCAACTGCATCCCAAAATGGAGATGGACCGTTTCGATGTTGTTGACGTTTTCCTTATCTGAATAGCCGGTACGACCCATGAAGCCCAGGAGTTGACCGGCCTCTACCATGTCCCCTTCCGCCAACCCAGGTGCGAAGGGGACGTCTTTTTGCAGGTGGGCATAGTAATAATACCGCTTTCCGTCAAAGGAACGGATGCCCACCCGCCAGCCGCCGTAACGGTTCCAGCCCATGGCTTCCACGATTCCGCCTTCCACAGCTACGATTGGCGTTCCCAGGCCGCCCATGAGATCATTGCCCAGATGCTTGCGCTTGAAGCCGAAGCTTCTGCCAACGCCAAAATCATCGCAATGGCTGTAGCCGTAGCCCGCTGCAATAGGCGAAAAGGTCTTCAGGCCGTATTGCGGGACCCATTGGCCATCCTTGAAAATGGCGTAGCTTCCAACCAGCCCACCCAGAGCGGCGGAGTAGGCCTCATAATAATAGGCATAGTATTTTCCCAACTCCCCTGCTGCCTCCTCGGGGGAAACATCCCCTTCCAGGTCCTTTGCGGCCTTTTTTACAGCAGACAGCGGGCATTTTCCCCCTGTGCGGCAGGCAGCCAAAGCCAAAATCTCGATCCAGCTCAGGTGCTTCTCCTGCTCTGCCGTGCGGATGTCCTGCTGCATGGCGTAGGCCATGGATTCCGTGCTCACATCAAAGTCCACCCAACGGATGGGTTCTGCCCTCACGGGCAGGACCAAAGCAAGGCCCGCCAAAAGGCATGCAAAAAGCCGTTTCACATCTGTCACCTCTCTTGGCTAGGATGTGAAACGGTGCTTTTCTTATCCGCGCATTTTACTGCAAATCTCTGGAAATTTCCTTGGCGACCCGGTAAATATCCTCCATGGTAGTCAAAGAAGAAATCTGCTGCTTATAAAATCCGCTATGGCTGACACCCCGGAGATACCAGGCAAAGTGCTTTCTCGCCTCCAGACAGGCTACGTGCTCCCCGTGATCCTGCTCCGCAAGCTGAAACTGCTCCACCGCTACGGCAATGCGGTCTCCCAAAACAGGCCGCTGGGGAATCTCTTCCCCGGCCATGGCAGCCTTCACCTGCTGGAAAATCCAGGGATCTCCAAAGCAGCTGCGGCCGATCATCAGCCCATCGGCCCCGGTCCATTTGGCGCAGCGCAGCGCAGCCTCCGGACCAGTGATATCTCCGTTGGCGACAACGGGAATGGACAGCTGGGCCTTGACCTTGCGAATCATATCCCAGTCGGCAACGCCGGAATAAAGCTGGCTGCGGGTTCTGCCATGGACCGTCACCATGGCGGCCCCAGCGTCCTCCATCCGTTTCGTAAATTCCAAAACGTTGATGCTCCCCTTATCCCAGCCCAGGCGGCATTTTACCGTCACCGGCACGTTAACGGCCTTTACAACGGCCTCCACAATTTTCTGGGCCAGCTCCGGCGTGCGCATCAGGCCGCTGCCGTCGCCGGAATTGGCGATTTTCGGCATGGGGCAGCCCATGTTGATATCCAAAAAGTCGCAGCCGGAAATTTCCAGCGCCAACCTGGCTCCCTGGGCCATGATCTCCGGGTCATTGCCAAAAATCTGAGCGCCGCAGAGGCTCCCCTCGTTTTTTCGCAAAAGCTTGGCCGTTTTCTGGTCCTTATAGACCAGGGCCCGGGAGGAGACCATTTCCGTCACCGTAACCCCGGCTCCCAGCCTTGCACAGACCGTCCGAAAGGCCCAATCCGTCACCCCTGCCATAGGGGCAAGAAACAGCGGGTTTTCAACCGATAAATTTCCGATTTGCATAGATTCTCTCTCTTTCTAAGGGATTGTTTATCTCAGAATGGCACTCAGCGCCCAGGCCGCACCTGTCAGCAAAGAGCCGCAGAGCGCCCAGAAAAGGGCATACAGGGGTCTATATCGCTTTCTGCCGCCACGCATGACCTGGCGAGCCTCTTTTAGCAGTGCCTCATCGCTGACGCCTTCTGAAACAGCGTTGTCTTTTAAAATAAAAATTGCCTGGTCAAACAGCTCCGTGCCCGGTCCGGGCACCAGGATCACCTGGCGGGAAATGCCTTTTACCATATTGCTTCCTCCTTTTCATGACGGAGAAAGCTTTTCCCTTTTTTCTGGAAATTATTCCCTTGCACCTTATTCCTGCTCCTTTGGCCGCTTGTAGCGGCCGTGGGGCTCCCAGGCCTCCAGGGGGTAGCGCTGCATGGCACCAAAAATACGCTCCTTCAAATCCGGATAGGTCTTCGCCAGGTCGTATATCAGATCCTTGATTTCCTCCCGCTTGGTGTGTTTATCCACCGGACAGCGATTCTGAAGTACCGGCAGGTTCTCCCGCTCAGCAAAGGCGGCTACGGTCTTTTCGTGGATGTAGAGCATCGGGCGGATCTGAGTAATTCCGGTTCTGTCCAGATGGGTGACCGGCTGGAAGCAGCTGATCCGGCCCTCGTAAATCAGACTCATGAGAAAGGTTTCCACGGCATCGTCATAGTGGTGGCCCAGGGCAAGCTTATGAAAGCCCTTATCCACCAGCGCCTGATTCAACGCGCCCCGGCGCATTTTGGAGCACATAGAGCAGGGGTTCTTTTCCTTCCGATAGTCGAAGATAATGGGGCCGATCTCCGTTTTCACAACGGTATAGGGCACATCCAGTTCTTTGCACAACTGCGCAATCTCCGTATAATCCATGCCAAGGCCCATATCGATGGTGATTGCCTCCAGCTGGAAATTCTTATTATGATAGCTCCGCAGCGCCGCCAGAAGCTTCAAAAGCACCAGAGAATCCTTTCCTCCGGAGACGCCTACGGCGACTTTATCTCCGTCTTCGATCATGGAATAGTCTTCCACGCACCTGCGAACCAGGCCGACAAGTTTCTGCATTTTTAAGATTTCCTCCTAAAACAGGTAAAATAGGTAAACGAGCATTTAAGAGCATTTAAGAGTATTTCAGTGATATTTGAAGATTATATATTGTTTCATAAAAATCTTCGAAAAAGGTGTTGACATTTGAATTTTCTTATGGTATAAATGCTAAGCAGTTTGAAGATATTGTACTTCAAACGCATGAGAATGTCAAAATATTTTACCAAAAAATTGGAGGAACCCATATGTCCACTACCCTCGCCAAGAAGGAGACCGTGGTGCGCAAGTGGTATATCATCGATGCAGCCGGCAAGCCCCTGGGCCGTACCGCTGTGATCGCTGCTAACCTGCTGCGCGGCAAGCACAAGGTCGATTTTACTCCCAACGTTGATTGCGGAGACAACGTCATCATCATCAACACTGACAAGGCTGTTCTGACCGGCAAGAAGCCCGAGCAGAAGGTCTACTATCGCGTGTCCGGCTGGATCGGCGGTCTGAAGGAAACCAAGGCCCGCACCATGATGGAGAACCGTTCCGACTACGCTATGGAAGTCGCCGTCAAGGGCATGCTGCCCAAGAACACTCTGGGCCGCAACTGCATGACCCGTCTGCACCTGTACAAGGGTGCTGAGCATCCTCATGCTGCCCAGAAGCCCGAAGCCTGGACTCTGGACTAATTGGAGGTAACACAGAATGTACGAGAGCAAGAAGAAGTATTTTTACGGCACTGGCCGTCGTAAGTCCAGTGTTGCCCGCGTTCGCGTTTACGAGAACGGCACCGGCTCCATCATCATCAATGGCCGCGACATCAACGACTACTTCGGTCTGGAGACCCTGAAGCTGGTCGTCCGTCAGCCCCTGGTCACCACCGAGCTGGTTGACAAGGTCGACGTGGTTGTTTCCGTCTGCGGCGGCGGCGTTTCCGGCCAGGCCGGCGCTATCCGTCACGGCATCGCCCGCGCCCTGCTGACTGTCAACCCCGAGTACCGCGCTTCCCTGAAGGCCGCCGGTTTCCTGACCCGTGACCCCAGAATGAAGGAAAGAAAGAAATACGGCCTCAAAGCCGCTCGTCGCGCTCCGCAGTTCAGCAAGAGATAATCGACTGCTCAGACTATATCAAAATGGTTCAAAAAGCCCGGAAAATCAAG
>ERZ773115.2394-NODE-2394-length-14766-cov-3.263544_pt1 | contig 14766 bp, 12 predicted proteins | sample MGYA00511116_ERZ773115 | MGnify/ENA primary metagenome ERZ773115 (study PRJEB29015, sample SAMEA2737869) | human gut metagenome | biome: human gut; feature: human-associated habitat; material: faeces | place: China | collected 2012 ... | reverse complement strand
GCATACGGGAGCGAATTGCAGACTATGAGATGACGATATGTCGACCTCTCCCATTCCCCGAAATCATAACTATAACCTAATACCTCGCAAATTTGTTTTGCGATGAATAGCAAATATGGCTGAAACGATACCCCCTTGGTGTCCGGATGCCATTTATAAGTGCCATTTTCATATACGACCTCATTTTGTATATTCCCCGAATAGTTGTTGACCCAGGGCAAAGATATATAGTTTTTCATGCGGTCGATGCTCCTCCAAAGCCATTCTGGAGGTGTATTACTCATATTCACATACTCATAATCGCCCAAGTCGAGTTCGTTGATGTATATCTCGTCGAAATCACCGATGAAGTTTTGGGCGCTCATTCCATCGAGGAATTGCCCTTTGATTTCGGATTGCGACACCTCGACAATAGCGAGAACCCCCATTTTATAGAAATTGGTATCCCGTAGTTCACAGGCGAAGTTCACTTTTTCGATATCGACATCTTTCCGATACAAAAGCCCGAATATCGCCCGATTCCGAGGACAATCGACTATGGGGAAGGTGATAGACAAGGTGTACTCGTCGGAACCAGAGAAAAGCCTGTTTTCAGCGATAAACTCGAAGGAGGTTCCTTTCTTCAAGAAAGCCTCTTTACCCTCTACGAATATTTTCATTTCCTGCGTGATTTAGGGGTTTTGTTTCTGATCAAACGATCGTATTCGTCCTGAGCCTTCTTGATGCCCCGGTCGCCGGTAACCGTGTTGACCGTGACGAAGGGCTCGTCCAGTCGGTCACCCAATTTTTTGAGAACCGCAAAATATGTGGCGAGCAATACGCCTGTGTCCGGGGAGTTTCCTCCTCCATCAGGCGAAGGGGCTGGTAAGCTAATCGGCGCGGGGAGAGCAGACACTCGACGGATAGAGCCGATCGTGTTGGTTCGCTGCGCATATTCGAGGGCATCGATGATAGGACGCGTTACCGGCGAAGTCACCAGTTTCTGACTGGCGACCCACTCGCCGGCATGGACGATACCGGCCGGCTCGTCCACCGGGCCGGGGCGGGTGAATCCGCCGGCGGCATACCCCTGCGCTTCGGAGGCCTGTTGCTGTTTCTTTATAGCCGCGATCTGCACGGCGCCGGCAGCTACGGCCATGGCCGCCGCAATAGGAGCCATGATATATCCGACGATGGGTATCGCCGCAGCTGAGCCATAAGCGGCCAAAGCGTTCTGAGCAGTCTGCGCCACGGCTTGGATCACCTGCATGGCGAACATCTTGCGGTTCGCTTCGTTCTTTGCCCGGGCTATCTCATTCTCTCTATCCTGCTCGAGCTTCTTGACTTTGTAAGTATTTCCTTCGGCCAACGAAATCTCTTTGTCGTAGCGTTTCTCGATGGCGGCGGTCTCCATCTCCATATTCGACTGGACTATCGAGGATATTTGCGAGAAGATAGCCGACATTCCCGACATGATCATACCGAAAGAGTCGGTCACGGCTTTCCCGCCGTCGCTTTGCAACCACTCGGCCAGCTCGGCGTTGGCTTTCTCCATGGCATTGAAACTCTCCTCCGTAGTCTCTTCGAAATACTGCTTTTTCAATGCCTTTTCGGCGATGGCAGAGGCTTCGATGATTTTCTGCCTTTTAGCCTCGTCGTTTCCGGCCGCGTCGAGCATCTTCTTCGTCAAGGCATTCAGAGAATCGATTTGCAGCCGATACTGCTGCTCCCTCTCTTCGGCCGACATAAGGGATATCCCTTTGAAATACTCCTCATAAAGAGTCTTCTGCCTGTCTTGCGTCTCCTTGAACTTGGCCAGCTTGTCGGCTTGCAGTTTGTCGGTAATCTGTTTTTCAATCTCGGCGCGCTCCTGGCTACCCTCGGCATACAACTCTTTGAGCCGGTTGAGATATGCTATCTCCGACTCGAATTTCATTCGCTGGTAAGTCTTTTCCGAAATTCGGCCCCGCATATAACTGTCGGTATCGGCAGCATCGCGTTCCCGGCGTTCGGCTTCTATCTCCTCTCTTGCGGCATCGAACTGCTCTTTATTCCGCTGTGTCACCTCCTTTTCAGTGAGTTTGTCGAGCTCGCCGACGATATCGGCTATCTCCTTTTCCGTGGCCTCTGCGTTCTGCAACTTTTTGAGAAGATACTGTTTATCGAGCTCTGCTTTTTTCTCGATATATTCGTTGTAATCCATCAATCCTGTAGCATAGCCGGCGAGAGCCTTCGACTTCTCGATCGACAGCCAATCGTCTTCTGCTTGAAACTTATTTCTTTCCCCGCTTTTCCCCGCACTACCGGAAGCAGAGACAGAACTCATATTTCCACCGTCTCCCTGCCCGGCGAATACATCGGTCAAAGATATACCGTACTCCTCGGCCAGTTTCTTATTGGCCGCTTGCAGCTTAGTCAGCTTGTCGTTCGCTTCGGCATACGCTTTCCACGCTGCTTCCGCCGCCTTCCGTTCATCGTCGGTTCCGGGAGCCGATTTCCTTACCATGACATTCGACAAAAGCGCCGACTGATCTTGCGCATAACCGCCGCCCATGGCCGACGGGCTTATGTTGTATCTATCGATATATTCCTGCCTCCGCTTCTTCGCCCGGTCATAGGCTATGTCCGTATCGACAGCGTTTTTCTCCAACTCCGGCATGGATTGTTCTATCTCGACGATTTGCTCGGCATTCCTCTTTATCAAATCGGCCGCGGCCTTCGCCTTCGCATTTTTCAGAATCGAATCGGTCAATTCATCGTATTTGGCTTTGGCGTCTCCCAACATGATTTGTTCGGTCGACATTTTGGAAAAATAATCGGGATAGAGCGATTGCAACCGGCGGGCTGCCTCGATTCGTTCTTCCTTCGATCGGGCTTCGTCGACGGCTGCCCGATACAATGCTTGCAAACGTGCGAGTTCCTCCTTCGATGCCGAGGCGGCAGCTTCCGAGACATCGGTGATGCTTTTCTCGTATTCCCGCTCGGCTTTGGCGGCCTCGGCCGCCGCCTCACGAGCAGATTTCATCTTTTCCCGATAGGAAAGCAAGGCTGCGACTCCGGCCGACAAGGCTCCTACCAATATCCCGACAGGCGACATTTTGGTCGTACGATTGAAGGCCTTCATCACGACATCGGCTTTGCGGACCTGACCTTCTAATCTAAAATAGGCGTATCTGAGCAATAGAACGATACCTCTCCCTGTCGCCGCAATCGAATTTCCGGCCTTCTGCGTCGCATTCCAAAGATTTTGAGCGACGGTACTCGCTTTCACGGCGACCGTATATCCGGCTATACCGGCCGCCACAGAGACGATCAAGGCTCTATTCTCTTTCATAACGGAGATAACCTCCTTAAATACCAGGAGCAAGGCCGACGCACCGGTAATCGCATGGCGCATGACAGGAAGCAGATCTTTCCCGAGCTCGACCGATAACTCGTTGAACGACTTTTTGGCCTTGTCGAGCTGCGCCTGCACCGTATTATTTTGGACATTAAACTCTGTAATGGCCGATGTGCCTTCATCAAATGCTTCCTGAGCCAGCTTTTGCTCTCTCCGAACCGATTCGATATTCCCGGCCAGCACCGACAACACGCTGGCCGCCCGTGATCCGTCGAGCTTCATCTCGTCGAACATCGGAGCCAGCGCCTGCATGCCTCCGGCCTTACCGAGGGTGTCGAGCAGTTGCAGCAAAGCCTCGTTCGCATCCTCCCTCACCAGCCGGGCGAACTCTTTCACGTCGATGCCTGCTATGCGGGCCAGTTTCCCCGGATCCTGATACATTTTCATGATAATGCCCTGCAAAGCGGTGGCCGACATCTCTACTTGCTGGGCGTTCTGGTCGAGCACCGAAGCGTAACCCATGATTTTAGGGATACTCATATCGGCCTGTTTACCCACACCGGCCATACGGTTCTCGAAATCTACCAAATAAGAAGCCGAAGCGGTGGAGTTTTGGGAGACTTCGTTGATGGCAGCGCCCACGGCCAGCATGGCTTTTCCCAAGCCCATTCTCTCGGCATCGCCGTAAATCGACGAAAGTTTTCCGATATCCCGGGTCGCCCCCTCTCCCAATTCGTCGAGGGCGACGTTGATCACATCGGCCGCCTCGACATATTCGATAACCGCCTGCTGCGAGGCGATTCCCAGTTTCCCGGCCTCTTGGGCAAGTTTGTTGAGCTGCTCGCGAGACGAGCGTGTATCCATCGTCTTGAACGATTCGTTCAGTCGCTCGACCTCTTCCGTCGTCATGCCGGTGAATTTGCGCACATTCGCCATTTCGCCTTCCATGTCCGCATAACTCTGTACAGCCCGCCTGCCGGTAATGGTCAAGCCGGATATCGCGGCCATGGACATCGTAAGGGCGCTTCCCCAGTCGTACATTTTTTTGGCGAACCGGGACCACAACGACTCATGTTCTTTCATCGAACCCTTTACGGAGTTCAATTCCCTTTGCACCGCTTTGATTTTTTCTATCTGGGCATTCCATGCGGCCGATCCCCGCTCGATATTGTCGAGCTGCTTCCGGAGGGTAGATAGCGTTTTAGAGAGCTCTCTCGGGGTAGCCCTGTCGAGACGGCGCATGACGCTCTCGGCTTGCTGAGCCGACGACGACATCTCCCTAATCTCCTTATTCGTCTTTTTCAGCTCCTTTTGGAGCTTGTTCATCTCGATTTTGTCTCCGGTATTCCGGGCACGGGCCAAAGCGTTTTCCAGATCCTCGGCTCTCTGCCGAAGAGCCTTCAAGCGATCCTCCGCGTTCTTGCCGTTCACCTCCAAGGTGATGGAGGCCGATGTTTCGTAATTGCTCATATCCGATTAATTTTTCACGAATATGGCCACTCCCGGCGAGAGGGAAAAAGACACAAAAAGAGCCTCGGGAAATCTTCCCGAGGCTCCGATAAGAATTCTATTTCTACAACAACGATTTACGAACGACGAGCTTTCCTTTTGAAAAAGCGAACGAGGCGACTGCAAAGAGCGGCTATCGCCGTGACCGAAAAAGCAGCTACCACGATCCAATATATGTACGACAATACAACGCTAGCCGCCGTGAATGCTCCAAGAGCTATAATTATCACGAACAAGATCACAAATCCTAAGGCCTCGATTATAAACATATTTCCTCCTTTTCTCTCCAGGTGGCTCCCGAAGTCTGTGGGGTACGATTTCCCCTTATTATTGGTTACATAAGTAGTAAGACGAAAAAAAGACAAAAAAAATAAAGGGCTCTGCATGATGCAAAACCCTCATATTTTTTACGGAAGCAAATTTTTAATCGTCTGGTTATACAACCGATCATATAATAATCTCCCATACTCCTTCCTTCCCCGGTCGGAAATCGTCATTTCCGGATGAGTCTTCATATATTCCTCATCCGACGCAACTACCGCAGGACGAACAAGTTTAATAAAGCTCTGTTGCGGAACCGCTACAATCTTCTCTCGGTAGTCAATATGGTTCTGGAGCAAATGATACTTCATGTCATCAACCCCCTTCCCATATTCATCCCTCCAAAGAAGAAAGGAAATCGGTCTGCCGCGAAACTTCTTTGCGAAGATATAAGCAGCCCGAAGCCCCGCCTCTAAAACGTGAACATTGCTATACATATCCGCGTCAAAGACAATAAACAACTTTATTTGTTCGTTGCTCTTAAGAGAGGTCTTTAATTGTGGCAACAGGGATAAAACTCTGGTAATTTCTTCGGTCACATATGACAGGGAGTTTACCCCCTGCACCGAAAAAGCCACAGCCCCTTCCTTCGCAATCTCCCGCATTTTGAAATATCCTTCCCCTATATAAAAGGTTGGGATGTCAATAGACGGCGGGTAAAAGACCGCTACCGGGGAGCCTGGGGATGCTCCATATCCGTAAGCCTTGTTTTTCTGCGACTCATACTTCGATGATACATAAAAGTATTTGTTTTTCGCATTTCTTTCAAGGTTACGCATCTGGAGAGCCACAATCTCCCCGTAGGCATTTTTAAGCGGGATACCGATACAGTTCGGCATCGGTGCTTTAAAATGCCACTTTCCTTTACCTTCCTTGATCTCCTCAAAGAAGAATCCCGGCACTCCGTAAAGTGCAGCCGGGGTAAAGTCCGGTTTTACCGCCTTTATCCGGGCAAACAATTCCTCGAAGGAGAATGTCTTCGTGTAGGAGAAAAACATTCCCTCCCGAATTTCTGCATCGGATAAATGTCGGGTAGATGCGAGGTATTCATAATGCCCCCTCGTAAGGGCAAATTCGGGGAGCGATATAAGCGCTCTGTAAACAATATTACAAACTTCCGAAGGAGCCTTAACCTCAGCTTCCTTCATCGCCTCCCGTTCCTCCACCGTCGCAATGTTTTCGGATGCCTCCCGAAATTTTTTTAACGCGTCCGGAGAGGACTTTGCAAGGTTTATTTCCTCTTCGGAAACATCCCCCGCCTTGCCCGCTAAAATAAGTGCAGCGTCGATATATGGAACATCATATATCAAGCTGTATAACTTTGCGGGACCTCCTCCGGCAGAAATAACTCTGCCGTTCTTTTTTTCGGCAGAACATGTAAAACAAAAATACTTGTTCTTCCGAATGTTGACCGAACAATGATCGGGAATCTCCCTCCCAGTAAATGCCCGATCATTCTGGGACTTACCTTTTTCCGCCCGGTCGATCAGGAATTGATCCCGGTCACAATTCGGGCAAAATAGGTAAAGCTGGTTGCCCCTTCTTCTGTAAGACATTCCGCTTTTAATCAGAATGTCCTCGCAGGAACACCTGCTTGAAGAGGCAACCGCCTTGTCCCGAATTGCGTTTATTCTTTTCTGTTCCATTTTTTTCCTCCTTATTCTATCCGCAGGGGCGCACAACTCCCCTATCTTTTTATGGTTACAAAGATAGTAAGACGATAAAGAGAAAAAAAATCCCCTCGGGAAAGTTCCCGAAGGGATAAAAATTGTGCGTTTATTGAACCATCGTGACAAATTACGTCCACCGACATTCTACAAGCATTTCGGCGATATTCTCGTCGGAGTTTGCCTCCTCCTACTCTATTTTCTCTTGGGAATTTGCTCTTTTAATATCCCGAACAGATACAAACACTAAAAGTCCCAATATCGAAAAATACAAAACGGTTATGTACCAAGGGTAACTCCGATCCAAAATACCGCCCTTGGTAAAATGATGGATAAAGAGAAGCACGATTGCGACAGCAAGTGCCACGAGCTTTACAACGACAATCTTTTTGTTATACATCCTCCGATCTCCCTTCACGGAGCCTCGGATATTGTATTTGAGGAAATCACAGAGGATATATACCAAAAAGAAAAATATTACAAACATGGCAAGCATAATTTCATTCCTCCTATTCGATTGCTGACACTCCGGCATCTTCTTTTGTGTTTTCCAAAAGCACCGCCGCTGAGGTGTCTTGCTTTTGTGTAAACTCTGTATATTCTGTCACGGTCATTTTGACCTCAATTCCATCACCATATCCATAGAAGTCAAAGCCACTCTCGCTTGACGGGACTTCGTAAGCAGAAAATCCAGTCGGAAAATTAAAATTCCCACAGGTATATCCAATTCCCAAGGAAAAGGCGTTGTATCCATCCTCATTTTTTCCGTATTTAATACCTTCGGTATTTGGTAGATCCGAAAGTACGTCAAGAATATTATTGAGGATTTCTCTTCCCGATTTTCCATCGGCACATTTTACATATGGATAACCCTTGTAATTAACGAGGTAAACACCAGAATCGTCCATATATATATTTGCGAACACATCCTCTTCATCGGTATTCACGGATAACGTAAGACAGCTTCCACACAAAACTCCGTCAAGCGAGTATGCTGATCCGGAAGCAGTACCGACGATCTCACTTACATACTCCGGAAGAAATGAATTTTTGTTATTCCCCTCAAGGGTGATGGAGAATGAAATTCCGTAAAGCCCGGACATCTGCTTGTAGATGTCTGCAAGCGCCCCTTCCGTATCCTCAATATTTACCTGTTCCGTTGTTTCTACCTTGCCCTTTAGTGATTTTAACTTGAAATAAAATAGCAGCATCCCAAGGCAGATAACCACACTTACGGCAAGCATGATAATAATATAGATATGTCTTTTATCCTTTCCTTCCAAATTCGCACCCCCTTATTGTATCGTAACCCCGATTGTGTCCTTTTTTTCTTCGTTTTGTGAAACATCATCCGGACTTCCTCCGATTGGAGCATCCTCTGGAATTTTCTCCTCTGGAACTGGTTCCTCCGTGCTTTGTTCTGCATCACCCGGAGTTGCAGGATCTTCCTCCTGTGTATTAAAGCTCTCGTCGTACTTGGATTGCAAGTAATCCGGAAGGGCATTTTGATGGGAGTTTCCAAGCTCCAAGTAAACCGAGGAAAGCGTTTCCCGAAATTCCTCTTCTAAGGACTCATCGTTATAATAAATCTCGAAACATACAATCCCATATTCGGTCGAAGCAAGATATACAGATGAGGAATTGTAATGATTAAGATAATTCCCTCCGGAACGCTTATATTCCTGCCATGCTTCTTCCGATTTTCCCGTTATACGCTCGCTAACCGCGGCATAGTCCGAATTATCCGGGTATATGGTAAAAAAGGATTCTGAGGCGATCTGGATAGGGTAGACAGCGTATTTTAATACGCAATCTGAATATGGGTTTGCAAAATACGGCTCTGTAAACCCGCTGTCATTAACCGTCTCTCCCTTGCAACCATCCGTAATGTTTCCAGTAAATCCGAATTTACCAGAAAACTCTCCGGTAAGCAAAATCCCCTGGTAATCACACGTTATCTTTTCTGTCTTGTACTCTGGCGAATACGCGGCAGCTTCTTCTGTGCTTCCCTTGTAGCTTCCCATAATGTGTGTTAGTTCCTCTTTGGAAAAATGCCCGGAATTGCCGGATACCACGAAGAAACTTTGTCCGTTATTGTTTTCTGCGGCATACACCGCCCCGATAAAGTCCGTGTCATCCTTTTTATATGTAAAATAACTCATATAGGCATACTCACCATTCCTTATATCTGACGCATATTGATGGGAGTCTGTCTGAAAGGAGACGTTTTTTATCCCCAGATTGGATAAATAATCAGCGAGTTCATTTTCCGCCGTTTCCGTATCGGAATAATAACACAGGGAGCTTTTGTTTTTCGTGTTCGTCCTCAGTGAATACAGACACTCTTTCGGCTTGTACAGATAGAACGAGTTTTTATAAGCATACTCCGTATTTTCTTCCGGGCGGATGAAATCATTGATCTCATAGCCGCTTTCATATAAATACCTTGGGCTTACATCATTATTTAGAATATCCAGCGGTGCTTCGTTGAATGTCCCTCCTAAATCACGATCCCGCGCATCAAATACAAAGCCGGTGACGTAAGTAACCTTGGTATAAGTTGTCGGCTGAGACAGGTCATAGTCTCCGACAGAGATATAATCGCTTTCCGTTGTAGTGCTCTCCGTTTGCCCGCATCCAGATAACGCCAGCGCAGCAAACAAAAATAGAAAACTTAATTTTACCCGCATTTTACCATCTCCCTTTGTTTAATTATTATTTTGAATTATCGTTATTATTATGCTATAATTATATCATAATGTCACGATAATTCAAGGCGGGTTCGCGTCTTACTGTATAAAAGGGGGTTTTATTATTTATGAAACAAAAGAAAATCTTAATATTGCTGTTGTTACTGGTAATTCCGATGGTATTTTACCGCCCGGTAATATCAAGCGCACGAACGATGTATTCCGAAAGCGGGGCAAAGGTCGTGGGAAAATACGATGACGGCGAAAGCCAAAACGAAAAAAGGTGGGAACAGGTATCCATAGCGATTGCTGACATAGAGGACATCCTGCGGCTTGGAACCAATTTCTTATTCGGGTTTGCGATTATCAATGGTGCCTTATGCTCGATCATAACTATCGTTAAGTTTGCTGGATCCGGAACACACCCGATGCACCGGAGGGCTGCAATATTAGACCTTCTAATGTGTGCAGTAACAACGGCAATGCTTGGTTCGACTAAGCTGATTGCCACGCTTATCCTACAGCTTGTGATTACAGCCTAAAAAAAAGAGCATTTATAACCGTAAAGTTATAGATGCTCTTTTAGTTTGATTATATAGTTTGATTATATGTAATCAAACTATTTTCCGCTTAATATAAGGCTTTACTGATATTTATTATACTATTTACCTTATATTTCCGCAGATAGCTCTTTTTTTGAAATCCCTCTGCAGAACTTGACCTCTAAAGAGATCAAACCAGCCATGGGTTCATTTTTGAAGTATAGATCGAACCCCATACTTTTTACCTTCCTAGTGGAAGGCCGGGCCGAAGCCCATGTTCTCTGGCGAGAACATATTGTTCCCGCCCTGTGGGTTGCCATTGCCCTGCGGATACTGGTTTCCCTGTGGGTTTCCATTACCCTGCGGATACTGGTTTCCCTGTGGGTTTCCATTACCCTGCTGGTACTGGTTTCCATTCTGGTATCCGTTGCCCTGCTGGTACTGGTTTCCCTGTGGGTTTCCATTGCCCTGCTGGTTCTGGTTTCCCTGTGGGTTTCCATTGCCCTGCTGGTTCTGGTTACCATTCTGGTATCCATTGCCCTGCTGGTACTGGTTTCCCTGTGGGTTACCATTGCCCTGCTGGTTCCGGTTACTCTTCCGAGCCTCGGCTTCCGCCTTCGACTCATCGAACTCCCAGTTTTCAATTAAGAAACTGATAGCGAACTGGTCCTTTTCGTCCTTGTAGGACTGTGGCCTTCCCTCGAAGGCGATCTTCGCACCCTTTGACAGATGCTTTTCTGCCGTCTCGGCTGCCTTGCCGAAGACGACACACGGAAGGAAGTCCGTGTCCTGCTGACCTTCTTTTACGAAAGGCCTCTTCACCGCAAGGATGAAACGTGCAACGGCGAGCTGATTGCCATTACCCTTTTGACTGTAAGAAACCTCCGGGTCTCTTGTTAACCTTCCAACACCAATAACTTTAACCATAATAATTTCCTCCTTAATAATTTTTCTACTCGACAGGGGATTCCCCTGTCTACCATTTATGGTTACAAAAATAGTAAGACGCGAAGGAACAAAAAAAACGGGCAATTTGCCCGTAATTTTTCAAAATATTTTTTATTTTTTACTATTCCTGATCTTCCGCGACCACTCTTGCGATATTTTCTGGGATATACCCATCCTTTTCACTCCATACTGCCACCGCTCCGCCATCGTTGGTTTCATAGCGAATGTCTTTCAAGCCTCCCCCTCGTTGTTTATTCCGCTTTAGAATCTCTTCCACTTCCTCCCGAACTTTTTCCTCTGTTAACGGAGAGTAATTTTCCCTGCAGTCCACCCGGACTTTTTTATTTACGTGATCCACGAACACATCGCTGACTTTCGATAACTCGTCGAGCGCAGCCAGAAACTCTTTGTTTTCAAATAAATCCATAATTGCAAATTCCCCTTTATTTTAGCAACATAGCAAATAACACAATAAATACCGCGATGCAGCTCCCGCAGAAAATCCCCAGAGGCACCGGAAACACGGGCGCCAACTTCGGGTTTAAGGAATCCACTATCGCCTTCACAAAAACCGCCCCGGTAAAGATGAGGATTCCGACACAAAGACTGTGACTAAGCATCCGGAATAATATAGAAGAAATAAATGCTCCCGCATAGATTATCAAGCAAACAACTATTCTTTTTTTATCACTATTCGTAAGGATCATTGTTTCCGCCTCCTTTCCCAATTCATTCCAAGCTCATCCAGCTTTATCTTGTATTTTTCCGCAAGTGTTCCCGCGGAATTTTTGTACCGCTGTGTATTCAGCCACTTTTTCAACTCAAAATTATCATAAACCGCTCTTTCTACATCAAGATTTCCGTGTTCATCATAATACTTCTTTGCCACGTTGTATCCAATCTCCCATTTGGAGGTCAGGGATCCAGAGGAAAGCAGCTCTTCTACAAGCGGCTTCCTATTTTCTGGTAATGTGCCGTTATTTAACTCGATCTTCTGTCTAGTCAGCCATTGACCGATTCTCCATCCGTCATAAACAGTTGCAGCCATAATTTTAGGCTCGGTTTCGAGATATTCCTTGCACAGCTCGTAGTTGTGCATCCAGTATGACTCCCTGCCGTTCCATTGCATACCCACACTTTCAAGTGCTTTAATCTGGTCTGAAGTAAGCTTCCCCCTTCGGTATAAATCCCGATAACGAACCACGTACATTCCGATTTCTTTCCCCTTATACATTTCAGAAATAAGTGGAAGCAAATGCCCCTTTTCCATGTAATAGTCCCGGAATAGGGCAACACGTTCGCTGACTAGCCGTTCACCGCGTGGGTCCCACACAAACCCCAGTTCGTCCAGCATAGCGATCTGGTCATCCGGCATCCGTCCCTCAGTCTTTCTGGAACGCTGAAGAACACACCATTTCCCAAGGGCAAATCCCTTGTACATAACATCCTGCTGGACTCTCGGGTTATGGTTTTTTACATACTCCTTAAAAAACTTGTATCCATAGGCCCAGCTCCGATGCTTACCTGTCTCCCAAATCATCCCGATTTTATCCAACATTTCTTTGTGCTCCGAGGAACACTTATCTTGGTGTCTTCTCTGATAAGAAACCCACAATCCAAGGTTCACTCCATCCACAGAATATTTTTGTGGAACATTAAGGCTTCCATGTTCTTTGTAATAATCTACGGCGTATTTATAATAATATTCAAATGGTTTACTTCTTTTATACTTAAGCGGCTGTTCATTCTGCATTATTTCTGCACCCATACAGTCACTCCCTTTCCAAACTAATTCTATAGCCCGAACTTGCTCCATATAACAAAAACAATGAAAAATATCGCAAGTACAGTCGATAATCCACGCAAAAACTTCTTATTATTCTTCCCTGACCACCAGTTCAGAAACAGTAATCCCCATAAACACAGAACGAAAATTACTGTTTTTATGATCCTTAATAAAAATGGAGTCATAATCTCTTCCTCCTGTTATTTACTCTCCAATGAGAGCAACCGACAGATAACTCTCATTTCTAAGTCTTTTTACTTTTTTATAGGGAAAAATTCCGCTATACCGATCCTTATCGACGTCATTTTCAAAAGGAAGTAAAACAACCTTCTGCGGAAATCGCTTATTCCTATCGACAGGAATATCCGCCGGCTTCATTCCTGCATAACTCGTATTTTCCGTCCTCCTTATAAGCAGTTTTGAGAACATTCTTACGTCATTATAAGTCTCCATCGTAAATACATCCCCTTTTACCTTGTTACTATCTAAAGAAGATTTAAGTTGATCGAAACGCATTACAATCGCAAGAAGCTGTTTATATCGTCTAAGATCATTTTCAAGCGAATCATACTCCTTCTGAATTTGAGACATCCTTTGTTCCACCGTCAAAACAGATAAACTCACAAGACACGGATGCTCCCACATACTCTTCGGGGCCTTTCTTTTACGGGAGAGTCTTCTACATCCAGCCAAATACAACTGAATATCCTCTAATGCTTTCTCTATCTCCTCCCGGTTTTCGGCATCTGGGGCGATTTTGTCAACATCCATGTAAGAAATACTGTCAAAGTCAAAAATTACAGAAATAATATCATCCCGATCCTCTGATTCGACATCTTTTTTCTTGTCTACACATATCCCACATTCGACAAACACATTAAAACCGTCAACCTGTAAAAATTCTAAACAAATTTTTAAGTATTCTTGACGTAATTGGATTTCTTCTATTTCTTTTTTGATTTCTGGTCGGGTAGTTCGGCGTAAATCAAACCAGCGATGTCCTTCAAAAGCAAGCTCACGAGCGCGTTCTTTCAGAATTTCTGTGATTAGCTTTTCTTGGCTCATTGCATTTATTTCATTCTTCTTTTGTTCATAACCTTCTGGTGTATAACGATTCTCTACTAACTTTAGAAGTCGTGAACGTGCTTCAGGCAATTTGTTTAAATGTGCAGCAGCTTCTGCTGAATTTAAATAAAACTCTCCAGTGCGGAAAGTACATTTGAATTTAGATTCACCACTTTTGATAGAAGTATAATCTCCATTTTTATTTGCTTGATAGTACTTGTTTGGGCGTAGATCTTTTCCTTCCTCATATTCTTGTAAAAATGCAGGGTATAGTAAGAGTGATCCGGCATAATCGCTATTCGGGAAAATTTCATAGGCAGTGATCATTTCTACAGATGTAAATTCATTAGGAAGTTTGTCTCCTTCATCGTTTAGGTTCACTAATGTTGATTTTCCGGCTAGTACACGTTCCGAAGATTCATAAGATTTGCCCCATTCACCCATGTATAAATATACCCGTGATTCCATAGCATCTACTGACAATGTTGAGAAACGGTATGAATATTGAACTTCCCATTCTTTTTTATTAATCAGTTTCCTTGCTGTTTCTATATCAGACAATATGGAGGTATATATTTCTTTTACAGTGTTTCGTGATGGTATTTCTTCTAAATCAGTATTGAGTTTGAGAGGAACTGCTTTGGTTTCTAATGCTCCGGCAGCTGTATAAGGTTGTCCATAAAGGTTGACCAATATAAAGTGCATATATGCTCTCATGAGGTAAGCTTCTCCAACTAATTGATTAATATCTTCTTGGCTTCCTTCTGATATTTCATCCTTTTTATCGATGATTGCGTTGGCATAATAGATATTGGTATAATAGGCCGCCCATCCAAATTGTCTCGTACTTGCATTCGGATTAACATCATTCCATTTTTCAACATCTCCTAAAGAATTTTTGGAAGTGGCATCAGACTGT
>ERZ773115.2387-NODE-2387-length-14804-cov-2.777205_pt1 | contig 14804 bp, 10 predicted proteins | sample MGYA00511116_ERZ773115 | MGnify/ENA primary metagenome ERZ773115 (study PRJEB29015, sample SAMEA2737869) | human gut metagenome | biome: human gut; feature: human-associated habitat; material: faeces | place: China | collected 2012 ... | reverse complement strand
GGTTATATCCGAGCCAGCCCGGATTCTCCCCGCCGCTCTTTAAGACTTCCAGCATCGTCTCCATCTTCGCATCGGTATTGTCCGCGAAATTCAATGCCAGCGCCTCCAGAAGCGCCGGTTTCTTCGGGGAACCGTACTCTAATTCGCCGTGGTGCGCAAGGATGCAGTGCTTTAACTCCGCCGCTGTCTTTGCCGGGAATCCCGGAATCTCCTTAATACGGTCTGCAACCATCATCGTGCCGATCACGATATGACCTAAGAGCTGACCGTCGTCCGTATAATCATTTTCCGGAAATGCGGATAATTCCTGCACTTTTCCGATGTCGTGGAACAGCGCCGCCGTCAGAAGCAGATCGCGGTTCAGCGCCGGATATGACTTCGTGTAGAAATCACAGAGTTTCATAACACTTAACGTATGTTCCAAAAGTCCGCCCACAAAACCATGATGCACACTCTTCGCCGCCGAATGGAAGCAGAATTTCTTCACAAATGCCTTATCTTCCAGGAAATAGCTGGATGCCAGCTTTTTCAGGTACGGATTCTGGAAAGACTGCACCAGAGCCGTCAGCTCCTGATACATTATCTTGATATCCTTTGAGCTGACCGGAAGGTAATCGCTTTCCTGATACTCGCCCTCGTCCGCCTTGCGTATGCGCTTGATATTTAACTGGTTGGAACCCTGGAAAACCGTCACATCGCCGTCCACATAGACGTACTGCAGCGGCTCAAAATCATTGATGCCCGGGGAACTTAAATCCCAGATTTTGCAGTCTACCGTGCCTGTTTTATCCTGAAGCAGCACGGAAGCGTACTCTTTTCCGTTTTTCGTCACCGCGTGCTGTTTCGTCTTACATAAATATACGTCCGAGACTCTCATTCCTTCCCGGAACTGTTCAATATATCTCATTCTGCCTATATCCTCCTGAATTTCTATCTGGCGCGCAGAGATACCAAAAATGGAATTTCCGTGTATCCGTCGCGCCCTTTCCGCATCACATTTACCGATACAGACACGCCGCTCGCGGAATTTTCAATCTGCGCCTGGAGATCTTTGAAACTTCCGATCTCCTTTGTGCCAAATTTCACAATAATATCGCCGGGCTGGATGCCAGCGTCATATGCCGGGCTGCCGGAGACTGCCTCCGTCACGTAAACGCCCGCCGGAATGCCGCTCCCCTGCATCGCACGGCTCACATCCTGTCCCAGGATGCCCAGATATGCCGCCGAAGCGCCATTCGTCAGCCGCTCCAGAATCGGCTTGTAGCTGGAAATGGTGTACGCCGCCGTCCGATCCGTACAGCTCTCGCTGCGGCAGGACTCCGATGTCCAGCCGACCATCTCTCCGGCTGTATTGATCAAAAAGGTACCCGTCTGCGAATTGCTGCTGATATCCGCATACAGGATCCGCGTCAGTCCATCTGTAATCTGCACATTGCGCGCCACGTAGGATACCGTTCCGAACGAAAGCGAATGCACCTGTCCGGACGGACCGCCGATACCTACGAGGACATCGCCTGCCTTGACCGTATATGAATTGGCAAGTGAAAGCACCTGCACCTTTTTCCGCTCTTCTTCCGGCAGATTGCCGGACGGCACCGCCACAACTGCCATTCCGAGCACTTCGTCAATCTGGCGCACTGTACCAGCGATCTTCGTTCCATCCGAAAATCTCACATTGATCGAATCTGCTGCCCGCACCGCATCGGCGTAAGTAAAGATCAGAAATTCTCCATCACTCTCCGCGATGACTGCACCTGCATAATCACCCGTATTTTCCACCGGGTTTCCAAATATATCCGTATCCTGTTTGCCGGAGCTGACCGTCACGATCGACTTATCACCCTGTTCCCCGATTCCACGCAGCACCGACGTCATCGAATTGAAATTGTCTGCGGAAAACTGATAGCTGGAAAGCGCCTCGCTGACCGCCTCATCAATCTCCTGCTCCATTTGTTCCGGCTGCGCTGTCATATCCGCATCTGCACCGTCCGACGGCGAAACAGAGTCCGGATCGTCCTTGGAAAACTCGACTGAGGATGTCTCCTGCATCCCATTTTCCTGAAACCACCGATCCGCAAACGGCTTTACCGCCGCAAACGAAACCGCCGCGACTCCTCCAAATGCGGCTGACGCGCATACAAAGAGAGCCACCCGCTTCGCAATCTGTTTTCTGGTCAGCGGCGGCTTCACTATCGTTTCTCTCATGAATTCCCGTTTTTCCTTTTTTTCAAGTTCTTCTGAATCCGGCATTTCACTTTCCCCTTTGCATAACATATCCTAATTATACTTTCCTTCTTAAGGTTATGCAAGAAAAAAGTGCGAATGCTTGGCTAGACGGCGGGGAATGTGATATAATGTGAACACTTGACGAGGTCTTTTCGAGTCTAGTGAGAACTTATACCTGACCACTTAATGAGGTCTTTCACGAATTTAGTGGTCACGGTATCATGTGAACACCATTTAAATTAAGAGGATTACCACAACATGAATGAAAAAGCATTAAAAACTCTCGAATATACAAAGATCATCGACCAGCTCACGGAGTACGCCTCCACGGAGATGGGAAAACAGATGTGCCGGGAACTGCAGCCGTCCTGTGATCTGGGGACGATCCGGCAGAGCCAGACGGAGACGACCGATGCCCTGACGCGCGTCCGCATGAAGGGAAGTCTCTCCTTCGGCGGCGTGAAGGATGTGCGTGGTTCCATGAAACGTCTGGAAATCGGAAGTTCCCTGGGGATCCCGGAGCTTCTCGCTGTCAGCTCCCTGCTGACAGTCGCTGCCCGCGCGCAGAGCTACGGACGCCATGAGAAATCCGAAGAATTTCCAGATGATTCCCTCGATGAGCGCTTCCGCGCCCTGGATCCGCTGACGCCGGTCAACAATGAGATCAAGCGCTGCCTGCCATCCGAGGATGAGGTCAGCGATGACGCAAGTCCGGGACTTGCCAAAGTGCGCCGCTCCATGAAGATCGTGGGCGGACGCGTCCATACCCAGTTAAATTCTATTTTAAATTCCAGCCGGACCTATTTACAGGATGCCGTCATCACAATGCGCGACGGGCGCTACTGCCTGCCGGTCAAGGCTGAGTATAAATCCCAGGTCCCAGGCATGGTGCACGACCAGTCCTCGACCGGTTCGACTGTATTTATCGAGCCGCTCGCGATCGTCAAGCTGAACAACGAACTGCGCGAGCTGGAAATCCAGGAAAAACGGGAAATTGAGTTCGTTCTGGCAGCTCTTTCCAGCCAGCTTATGCCTTACACCGACGCGATCCTCTCGGATCTTTCGATTCTGGCAGAGCTCGATTTCATTTTCGCAAAGGCAGCTCTTTCCCGCCACTATAACTGCGTGGAACCGAAATTTAACAACAAACGGTATATCAATATCAAGGACGGACGCCATCCGCTCTTAAATCCGAAACAGGTCGTTCCGATCAACATCTGGGTTGGCGATTCGTTTGACCTTCTGATTGTGACGGGTCCAAACACGGGTGGTAAAACCGTTTCTTTAAAAACCGTCGGACTCTTTACCCTGATGGGGCAGTCAGGACTCCATATCCCGGCATTTGAGGGATCCGAGCTGGCTGTTTTTGACAATGTATTTGCCGACATTGGCGATGAGCAGAGCATCGAGCAGAATCTGAGTACATTCTCCGCCCATATGACGAATATCGTTTCGATTTTAAATGAGGCGGACGCCAATTCGCTCTGTCTCTTCGATGAGCTCTGTTCCGGTACCGACCCGACCGAGGGCGCGGCGCTGGCGATTGCGGTTTTAAATTTCCTGCACAACATGACCTGCCGGACGATCGCAACCACGCATTACAGCGAATTAAAAGTCTTTGCGCTGACCGCGCCAGGCGTTGAAAATGCCTGCTGCGAGTTCAACGTCGAGACTCTCCGCCCGACCTACCGCCTGCTCATCGGTATTCCAGGAAAAAGTAATGCATTTGCCATTTCCCGCAAGCTGGGGCTGCCGGATTATATCATCGACGAGGCGAAAAACCAGATGGAGCAGAAGGACGAATCCTTCGAGGATCTGCTTGCCAATCTGGAAAACAGCCGCGTGACCATTGAAAAAGAGCGCGAAGAGATCGCCTCCTATAAACAGGAAATTGAAACGCTGAAGAACCGCCTCCAGCAGAAGGAAGAACGTTTCTCCGAGCAGAAGGAAAAAATGCTTTCCAAAGCCCGCGAGGAAGCTCAGAAGATCCTTCAGGATGCAAAGGACACCGCCGATCAGACGATCCGCAACATCAACAAGCTTGCCAAGTCTTCCGGCGTCAATAAAGAACTGGAAGCCGAGCGGACCAAGCTGCGCGGCAAGATCCAGGATGTAGACAAGAAACTGGCAGTTAAGAAAACCGCCGCACCGAAAAAAGCCGTTTCCGCGAAAAAGCTGCGTCTCGGCGATACCGTGCGCGTTCTCTCGATGAATTTAAAGGGAACCGTCAGCTCCCTGCCGAACGCCAAGGGCGATCTGTATGTACAGATGGGAATTCTGCGCTCCCTCGTCAATATCCGCGATCTGGAAATGGTCGAGGAAGCATCCATCACCGGACCGGGACTTTCCGGCACGCATACGGGTGGTTCCCGCGGATCCGGAAGCGGAAGCAGCAAGATCAAGATGTCCAAGTCCTTCAGCGTATCGCCGGAGGTCAACCTGATTGGCATGACCGTCGATGAGGCGATCCCGGTACTCGACAAATACCTGGATGATGCCTACCTGGCGCATCTTCCGCAGGTCCGCGTCGTACATGGTCGTGGAACCGGCGCTTTGAAAGCGGGCGTACACCGCCACTTGAAGAAATTAAGCTATGTCAAGGAATACCGGCTTGGCGAGTTTGGCGAAGGCGATACAGGCGTTACAATCGTGACATTTAAATAAGAAATATCCATAACTGTGAAGGTACTGAACAGTTACAAATATCCAAAAAAACAGGAGGAATCAACATGGCTGAAAAGCAGCGCATTCTCATCGTAGATGACGACTACAACATTGCTGAACTAATCTCACTTTACCTGACGAAAGAATGTTTTGAAACGAAAATTGTCGGAGACGGGGAAGAAGCTCTCCGGGTATTTCCCGAATTTCAGCCCAACCTGATTCTCCTTGATCTGATGCTTCCGGGCATCGACGGCTATCAGGTCTGCCGCGAACTGCGAAGCACCTCCCAGGTGCCAATCATCATGCTCTCCGCCAAGGGCGAAATCTTTGATAAGGTGCTGGGGCTGGAGCTGGGCGCTGACGACTACATGATCAAACCATTCGATTCGAAAGAGCTGGTTGCCAGAGTCAAAGCCGTTCTGCGGCGCTACCAGCTGCCGGTGCAGATGCCTGCATCGTCCGTGACCGAACAGCATGGCAATTTTGTCGAATATCCGGATCTCATCGTCAACCTGACGAACTACTCCGTCATTTACAACGGACACTCGATCGAGCTGCCGCCGAAGGAACTGGAACTGCTCTATTTCCTCGCATCCTCACCAAACCAGGTATTCACAAGGGAGCAGCTTCTCGACCATATCTGGGGATATGAATACATCGGCGACACGCGGACAGTGGATGTCCATATCAAGCGGCTCCGTGAAAAAATCAAGGGCAACGACAAGTGGGCGCTGACGACCGTCTGGGGGATTGGATATAAATTTGAGGTAAAACGGTAACTGTTAGTAAAGGAACTGAACTGTTGCGCGGAGAGGTAACCGGAGGTTTACCATGAAATCAAACCACTACACACATTCTCTTTATTATAAACTGCTGATCGGCTATCTCATCTTCGGTCTGCTTGGATTCATCACGATCGCGACCATCTCCTCTGAGATGACCTACCGCCATCTGGTGGAACGCGAATCGGAGGTTCTGTATGACGAGGCGACCATGATTGCCGATCGGTGCAGCAAAGCCTACGAGGGTAAAACCATCAATCTCGACTCGGCATACCCGCAGATCGAGGCGGTTTCCGCCTATCTGCAGTCGGATATCTGGATCCTGAACCATGAGGGCACCATCGTTGCGGACAGCAGCGACAGTCGTACCGGCATCGCAATCGACGATTTCGACCCGACCGCACAGGGCAACCGGCTCTATTCCATCGGACAGTATTACAACCTGTTTGACAGCAAAGTACTCTCCGTTTCCGCCCCGATCACAGGCAATATGAAGACCTACGGCTACATCGTGATTCATATGCCAATCCAGAACATTGAGACGGAACAGAATGGATTTCTGAATATTGTTTACATAACATCGAGCATCCTGTTCTTCCTATCCCTGGTGGTGCTTCTTGTTTTTACAAAAGTGGTCTATTTCCCGCTCAAAAAGATTACGGTCGCAGCCAATGAATATGCAGCCGGAAACCTGGCACACAATATCCCGATTACCACCCACGACGAGATCGGCTATCTCGCCAGCACATTAAACTATATGTCCAGCGAGTTAAATGAAATGGAACAGTACCAGCACAATTTCATCGCGAACGTATCGCACGATTTCCGCTCGCCGCTGACCTCCATCAAGGGCTATCTCGAGGCGATTCTCGACGGCACAATCCCGCAGGAACTCTATCATAAATACCTGCACATCGTCATTTCCGAAACCGAACGCCTCAACAAGCTGACCCAAGGCATGCTGACACTCAACTCCCTGGACAGCAAAGGCTACTTAACCCGGACAAATTTCGATATCAACCGGACGATCAAGGATACCGCCGCAACCTTCGAGGGCACGTGCAGCGCGAAAGTCATCACGTTTGACCTGACCTTTGCGGATAGCATCCAGATGGTCTACGCCGATCTCGGAAAAATCCAGCAGGTTCTCTACAACCTGATCGACAACGCGATCAAATTCAGCCACGAGGATTCCATTATCAGGATTGAAACCACGGAAAAGCACAATAAGGTATTTGTCTCTGTAAAGGACAGTGGAATCGGTATTCCGAAGGACGAACTGAAGCAGATCTGGGAACGCTTCTACAAAACCGACTTATCGCGCGGAAAAGATAAAAAGGGGACCGGGCTGGGGCTTGCGATTGTCAAAGAGATTATTCAGGCACATGGGGAAAATATCGACGTTGTCAGCACCGAGGGCGTGGGGACAGAATTTATTTTTAGTCTGCCGAAGGCGACTGCGCTATAAAATCTGCTATTGTTATTTATAAAAGACTCCATAGAATCAGGAAAATACCTTGTTTCTACGGAGTTTTTCTTTTCTCTCATCTTTCCGGCTACAGCAAAATCAAAGCTTTAAACCATAAAAATGACTCTGTAGATGTACCGTTACAAGAATAGTATCTCCACAGAGTCACTCAATCAATTTTTGTCCTATTTCACATTTCCATAAATGCCTGCCATTTTTACGCACATCTACAAACTTCTACCGCGCCTCTTCCCCCGGAAAATGCGCGTCGGACCGCTTCAGAATCTCCCGGGCAGTCTTTGTCTTACCCAGACCGCCAAAGGTACAACGCAGTTCCAGCGGCAGCGACAGACCGATCTCATAGATTGCGCCGATCGTCTCATCCAGCGGGATCACCTTGTCATAACCTGCCAGTATCATATTGGCGCTGGCGAGCGCATTGCTTCCGCCCATGATATTTTTGCCGAGACATGGCCATTCAACACGGTTTCCGACCGGATCGCAGGCAAGCCCTGTGATATTCTGAAGCCCTACAGACGCCGCATCCATACAATTTTCGATGGTTCCGCCCATCATCGCCGTGAGTGCCGCCGCTGCCATACCGGAACCAGCACCGCACTCTACCTGGCATCCTGCTACTTCTGCCGAAAACGTCGCTTCCTCTGCGAAAAAGACACCGACCAGACCCGCAACCAGAAGTCCCTGTACTACCGTTTCTCTCGGAAGTGACAGCGCCCGCGCCAGTCCGATGACCGTTCCCGGCAGGCATCCGCAGGAACCACAGGTCGGTGCCGCTACGATCACGCCCATGGAGCTCTTGCTTTCCATCACCGCCGTGATACAGCGGATGATCTCATTGACAATCGGATCCGGAATCAAGCGTCCTGCCTGCTCGGCTGCTGCCACCTTGCTGACCTGCTCGCCCAGAATACGGTCCTGATATTTCGTCCCGGCTAATCCCGTCTCAACCGCCTGTTCCATGACCGACAAGAGCTGTTCCATCTGACGGTATACGGCTTCTCTCGACTGACCGCCCCGACAAGCTTCATATTCCAATGCATACTCCCAGGACTCCATCGGATGCTCTTTCGCATAATCAACCAGGGCGGCTGCCGTTGAAAATGGAACCTGACAGGTACTGCTGGAATGCGTCGGAAGCACCGGTTCAAGATAGCACGCCTGGCTGACACCCGCCACATCACGGATGGCTTGGATCACCTCTTTTGTCAGCGGAACAGCTAATTTCCAATTATATAAGATCTGACCATCCTTCTGACCGCTCTGGAAAAATTCAACATCCGGCAAAAGCGCTTCTATCTTTTTCTCAATTCCCGATGCCACATCCGCAATTACCAGAAGCTCATAGAAATCTCCGGCTATCTGCACCGAAAATCCTTCATATTTCTGCATCTCGACCATACCGCCGCCGACTGCGATCGCCTCCCAGTGTACGACATTTCCGTCCTGATCCCAGACCTCCGCCCGGTAATTGCCCGGATGCTCTGCCCCATAATCAAGGATCCGGTATTCGATCTCCAATCCCCGTTCTTTCGCAATCGCCTCATACTGTGCGACATCCGGCGCATCCAGCTCCATATTCAAAAGCCCGCTGGCAAATCCCATATCCGTTCCGTGTCCCGTGTGCGATGCCGCCAGCGCACCATTGACATCAAAATCAACAATCGCTTTTTTCACCGGTGCATCCAGAGATTGCCGGATCATGGAGGCGATCCGCGCCGCCCCCGCCACATGGGAACTGGAAGGTCCGCGCATCACCGGACCGAGTACATCATTGAAGATACTGCAGGGTAGTTTTTCCATGGTTTGTCCTCCTTTTTGTATCAATCATTCCATGTTTTTTATTCATCATTTTTGATTCGTGTTTTTGTAAAGGAAAAGGGAACGTCCAACTTCAACGTCCCCTCTCGTTTCTATCGTCCCATTAAAATAAATGGAATTCTGGATACTACCGGAACATTCGTAATAATCGCTAATGCTGCCAGCATCGCTACCAGGAATGGTATTGCATTTCGAACCGTATCTCCAAATTTACATCTTGCAATATTGGTTGCCGTGTATAAGCAGACACCTACCGGCGGAGTTGCCAGACCGATGGTCAGGTTCAGGCAGACAATCATACCAGTCTGAATCGGGTCAACGCCCAGGCTTGCCATCGCCGGTGCCAGAATCGGCGCTACCAGCATGATTGCCGGAGCACTATCCATAAACATACCAACAACCAGAAGAACCAGATTGACCAGTAACAGTTTCACTGCTAAAGAAGTATGAAGACCAACCAGCATATTCGTTACAGAAACTGCCCATCTCTCATTGGAGATAACCCATCCAAACAGATAGCAGCCGCCGACAATCAGCATAACCGTACCACTGTCGATCGCGCTGTCGATAATCGATTTCCAGAGCTCTTTCCAGCCAACGGTCCGGTATACAAATGCCGACAGAATCAGGGAATAAAGAACCGCTGCCGCCGCTGCCTCGGTCGGAGTAAAGAAACCACCCATGATACCGCCAACAACGATGATCGGAAGTCCGATACATGGAAGTGCCTGTCTGGTTGCTTCCCATTTTTCCTTCCAGCTTGTCTTAGGACCTGCTGAAAAATCACGTTTCACTGCAAATACATAGACAACCAGCATCATGATAATACCCATCAGGATACCCGGTACTACTCCGGCGATAAACATATCGCCAACGGATACCTTCGCTGCCGCACCGTAAATAACGAATGCCAGACTCGGTGGGATAATCGGGCAGCAGCAGGATGCACACGCGGTCAGACCTGCTGTAAACGCCGGATCATACTTTTCATCCTTCATTGCCGGAATCATCAGGCATCCAACTGCCGCCGTACCAGCTACCGCCGAGCCTGAAACTGTACCAAACATCATACATACCAGGATGTCTACCATCGCCAGGCCACCCTTGATATGTCCAACGAATGCCTGTGCGAAACGAACCAGACGCATGGTAATACCGCCGTGATTCATAATATTTCCTGCCAGAGCGAAGAATGGAAGACAAAGCATGGTAAAACTATTAATACCATAGATAATTCGCTGCGGAACCAACGCCAGGTTGGCATCACCGGTACTTAAAAGCGCATAGGAGACCGTCGCTACGATCAATACAAAAGCAATCGGAACGCCTAATGCAAGAAACAAGAAAAAGCTTCCAAATAAAATTATACTGCTGAACATATTGACCTCCTACTCTTCATCCCCCGGAAGAGGAATCTTTCTCGCTTCCCCGTAACATATATTTTCAAGAAGCTGCACAAATGTATAATAAATCATAATGAGACCGCTGACCGGAAGGGCTGCATAAAAGAGCGCCAGCGAAACCTTGATCGTCGTTCCCAGATGCGGAATCTGTGCAACTGTATAGTTCCAACCTGAAATTGTAAATAAAACAAGTGCAAATAATAAAATCACATCCGCCAGAACCAGCATAAACTGACGTATTTTTCCATGGCACAAGTTAATTACCATGTCAACACCGATATGAAGCAGATGACGGCTTGCTACGGCACTGCCAAGCATCGTGGTCCAAACGAAGATATAACAGGAGAACTCCGTTGCCCATGGCATCGTAGCTCCAAACCATCGCAAAATAAACTGGCCGATTACCGCGATACATAAAGCAATTGACGTAACCCCTAATGCAACTCTGGCAACCGTATTGATCACGTCGCCAATCTTGTGAAGTTTTTCAATCAATCCTGCCATTTTTCTCCCCTCTTTGTAAATGTACTCCCGAAAACAGGCTCCGGGAGTACATGATAGTTCAAAAATTATTGTACTTTATTTCGCTGCGCGAACCATCTCAACCAGACCTTCCCAGGTCGGATGTGCCGCGTACATTTTATCATATACCGGAGCAACTTTTTCTTTCCATGCATCAATATCAGTCGGACGTGTTACGGTATAACCTTTTTCTTCATACTCAGCAATCTTTGCCTCGTCATTTTCCAGGAACCAAGCTCTCTGCTCTTCGCCTGCTTTTATAGCTGACTCTTTCACGAGTTTCTGGTCTTCTTCGCTTAAACCCTCATACCATTTTGAAGAAGCAACAATGATACCGCTGGAATAGTAATGATGAATATCGCAGATATTATTAACAACCTCAATATAACCATCTGCTACTGCATATAATGCACTATTGTCTGTTCCATCTACAACGCCATTCTGAAGTCCTGTGAACTGCTCGCCAGATGCCAATGCAACCGGTGTAGCACCAAGTGCTTCGTAGGTTGCCACGCAAACTTCATTCTGCATGGTTCTCATACGAACGCCCTTCATATCATCTACGGTATTAATTGTCTTATCTTTAGTCAGGATATTTCTCCAGCCATCCTCATGGAAACCAAGTCCTGTAATTCCATCAACCGCGCTTAACTGCTCCAGAAGGGAATTGCCAAATTCTCCCTCCAGCGCTTTATTGACATTATCCTCATCCTCAAACAGGAATGGAAGCTCAAAAATGCCTAAATCTGGTACAAATCCGCCCAGTGCACCAGTTCCTACCCAGCCGATTTCCAGGTTATTATTCTGAACCATCTCAACACACTCAACCTCGTCGGTTGTCATATCGCCTGCATAAACCTCTACTTTAATCCGTCCGTTGCTGCCCTCCTCGACCAGCTTTTTAAAAGCATTCGCACCGTAATCATACGGAGAACCGGTTCCACATACATGTGCTACGCGGATCGTCATCTCCGCTCCGGAAGTATCTACGCTGGAACCACTATCTGCTGCTTCGGTTCCGGCTGCAGATGCGGATGAAGAAGAATTTCCGCCTGAACACCCCGCCATTGCCATCGCTCCGATTACCAATGCCATCGTACCGCAAAGCCATCTCTTTTTCATAAAGTATCCTCCTTTATACTGTTTTTATGTGAACTCCCGAGGTACTTCTTTCCCTCAGAAGTACCTCCCTGTACCTTTAAACTTTTATTTTGTGTCTATCGATTTAGCCTAATAAGAAACCTTCCGGGAATGGATCGTCCGGATCGAATAACCATGTACTCTCTCCCATCACAAACGCCCGTCCGCTGATCTCCGGTACTACTGCCGGAATTCCTGCCACCTCTGTCTCTTCAACGATATGGCAGTGGAATAAACTTCCAATCAGGCTCTCATGCACAAACGACTGTCCGACTGCCAGCTTTCCTTCCGCATGAAGAAGTGCCATCTTCGCTGATGTACCGGTTCCGCAAGGGCTTCGGTCAATCGCTGCCGGGGGAATGACAACTGCATTTTTTACATCCGAAACCCCTTCTGTACCCGGTTCGAAAAATTCCACATGCGTTACCTGGTTCATGATTTCCAGATACGGATGCTTGACTGTTACCTGCTCATTGATAAACTTTTTAAGATAATTTCCTTTTTCGACAATCTCTTTTGCATTTTCTTTATCCAGCTTTAAGCCCATTGCCGATGCCGGTACTAACGCAAATACATTTCCACCGTATGCGATGTCTAACGGAATCTCACCATATCCAGGAACCTGTACCTTTACATCCCGATTCATCACAAATGCCGGGGCATTTTTAAAGGATACCCGCACCGCCTTGCCATCTTTCACCTCAATTTTCACTTTTACCAGTCCAGATGGTGTATCTAAGGTCGCATATGTATACGGTTCCTCCGCTTTTAAGAGTCCGCTTTCAATCAGTGCCGTTGAAACTCCGATCGTATCATGTCCGCACATCGGCATCCAGTTTCCAACCTCGTAATATAAAACACCAAAATCTGCCTCCGGATTGCACGGCTTGGTAACAATCGTTCCGGACATTACGTCATTTCCACGCGGTTCAAAACAAATTGCTTTTCTCATCCAGTCCTGTTCCTGCATCATATAGAGCATCTTTTCTTCCATCGTGTTCCCCGGAATTTCCGGAAATCCCGATAAAATGGTTCGGGTTGGCTCTCCCTCTGTATGTGTCTCGATACAGGTTACTGCCTTTCTCCCCTTAATCTCCTGCAAACAAAATTCATTCTTTTTTTCCATAGGCTCCTCCGTATTAAAAATTTTGTCCGTTCTCTTTCAGTTTTCTGAAATCTCGTTGTTAAAATCATATCATGATGAAAACTTTCAAAAAACATCATTTTTAATACAAAGTTTTTTGTGTTTTGGTTATTATGATGCATGACGTCAGTTAACGGTAGATACTTTCGGTTCTATCATAGTATACTTTTGGATACTTTTTCTATTTTCAAAGTTTTTCCACTTGCAATAATCATAACAACATTTTATTATGCTTTATATATTATCAGTCTATTAAAAATAGTTTAAAACAATAGTTGGACTATAGTCTAGTATTGATTCCATTTTGTTTTCACTAATTGAATACTCACGGGAAAGGAGGCATCTTCATGAGTGCTGAAAATCTTTTTACAACATCACGAATTGAAAACGTCAATCAGATCATTGCTGAACTTTACGACGATTCAATTCTTCTTGAAAAACGGATGGAGAGTTTTTTCCTGAACCTGAACAATATTGTTTTCTTTGAAAAAGCAAATTTTTTGTTTTACCAAAAGCAGGGACAGAATTACAAAACCCATTCCATCTACACCATCAACTGGAATGATGAACAGAAACGGCGATATCAGGAAGAATACTGCCATATGGACGATGTTCTGTCGATTCTGGACTCCGACAGCAATGTAACTTTCCTGACCAACCAGCTGTTCAATCAGGAGGTTCGAAAAAATTCTCTTTATTTTCAGGAATTTCTGCTTCCCATGGGGTTGCATGATTCCATTGAAACGAATTTTTCGATTCGGAACCGGGATCTGCGGGGTGTGTTTTCCATCCACCGATCCAACGATAAAAAAAATTTCCTGCCAGATGAATTAAGCCTTGTCCGGTTATTCCAGCCGCATTTCTGCAACGTATTTAAAAATTACGGGCGGGAGCTCAACATCGGACGGGCATTTCATGTACTGGAAAATTACAACTGCATCGGAATCGGCTGTTTTGACGATAAACTGAATTTTATCGGGTGCAACACAACCTACCATACATACATGGAGAATCATGGATTTGCAGATTTATCCAACAACCCCATTTCCAACTGTTTTCGCTCTCTTTGCCGTCAGCTGCTCCGTTCTGGAAGCATTACCGGACAAAATATCGAATACAAGATGGAAAACAGCCCTTTGTTTCTGGAGGTAAGCCGCTCCCATCTTAAGGAGGGACCAGACAACGACTGCTTTGTATGTCTGTTCTTCGATTTATCCTATGTGATGGATCGTACTCTTTCCCAGATCAGCCGGGATTTTTCCCTGACGAACCGAGAAGTAAATGTTTTAAGCCTTTTACTGCGCGGCTATTCCAACGATCAGATATCTTCCACCCTCTTCGTCAGCATCCCTACTGTCAAAAAGCATCTGGCTTCCATTTATTCCAAAATGGAAATCAAGAGCCAGAAGCAAATTCTGGAACGCATTCATTTCTACGACAAATAATTTTCGCATTAATCTTGTTTAACCACGAAAAAAGGGAGTCCGCTCATCCTGCAGACTCCCTTTTTCGTGCCCCTTTTTACTCTAGCTTTCCTCCTTGCTCTTCCTGGGTTTCTCTTTTTTCGTTCTTGATCTCCCAATGAATCAAAAATGTAAGCATTGCCCGAAGGACAA
>ERZ773115.2381-NODE-2381-length-14868-cov-3.247148_pt1 | contig 14868 bp, 6 predicted proteins | sample MGYA00511116_ERZ773115 | MGnify/ENA primary metagenome ERZ773115 (study PRJEB29015, sample SAMEA2737869) | human gut metagenome | biome: human gut; feature: human-associated habitat; material: faeces | place: China | collected 2012 ... | reverse complement strand
TAATTTCGGCATCTGGAGTTTTTCGGGACAATAAAATTACAGTTTCCACATGTTTTGTCCAAGGAAAAAGGTCCACCGGCTGACACTCCTTTGCCTGATACCCATGTTTTGTCAGATACTTTAAATCCCTTGCAAGTGTCTCCGGATTACAGGAAATATACACCACGCGTTTCGGTGCAAGACGGACAACCGAAGATAAATGCCAGTTTCAGGAGTAAGAAAAAGCCTGTAAGAGTAGAGGTTAATAATAAGAGAATTCCTGTTGTTTATAAACAATCCCAATTGAGTATAAAGCTGGTAGATTAACACTCATTTTTAATGAGGAATGTGTTTTGTTTTTGTATAAACCTACATAAAATTAGGGATATTTTATGTAGGTTTGCATTGTTTTATCAAATATGAATCCTATGAATAATCTGATACGACATATAACAAGCCTTATATTTATTTCTTTTTTTCTGTCTGCCTATCCGATTTCTTATTCCTTTCGCGGTCTGTCAGAAACAAATGGATTATCTGATTTAACGGTCAGTGCCTTGTATAAAGACTCCGTAGGTTATCTTTGGATTGGAACAGCTACGTCAGTTGAATGTTTTGATGGCTTCCGTTTCAAGCATTATCCGATATTCGGAGATGATGAGAAACTGAAATGGGTGAATGTTATTGCAGAAACGCAAGGCAATCAGATTTGGGTGGGAAATGATATGGGCCTTTGGCGGATAAATAAAGAATCCGGTAAATTAGAACCGTTTGTTGCTGAAGTGATAAAATTCGGAGTTCGTTCTTTATTGACCGATGCGCAGGGAACCTTATATATTGGCAGCGAAAAAGGATTGTTTGTCTGCAAAAATAATGAAATGAAGCAGATTACTATCAATGCGGATATGTGGTCATCGGATAATTTCATAGTCGATTTGAATATGGGAGAAAAAGATACATTATGGATTCTGACCCGCTCCAAACTATATTCAATGAATCTGTCTACCCGAAAAATAACTTTATGTCCATACGGTGACAATGATAGACAGGATTATACTTATCAGAAAATGGCACGAATTGGTTCCAGGCTCTATTTAGGAACAATGGAACATGGAGTGGTTGTTTTCGATATATCGACAGGGAAGTTCAGGGATAATTGGATTGATTTGGGATGCAATGTAATTTCCTCTTTGTCGGGTGACGGAAAAGATATACTTTATGTTGGAACAGACGGAAATGGAGTACATTTTGTATCTGTCACGGAAAATAAGGTTATGAAATCTTTCTGCTATGAACCCGGTACTAATGGCGGAATCCGCTCTAACTCAGTCTATTCATTGCTGGTGGACAGAGAAGGATTGATATGGGTTGGATTCTATCAGTTGGGACTTGATTATACACTGTATCAGAGCGGGCTTTTCTCTACCTATTCTTATTCTCCTTATTTTGACTCAAAAGACATACCGGTACGGGCCATAGCTATCAATGAGAATGAAAGATTGATAGGTTCCCGCAATGGTTTGTTCTATGTTGATGAGAAGAATCGGCGTTTTAGGAGTTTCAAGTCACCTCAATTACGCTCTAATATGATAATGTGTATTTACCCGTTTCAGGGAAAGTATTATATCGGTACGTATGGTGGTGGCATGTATATACTGGATTCTTCTACATTAACTATCCGTGATTTTGAACCTTCGGAGACTCCTTTTGTGAAAGGACATGTTTTCTGCATCAAGTCGGACAATGACGGTTGTCTGTGGATTGCCACTTCAATGGGTTTGTATCAGTATAAAGATGGCGAACAACTCAATCACTATACCAGTTCGAACTCCAAACTCCCGGAAGGGAATGTGCTTGATATATGCTTTGATTCTACAGGAAAGGGCTGGATTTGTACGGCTACCGGTTTATGTATCTGGGATCCTTCCACTCGTAGCATAAAATCAGATGTATTCCCCGAAGGCTTTATACATAAAGAGAAAATCAGGACAGTATATGAAGATTCTTCCCACGAACTCTATTTCCTTCCGGATAAAGGCCCCATTTTTATTTCCGATTTGTCAATGACTCATTTTCGAAGACTCCAGCCAGGTACTCTTTTGGAAGGGAAAGACGCCATGTTTATGATCGAAGACCGTGAAGGGTGGCTGTGGATTGGTACGAATCTGGGCTTGTACCGTTATGATAAAAAAAGTACAATTGTTCCTTATACTTTTGTGGATGGATTACCGAGTTCTGTTTTTATTACCTGTTGTCCTGTTATAGATGCTTCGGGAACAATCTGGTTTGGCAATTCCAAAGGATTGATTTATTTGACCAGGGATTTACGTGATATAGATGAAGAAAATAGTTATCCCCTGGCTATCACAGATGTATATGTGAATGGTAAAGAACCTTATCATCCTGCTATACAGAGAGAACAGCATCTCTATAAAGTCTCTTTGGAACCGTCGCACAAGAATCTGACTATCTGTTTCTCCGGATTTACCTATTCCGATCCTGCATATATGTCTTATGAATATAAAATGGAAGGGATGGATGATGATTGGCAGTTGTTAGGTGGTAAATCCGAACTGACCTATTATGACTTGTCTTCTGGGAAATATCAATTCAAAATCCGTCGGATTGGTGAGCCCGGTTCAGAAATCTGTTTATCAGTGACTATTGCTTCCTCTTTTAACGCGACCTTATGGGGAACAATTCTATTATTGATTGCAATAATATGCTTAAGCTATGCTTATTACCGGAGAAAAAAGAACTCTCCGGTTCTTGCGGCGGACGTCATAGAAACCGAGAAACCGATAATTGAAGAAAAATACAGAAAGAGCAATGTGAGTATGGAAGAATGTCATCGGCTGGCAGACGAACTGGATATGTTGATGCAGGAAAAAAGACTGTATGTTAACCCTGATTTAAAGATTGCGGATTTGGCGTCAGTGCTGAACGTCTCTCCATATACATTGTCCTACGTGTTTAATCAGTTCTTGAACAAGAATTATTATGATTATCTGAATGATTACCGCATAGCTGAGTTTAAACGGTTACTTAATGAGGATGAATATTCAAAATATACCTTAAGTGCTTTAGCTGAACTGTGTGGTTTTAGTTCTCGCACTTCCTTTTTCCGCTATTTTAAAAAGACAACTGGAATAACCCCGAATGAATACGTCCAAAGTATAGGACGAACTAATGAAGATTGATTGTCGGAGTCTCATATAATAATTTGAGACTCCAGTTTGTGATTGTATAATTGATTGATTACCAGTAGGTATTACGACTTCTGTTTTCCTTCCAATAGGATGAAATCTATCCGCCCTTTTTTATTGTTTCTTTTCCGTATTTACCATTTATATTTGCCAGCGTAATGATAAACAAAAATCTAAGCAATGGAAAATATAAACATGAAATCCACTCAACTGGTTGCTGACTCTTATAAGAGTTATCATCATTCCGTTTATCTTTATATCTATTATAAAATAGGTAAGGACGAAGAAGCAAAAGATCTGTCACAAGATGTCTTTTTGCGTTTGATGGACTATAAGCAGATATTGCGTCCGGAAACAGTGAAACATTTTATATTCGCGATTTGCCGGAATCTAGTAACGGACTATTTGCGTCGTTTTTACAAAGCTCAAGAAGTAACTTCCTATCTTTTCGACCGGATTCCTACTTGTACCAATGAAGTGGAGAGTCAGATCATTGCCAATAATCTATTGACATGCGAATGGGAGCGCGCCAATCAGCTTCCTGAACAACGTCGGAAGATTTATATCATGAGTCGTTTCGAAAATAAATCCTCGGCTGATATTGCCGCCCAATTGGGAATTTCTTCCCGTACGGTGGAAAACCACTTGTTTATCAGTCGGAAAGAAATCCGTGAGTATATCCAACAGTGTATCTAATATTAGAATAAATAGTATAAATGTTAGTTTTAAATTTTATGTATATGAAAAAAAATCTCTTCAGATTCTCATCGAGAAGATTTCTATTCTCTACGGTGATGGCCTCTGCCCTTGTAACAGGTGCTCCGCAGGCGGTATTTGCCTATGTGGGAGAAGTACAGGCTGTTTCGCAGACTGGGACAATCAAAGGTAAAATCGTGGATTCCTATGGAGAACCTGTTATTGGTGCCAATGTCAAGGTGAAAGGCACTACCAATGGTACGATAACGGATATGGATGGAAACTTTACTTTGAATAATGTATCAGGTGGTACGTTGGTGATTTCTTTTATTGGTTATAAGACGTTGGAAGTTTCTGTAAAAGGGACGAATCTGGCTAAAATTATCATGCACGAAGATACAGAGGTGCTGGATGAGGTTGTCGTGGTAGGTTATGGTACTCAGAAAAAAGAATCGTTGACAGGCTCGGTAACAGTGGTCGACCAAAAACTTTTTAAAGACAAAGGTACGGTGCCCAATCCGCTTTCGGCTATGCAAGGTCAGGTTCCGGGCTTACGCATCACCCGATCGTCGGCTGCTCCTGGTGAAGAAGGATGGGGTGTCTCAATTCGTGGCTCTGTCTCGAAAAACAAGGTAGAACCTCTCTTGATTATTGACGGTGTACCAGCCAGTGGTGTGAGCGAGATGGCTCAACTCAATGCCGATGACATCGAAACCATTAACTTTCTGAAAGATGCTTCGGCTGCTATTTATGGCGCAAAAGCAGCGGGTGGTGTGATTTTGGTAACTACCAAACGTCCCGATGCCGGCAAAACCAAAGTGGAATATAGTGGTTCGGTTACACGTAAAATTGTGGGTTTACAGCCCCGCATGATGAGCATGGACGAATGGACGGACGGTGTGCTCCAAGCCCGTTTGAATGACGGCTATGGCGAAGATGACAACTGGGTACGTTATGCCCGTTTGGCTAAAGCGATGAAGGGGAGTTGGATTAATCTGCATGGTGGAAACAACCCCGATGAAGATCCCATTCCGGGAGGATTCCGTGGTGTGGCCGATTTTGTGTTTCACGATATGAACTGGACTGATGTGCTTTGGGGAAATGCCACTTCTACCCAGCATAACCTCAGCGTAAGCGGAGGTTCGGAAAAATCGACCTACCGACTTTCGTTGGGTTATTTGAACGACCAGGGGACGTTGCAATGGGGGAACAACTCGAACGAACGCTATAACGTACGTTTATTCAACAGTTTCAAGATAAACAACCGTATCAGCTTGGAAACCAACATGTCAGCTAGTCGTCAGCATCAGGTGGCTCCTACACAGATTGGTAGTATATTAGGCAGTAGCATACCACAGCCAGGGCTACCGGTTTCGACTATTGATGGCAAACCGTATGCGTGGGGAGGCATTCATACCCCTAACTGGTCGGCCGAATTGGGTGGTGACAACAAACTTGTGGTGACCACAATGAATGTGAACGAGATTTTGAAAGTGAACATTTTGGATGGTCTTGATTTTCAGGGAACTTTGGGATACTCAACGAACAATGCGGCCCGTGACGAACAATATCTTTCGATTGATTGGTATCAATACGACGGTACACCGATTCAAAATGAGAACTCTCCCTATCCCGCAAAAGAAAAATCATCGTATACTAAAAGTTCTGCGCGTACCGACAATTACACGGCATCAGCTTTCCTCACTTATAAGAAATTATTTGATGAGGTTCATGACATATCGCTTATGGGAGGTGTGCAATACGATTATGCCGCTTACGATTATAGCGGCACCAAAGCAATGGACGTAGAAGCGGCAATCGAATCGCTTAACGGTAAAGGACAAATTTACATAGACAAGGTAGACCGTTGGGAGGAAGCCATTCTCTCTTATTTCGGTCGCTTGAATTATAATTACAAGTCGAGATATATGGTTGAAGTGAATGCTCGCTACGACGGTTCTTCGAAATTTTTGCCCAAGAACCGCTGGAACTTCTTTTGGGGCGCATCAGCTGGATGGCGTATCACTGAAGAGAAATTCATGGAGAACTTGCGTGACTATGTGAATGAACTGAAACTACGTGCCTCATATGGTGAGGTAGGTAATCAAAATGGTATTGGACGCTATGACGGCATCCAACTTTACAATTACAAATCGAACAGTGGCGCTTTGTTGGGCAACTCGAAAGGAACCTATGTGGAATCTGCCGGACTGGTGAGCACCATGCGTACTTGGGAACGTATCTACAACTATAACTTGGGGATTGACTTCGGATTCCTCAACAATCGCCTTACAGGTACGTTCGAGGTCTTTAAAAAGAAAAACGACAATATGCTGGTTTCGCGTCTGCACCCCGGTGTATTGGGTGGAACTGCTCCCAGTACTAATAGCGGTAAGTTTGAGGCCAATGGTTACGATGCCAGCTTGACTTGGCGTGACAAGATAGGCGGTTTCAACTACCACGTTGGCGGTACGTTAACCTATATGACCAACAAACTAGTCGATGGAGGTAACATCGTGGTGAGCGCAGGTTATAACGAAGCTGTGAATGGCTACCCACTCAACTCGGTATTTGGTTACCGCTATGTGGGCAAGGTACAAAACCAAGACCAACTGGACTATTATGTGGACAAATATGTGGGCAGCAACTCTATCGCTCTACCTGCCAACTTGCGTTTGGGCGACCACATGTATGAAGATGTGAACAAAGACGGTAAACTGACACAAGACGACCTTGTATTTCTTGGTTCCGACGACCCAAAATATTCGTTCTCGTTTAATTTCGGATGCGAGTGGAAAGGATTTGATTTCAATACCGTGTTCCAAGGTGTGGGCAAGCGTACCATTTATCGTGAAATCGACTCTTGGAAAGTGCCTTTCAAAGCTATTTGGCTGAACACTACCAACCAGTCGGTAGGTAATGTATGGAGTCCTGAAACTCCCAATAACCATTTCCCTACTTATTCAAACAGTAATGACATCAATAACTACAACTACATTCCTTCTACCTGGTCGGCCGATAACGGAGCTTACCTGCGTCTCAAAGAGATTGTACTAGGTTACACATTGCCAAAGGCATGGATGAATAAGAGCGGTTTTATCAGCAACCTGCGTATTTATGTATCGGGCGCCGACTTGTGGGAAAAATCGTATATCACCGATGGTTGGGATCCCGAAGCCACCCGTAAGGTGGAAAACAAGCAACGCTATCCGTTTAACCGCACCGTGACTTTCGGTGTGAATGCCATATTCTAATTTTTATTCTTAATATTGAAGATAACAATGAAAAAAATAGCATATATTTTAGGAATCATTTGCGCCATGACCATGCAGTCGTGTTTAGACCTTGAACCCAAGACGCAATTGGCGGATACCAACTATTGGAAGTCGCCCGAACACTTCAAACTTTTTGCCACCCAGTTCTATGGCTGGTCGGCCGACTTTCGATGGCTCGACGACAGTCAGCACGCTGATATTCGCTCGGACTTGTTTGCCGGTAGCACGGTGAACATCTATAGTAACGGAACGAACAGTATTCCGTCGTCAGACAAGCATTATACCGACAATTACAATCGTATTCGTCAAACCAATACTTTATTGCAACAAGCCGATACGTATGAACAACAAGCCGACATTGCCATTTCGGTGGGGGAAGCCCGTTTCTTCCGTGCTTATTGTTACTTTGAGTTGTTGCAGGCTTATGGTGATCTTATCATTACCCGCACACCGCTCGACATCGACTCGCCTGAGATGCAGAAGGCCCGTAATCCGCGTACCGAGGTAGCTGACTTCATCATTGACGACTTGAAAGAAGCCGCTAAACTATTACCCGTCGATAAGGCTATCAGCAGCAGCGATGAAGGCCGCCTCTCCTGCGAAGCCGCTTTGGCATTTCTTTCGCGTGTAGCCCTCTATGAAGGTACATGGGAGAAATTCCATAATGGCGGTCAAAATACCGAACGTACAAAAGATTTGCTCAATACCGCAGCACAGGCGGCTCATGATGTGATGGCGGGCGGAGCATTCGAACTTTTTGCTCCTCAAGAATTGGGTACGGAGGCCTACAAGTATCTCTTTATCTTGGAAAATGAAAAGTCGAACCCTGCCAGTATCAATAAAACAGGTAATAAAGAGTATATCTTTACCCGCCGTCACGACCCTGTTATCAATTCTATTGGTTTCAACATTACACAAGGGCGTTTGGGCAATGCCTTGTACGTTACTCGCAAAATGGCTAATATGTATCTGCAAAGCAATGGGTTACCCATCAATCCCCAAACGTGGAATTACACGAAAGTGGATGATGAATATAAAAATCGCGACAACCGCATGAACAATCAGCTTATGGTGCCCGGACAAACTTACTGGGGTACAAACGGCGGACGCATTGATTGGAGCGGCAATGCAGCCGAAATAGCCAATGCCTCGCATAGGAACTTCATGCCTCAGACGGGTACGGGGTACTTTCCCCACAAGTGGTGTAGCGAACGCGACGGAGTGCCTACCGGTATGGAAGCTTACGATTTCCCTATCATCCGCTATGCCGAGGTACTGCTGAACTATGCCGAAGCCGTGTTTGAACGCGATGGACAAATATCGGATGAAGACTTAGCCATCAGTTTGAACCTGACACGCAAACGCATCAACCCCGAAATGCCTGACTTGACTAACGACTTTGTTACGGCGAATAATTTGGATATGCGCACAGAGATTCGTCGTGAGCGTACCATCGAATTTTTCGATGAGAATTTCCGCATTGATGATCTGAAGCGTTGGAAAACGGCCGAAGACGAAATGCCGATGAACCTCACCGGTGTGAAGTGGAAAGGTACCGATTTTGAAAACAGATGGCCTGATGCTTCCTTTAAGGAGAAAGATGGTGAAGGTTGTATTATCCACGAGAAAGGACGCAACTGGCATGAAAAGCATTACTTATTGCCGCTGCCCACCGACCAGCTCAAACTGAACTCCAACTTGAAACAAAATCCGGGTTGGAACCAATAATCCATTCATTATTCATTTATAAAGTAATCGAATTATGACATACAAAAATATACTTCAAAAGGGTGCGTTTGCAGCACTGATTACAGCTGGCTTGATGATGACCGTTTCGTGCAACGATGACGATGTATCCCCTGTTTTAGAAGAGAGAGTGCTCGTTAAGGAAATCAACCTTGAAGTGACCTCCGAACTGCCTCTGCTGATAGGCACTGACACTTTGATAAAATATACTATAGGTCCTGATGAGGCTTTCAACAAAGAGGTGGTATGGAAATCGACTGTGCCCGATGTGGCTACCGTAGATGCCGAAGGACGCATCACGGCAGTGAAGGCCGGTAGTACGGTAATTTCGGCCAAGCCGGCTGTGGGCTATTCTGTCACTTCGACCATTAATGTGAAGATAGTAAACGAAATTATTCACATCACTGATATCAATCTCACTAATGAAGACCTCGAAGTGTTTGTAACCTCGACTTTGCCCCTCACTTGGCAGACTACTCCGGCCGACCCCACTTACCCCGGGTTGATTTGGAAAAGCCTAACTCCCGATAAAGCCACCGTCAATGAAAAAGGCGAGGTGAAGGGCATAGCTGAAGGAAAGGCACGCATCCAAGTTACCGCTACCGACGACAAACATTTCACGAAAGAGTTTGAAATTAAGGTGAAGCCCATTATCTATATCGAAAGTATGGAATTTGTGAAAGAAACAGACAAACTAGCTTTGGGCGAAACCTACACTCCACAGATGAATGTAACGCCGATAGATGCTACGCTTTCGTACATCGCATGGGAAAGCAGTAAGCCGGATGTTGTAGAGATTGACGAAAAAGGCCGGTTCGTGGCGAAGGCTTATGGCAATGCAGTAATTACCGCTTTGGCCGACTATGGTGATGGTAAACCTGTCAAAGCTACGATGAGTGTCAGCGTGAGCGAAGGTTTAATGAACGACCAGTTTACTGTCGAGAATATCTGGCAGCCATTCGGAAACTTTACTCACCGGGAATTTGAATGGATGGAGAATGACGGAGTACTTCGTATTTTCCCCGGTGAAGATAAGACTTACAAAGCTGTTCGCATTTGTCGCACCGGCGGTTTTGGGTTCAACGTAACCAACTATCCCATCTTAGCCTTTAAAATGAAATTTCCCGAAAATGTGTTCGAAGCATCAACGAGTATAGAGTGGTATCTAGACATTTGGGGCGGAAGCGGTATTACCGTAGCCGGTAAATATGGCGAAGATACCGATAAAGGAAAAAATGCCATGACTGTGGTAGATTGCGGTGAATACAAAGTATTCTACGCCGACTTTACGAAGAAATTCCTCGGCAAGAATCAACAGTATATGCCTACTGCATTGACGAAGTACGACACGGTGGAACTTCAATTTTGGAAAATATGGTATGAAACCAATGAAACAGGTAGCATTTATGTGGATTGGATAAAGACTTTCGAATCGGAACAAGAACTGAAAGATTTGATAAAGAACGAAAGTGGTAAACAATAGCATCTACTTTCTCTGCAAACTGATTGAATAACAAAACGAAAATTGAATGTATGAAAAATCTGATTTATACCTTCGTGAGCAGCATAACGTTTGTGTTGCTGATCGGCTGTAGTGCTGAGTTTGAGAATGGAACTCCCGAACCATGGCAACGCGAAATCAACCCCAATGAAAATTATGAGTACATCATCAAGCATCCTTGTCTGGTGAACACCGAAGCTGACTTTGAACGCGCACGCCGCAAAGTGAACGAACGTGCCGAACCTTGGATTAGCGGTTGGGAAAAATTGTGCGAAAGCCGATTTGCCCAACTGAGCTACAACGCAAACCCGCAAGAAGAAATTGTACGTCACTCGCAAGGTGGCAACTTCAATACGGCCGCTTTCGATGCCGGTGCCGCTTATCAGTTGGCTGTACGCTGGAAAATTTCGGGAGATGAAGATTATGCCAAGGCAGCTGTTAAAATTCTGAACGGATGGGCTAAGACTTGTAAGGGGGTGAATTATAAAACATGGCCCGACGACAGCCATCGTCTGCTTGCCGCCGGATTTATCGGATACCAGTTTGCTGCTCCCGCTGAATTGATGCGGGATTACGAAGGCTGGAAAACCGAAGATTTTGAAGTCTTCAAGAAATGGATAGATAAAACTTTCTATCCTATCTGTGATGATTTTTTGGATAACCACTTTAATTCTTCAGCCATTTCGGGCTGGATGAGTTGGGATCTGCCCGCCATGCTCACGATTCTTTCTATCGGCGTGCTGAACGATGACGATGCCAAGATTAAACAAGCCTTGGAATTTTTCTATCACGGAAAAGGTATGGGCTGTATCGAATGGTCGGTGAAAGGCATGCACGAGGATCCTGCGGGAAAAGTGAAAGGCAGACATTTGGCACAGAGCCAAGAGATGGGACGCGACCAGGGGCACGCTACTCTCAACGTAGGCTTACACGCTTACTTCTGTCGTACAGCCTATAACATGGGTATCGACCTTTTTGCCTATAACGACAACATCATTCTCGACCTCTGCGAATATACGGCTAAGTATAACTTAACTTCGGCCGAAGATGTGGAAATGCCTTTCGAACCTTACTATCACCCCAAATACGGTTGGCACGAGAAGGTGTCGGCCGACGGTAAAGGGCGTGCCCGTCCGGGATGGGAACTCCTTTACAACCATTATGCCAAGGTGAAAGGTATGAATGCTCCATATTCGCAAGCTTTTGCCGAAAAAGAACGCCCCGAAGGATATGGCGAGCGTGGTACTGCCGAAGCCGGTGATTTGGGGTTTGGAACATTATTGTATACTGAAGAATAACTTTTTGAGATTTTCTTACTGATTTCAAGGAGTTAAGAGGTTAGACTTCTTAACTCCTTGATACTACTCTGTGAAACCTTCACAACTCTTTCCTTATGATAAATAGATTATTTCCTACCTTATTATTCTTTATCTGCTTCTTTTATAGTTTGCCTCAAACGGCAAAGGCGCAAAACAACGAGTGGGAAAATCCCACCAAATATGAGTGGAACAAAGAGAAACCACACGCTGACTTTCGCCTTTATGAGCGGACAGATGATGCTGTGAACGATAATCCACAAAAATCGTCTTGGCAATACTCGTTGAATGGTACGTGGAAATTTGTTTATGCTCCCTCTATCGCAGAAAGCATAAAAGATTTTTATTGTACAGATTTATCCGACAATGATTGGGATACAATTACTGTCCCTTCCAACTGGGAAATCCAAGGATTCGGTGAGCCGATAATTCGCAACATTCAGTATGTGTTTTCACCCAATCCACCTTATATCGACGTTGATAATCCTGTGGGGACTTACCGGCGCACATTTACGGTTCCTCAAAACTGGCAGGGGCGTGAAGTGTTGTTGCACTTCGGTTCCATCAGCGGCTACGCCCGTATCTATGTGAACGGACAGCAGGTGGGTATGACTAAAGCATCCAAGACTCCGGCAGAATTTAATGTGACAAACTATTTAAAAAAAGGAGAGAACTTACTTGCTGTACAGGTGTATCGCTGGCACGATGGCAGCTATATGGAAGACCAGGATTTTTGGCGTCTAAGCGGTATCGAACGCGATGTTTTTCTGACCGCTTATCCCCAAACGACCATTTGGGATTTCTTTTTGCATGCAGGACTGGACGATACCTACCGACACGGGCAATTTCGGGCTACTGTAGACTTGCGTTCGTTCAATGCTAATGCAACTCTACAAAAAGGGACACTTACACTCGAATTGAAGGACGCAGGGGGGAAGACTGTCTTATCTGCGCAGAAAGCATATTGTATCTCAGATATAAGTACTACACTTACTTTCGAAGGCACTGTGCGCAATGTACGGAAATGGAGCGCTGAACACCCTTCGCTTTACGACTGTATTCTGACACTTCGAGCCAATGACGACAAGCAACAGACGGTAGTGGCTCATAAAGTCGGATTCCGTCGCATTGAGATTAAGAATACACGGCTACTGGTAAATGGTGTACCCACCTATATAAAAGGTGTTAACCGTCACGAACATAACGACAGCTTGGGACATACGCAGACTCGCGAAATCATAATGAATGATTTGCGACTGATTAAACAACTGAACATGAACGCTGTTCGTACCAGTCATTATCCCAATCATCCATTATTCTATCAATTGTGTGATCAATATGGTATCTATGTAGTGGATGAGGCCAATATTGAAACTCATGGAATGGGTTCGGTTCCTTATTTTAAAGATACCATTCCGCATCCTGCTTATCGTCCCGAATGGTATGCTGCTCATGTCGACCGTATCACCCGAATGGTCGAAAGGGATAAAAATCATCCATGTATCATCGGATGGTCATTAGGAAACGAATGTGGCAATGGAATCGTGTTCCACGATGAGTATAAACGTTTGAAGAAATATGACCCCGGTCGTTTTGTACAGTTCGAGCAGGCTTGGGAAGATTGGAATACAGATATTGTCTGTCCGATGTATCCCAATATGTGGAAAATAACAGAATATCGGAAGTCCGGCAAACAGCGACCGTTTATCATGTGTGAGTATGCTCACGCCCAAGGAAACAGCAATGGCAATTTTAAAGACCTTTGGGATATTATTTATGACAGCCCTAACTTGCAGGGCGGTTTTATCTGGGATTTTATGGATCAGGGATTTAAGATAAAGACCGAACCAAGAGACGGACGTACTTATTGGACGTATAATGGTAAGATGGGTAGTTATAAATGGCTGGAAGATAAGAAAGGGGAACTAAACACGGGAACTGACGGTTTGATTTCTGCCAATGGTATTCCTAAACCACAAGCGTATGAAGTGAAGAAAGTGTATCAGTACATTCAGTTTATCGCAAAAGACTTGGGGAAAGGAATTATTTCTATTAAAAACCGTTATGACTTTACCAATCTGGATGAGTATGCTTTCATGTGGGAAATATACAAAAACGGAGAAAAAATATCTACGGGGGATTTCAATGTTGATTTAAAACCTCATGAAGAAAAAGAGATACGTTTATCTCTCCCCGTTATTCCAGAAGACGGAAATGAGTATTTCCTTAATCTCTATGTGCACACCCGGGTTGCTACCGATTTAGTACCTGCTGGCTATGAAGTAGCTAGAGAGCAAATGCAATTAAATAAAAGTAGTTTCTTCACATCGCTTCCGCCTTGTTCGGGAAAACTGTCTTATGAAACAAAAGACAATATTTTGTCTTTTCAATCAGGTGCCGTTTCAGGTAAGATTGATTTGAAAAAGGGAATCTTGTTTGATTATATGATAAATGGCAAGCAACCTATCAGGCAATATCCCGAACCAGCCTTTTGGCGTGCTCCGATAGATAATGATTTTGGGAATAAAATGCCCGTTTTGGCAGGTGTCTGGCGGACGGCCCATGTCAACCGCTATGTGAAGAAAGTGACAATAGGGGAGAATAATGAAAAAGGGTTATCCGTAAGGGTTGATTGGGTCTTAAGCGATATTCAAGTGCCTTATACGATGGAATATTTGGTACGGGATAACGGAACTGTCATTGTGACGGGCAGTATCGACCTGACAGGAACGAAACTTCCCGAACTTCCCCGTTTTGGTATGCGTATGGAATTGCATCAACCTTATGAAAACTTGACCTATTATGGTAGAGGGCCTTTTGAAAACTATATCGACCGTTATTCGGGGGCCTTCATCGGACGATATGAGGATAAGGTAGAAAATCAATTCTATTGGTATATACGTCCGCAGGAAACAGGAAATAAAACAGATGTTCGTTGGCTGACTTTATTGGATAGCGGAGGACTGGGAGTGAAAATTACAGGCTTGCAACCTATCTCATTTTCCGCATTGCATTTCTCACCGGAAGATCTTGACCCCGGTCTGACTCGTAAATTACAGCATACTATCGACATTGTTCCGCAAAAAAATATCTTCTTGCACGTTGACCTGAAGCAGCGCGGATTAGGCGGAGATAATAGTTGGGGAATG
>ERZ773115.2359-NODE-2359-length-14940-cov-2.254283_pt1 | contig 14940 bp, 16 predicted proteins | sample MGYA00511116_ERZ773115 | MGnify/ENA primary metagenome ERZ773115 (study PRJEB29015, sample SAMEA2737869) | human gut metagenome | biome: human gut; feature: human-associated habitat; material: faeces | place: China | collected 2012 ... | reverse complement strand
CCGCCGTAGAGACCGCCCAGACTCGCCAGTCGATAGGTCGATGGCATACAGCGCAGCTCCCAGCCCGTCTGGCGGGCGGCGGTTTCGATGTCCGCCAGGCGAATGCCGGCCTGGGCCCTCACTGTGCCGTTGCCGAGGGCGACGATCTGGTTGAGCCCGGTCATATCCACCAGCAGCCCGCCTTCGAGGGGGACCAGTTGGCCATAGTTGCCGGTGGCGCTGCCGCGCAGGGTCAGCGGCAGCTGGTGCTGCGCGCAGGCGCAGACCAGCTGGCGCAGCTCCTCTTCATCGCGCGGGCGAACCACCGCGTCCGCCTGTTTCCCCGCCAGTTGCTCGGTGAGTAGCGGACTGAACCAGTGAAAATCGCGGGAGAGCCGTTTGATCTTCGCCGGCTGTAAGGTCCACTCCAGCGCCGGGAGTGCCTGCTGGATCGCCGCGACCGCGTGTTGACGCTGTTCATCAGTCATCATTCTTTTTCCTGTTCGTCAGCAGAACATTAATGAGATCGCACGGCTTCGCTTTCATGCCAGGCGCTGAGCGCCCGGCGCGAGACCCAGGACATCACGCCAAACAGCGCGATACCGGCGAGAGAGATCAGCAGCAGCGCGGCAAACATCAGCGGGATATCCAGCTGGTAGCCGGCCTGCAGGATCTGATAGGCCAGCCCGGTATTGGTCCCGCCGGTCCCGGCGACAAACTCCGCCACCACCGCGCCAATCAGCGACAGCCCACTGGAAATACGCAGCGCGCCGAAGAAATAGGGCAGCGCCGAGGGGATACGCAGCCGCACCAGCGTTTGCCAGCGGCTGGCGTGATTGAGGCGAAAATAGCTCAGCAGGCCGGGGGAGACGCTGCGCAGTCCCTGAGTGGTATTGGAGATGATGGGAAACACCGCCATCAGGGTGGCGCACACCACCAGCGAGAGCGTGGCATCCTTCACCCAGATGATGATCAGCGGGGCGATGGCGACGATCGGCGTCACCTGCAAAAACACGATGTAGGGAAACAGGGCGGTTTCCACAAAGCGGTTCTGCACCAGGATAAACGCCACCGCGGCGCCGATGACAATCGACAGCAGAAACGAGATCAGGGTGATCTTAAGGGTGAACAGCAGCGCCAGCAGCAGCGGCGTGAGATGCGTCCACAGGCTTTCCAGCATCACCAGCGGCGACGGCACCAGAAAGGCCGGGATACGGAAATAGCTCACCGCGCCCTGCCACAGGAGCACCATCGCCACCGCGACGAGGGTCGGATAGAGAATTTTGAGAAAACGCGGATGCTGGATCCACGGCGTTGCGGTTGTGGTTTTCATATTATGGCTCCATACCAGACTGGCTGGCCTGCAACAGACTGTCCTGCAGCTGACGGGCATACAGGGAAAAGGCCGGGCTGACGCGGAACGCCTCGCTGCGGGGGAACGGCTCGCGGATGGCGATATCTTCGACCACCCGTCCGGGACGGGCCGCCATCATGATCACCCGCTGGGAGAGAAACACCGCTTCGTGGATCGAGTGGGTGACGAACACTACCGTCAGGTTTTGCTCCTGCCAGAGACGCAGCAGGTCGCTGTCGAGTTTGTTACGCGTAATCTCATCCAGCGCGCCGGGTCGAGGGCGCCGAAGGGCTCATCCATCAGCAGCAGCTTTGGGCGGGTGACCAGGCCGCGGGCGATGGAGACGCGCATTTGCATGCCGCCGGAGAGTTCGCGCGGCAGGACGTCGGCGAACTTGCCGAGGCCCACCAGCTCAAGGACTTCACTCACCCGGGTATTTCCCTCCGCCCGCGGCACGCCGGCCAGATCCAGCGGCAGCCTGACGTTATTGCGCACGCTGCTCCACGGCATCAGGGTGGCTTCCTGGAAGACGAACGACAGCGGATGCTGGGCCTTTTCCCGACTGTCGCGCCGCCACAGCATCAGCTTGCCGTCGCTGGGCTCCACCAGGCCGGCGACCATCTTCAGCAGGGTGCTTTTACCGCAGCCGGACGGGCCGAGCAGGGTAATAAACTCCCCCTGATTGATGGTCAGGTTGACGGGCAGCAGCGCCCGGGTGCCGTTGCTGTAGATTTTCTCCGCCGACAGCACCTCGATGGCCGGGGTGGCAGCGGCGGGTATAAAGCGGGTATCGCTCATCACGGTCAGTTTCGGGGCGGTATTCATGGCATCACTCCGGCGTCTTTGACCATCTCCAGGGTGTAAGTCTGCTCAAACGGCACCTTGCTGGCGTCGATCAGTTTGTTTTTCACCAGCATGTCCCAGGTTTTCTTCAGCCGCGGCTCGGTGATGATGCCGATGCCGCCGGTCTTAGCATCGCCGCCGGTCACCAGCTGGTACTGCTTCATCTGGGCAATGCCAAAGGCGATCTGCTCGGCGCCCATTTGCGGATTTGCTTTACCGATCAGGCTGTTGCCGGGGGCGGGATCCTGCAGGTAGCTTTTCCAGCCTTCCATGGAGGCTTTGACGAAGGCCGCCACCGCCGCCGGACGTTTGCGGATGGTGTCGGCCATACAGATAATCGAGTTGCCGTAGGGCGGGTAGCCCCAGTCGCTGAGCGGATAGACATAGAACGGCTGCCCTCCTTTGGCGACGGAGAACGGCTCGGAGGTCACGTAGCCCTGCTGCACCAGGTTTTTATCGGCGAGGAACGGCTGAACGTTAAAGGTATAGGGGCGCACTTTGCTGCCAGCCAGACCCAGCTCGCTTTTCGCCCACGGCCAGAAGGAGGTATAGGCCTCGGTGGCGAGCAGGAAGGTTTTGTCTTTAAGTTCCGCCGGGTTCTCCACCTTGTCATGGGTGATAAACACCGTCGGCGAGTGCTGGAACACGGTGGCGACGGTCACCGCGTGCACTCCGGCCTGCCAGGTCTCCAGCGCCTGGCCGTTGTCGCCAAGGGTGCAGTCCGCCTGACCGGCCGCCATCAGCTGCATGACGTTGATCTGCGGGCCGCCCATTTTAATTTCGACATCGAGACCGGCGTGTTGATACAGCCCGGTGGCCTGGGCCTGGTAAAACCCGCCGTGTTCGGCCTGGGCATACCAGTTGGTGAGAAAGGTAAACTTCTCCGCCGCGAAGCAGGAGGCTGAGGTCGCGAGGGCGGCCACGGTCAGCAGGGTAAAAACGGGCGTCAATCTGGTATTCATCAGGGCTCCCTGGATTCAGCAGCGAAAGAAGGTGGTAGGGACTGCACAAAGCCGTGCCAGTGCTGTTTGCCCCAGGTCGGTTCGCGACGTTCGACCCAGGCCATGCGGTGGATCTCGATGATCGCCTGCGCCCAGCTGGCGGCGAGGGAGTCGAGAAGCCCTTCGCCTTGCTCCCGCGTCGCCGGGGTCGGGTCGCCAATCACCCCGCTGGGGCCAAAGTCATACGACGCCCACGCCGCCGCCGGGCGGCCTTTCGACAGGGTTGGGCAGGGGAATTCCGGGGGGAAATTAGCGACGGCCCGTTCCATATGGACGCACTCCGGCGCCAGCGCCAGCATCAGCGCCGTTTCGCTATGCCCGGCGTGCATCGCCATCCGCTGTTCATGCGGGCTGAGAAACTGTTTTTCGCAGTTGGGCACGTTGAACACGTCGTGGGGGATGGCGATGAAATCCCCGTGGCGCAGGCGCATTTCCCGGCAGGCTATCTGCAGGATCTGCGGCTGGCCGCCGTGGCCGTTGATCATCAACAGCTTGCGGAAACCGGCCCGATAGAGAGATTCGGCGATCTCCAGCAGGGTATGCAGCAGCGTATCGCCGCTAAGGGTCAGGGTGCCGGGAAAATGCAGATGCTCCTCGGACTTACCGTAGACGATCGGCGGAATGGCGTAGGCCGGGATCGTCGCCGGCAGCCTGGCGAGGGCATGGCCCGCCACGCCGGAAGATATCACGCTGTCCACCGAGCAGGGCAGATGCGGGCCGTGCTGTTCGATCGCCCCGGTGGGGAGGACGATAACCGTATTGCTTTTATCCGGCAGGGCGGCCACGTCCGTCCAGCTCAGAAAAGGAAGAAAGCGCGCGGCAGGAATGTAACCGTTAATCATCGCGGTGCCTCGGAGTTAAATGACGGGGGTAACCAGACGGTCGCTTCGACTTCAATCAGTACCGTGGCATCGGGCAGCATTTCGCTGACCTGCACCACGGTGGAAACGGGCGGCTGGTCGGGGTAAAACAGCTTCCTGACCCGGCTGTAATAGGGAAAATGGTCAAGGTTGCGAAAGTACTGCACCAGTTTGATAACGTCGCTCATTTGCCCTCCCGCGGACGCCACGGTGCGGCGGATGCTCTCCAGGACGTACCAGCTCTGGGCGAGGATCGGGCCCTGTTTCGCATCGGTTGAAAATTCGCCGGTCGCCCCCAGCAGCTCCCGCACCGGCTCAGGCACATCCTGAAAGCCGTTGACGATGGTGCCGGTCAGGGGATTGACCGGAATAATGCCGGAGAGAAAGATAAAATCGCCGGCTCTGCGCCAGGCGGCATACCGCGCCAGCGGCGCCCCGGCGCCTGCTTCAAGACTCATGTGCCATCTCCTCCTGCCACACGCGCCGGTGGGTTAACCTGCCGTGGTTAACCACCAGACGGGCGGCGCTGTTTAAAGGCCAGGTAAAACGGTCGCTACCCGGGAAAATCACCACGCTGGCCGCCGCGGCTGCCAGACCGTGGAAGAAACGCATGACAATCAGCATATCGACGGTTTGCGACAGGGCGCAGGCTACCGCCGCCGCCGCGAAGACCAGCGTCCCGCCGAGGATCACCGGCTTGCGGCCAAGGCTGTCCGCCATCGGGCCGTACAGCAGCTGACCCAGCGCAAAGCCGAGGATATAGGTGCTGAGCGTCATCTGCGCGCTGCCGTCCGGGACGTTATATTGGGCGGCGATCACCGGCAGGGCCGGAAGATACATATCAATAGACAGCGGCATCAGCATGGCCAGCAGGCCAAGGATAAACACAATCCCCAGTGAAGAATTCTGCTTCAGCGTCACGTTTTACTCCGTGGCTGCGGGGCGCCCACGCTGGCGATTTCCGCTTCCGTCAGCGGACGATATTCACCCGGCGCCAGCGATTCATCCAGCAGGATGTCGCCGATGCGTTCCCGATGCAGGCCAACCACGTGGTTGCCCACGGCGGCGAACATGCGTTTCACCTGATGGTAGCGGCCTTCGCTGATGGTGAGGCGCACTTCGGTCGGAGTGATAACTTCCAGCAACGCCGGTTTGGTGAGATCTTTTTCGTTATGCAGCTGGACGCCTTTGGCGAACAGCTCCGCGGTCCCTTCCGCCAGCGGGCTTTCCAGCGCCACCAGATAGGTTTTTTCACAGTGGTGGCGCGGCGAGGTAATGCGATGCGACCACTGGCCGTCATCGGTCATCAGCACCAGCCCGGTGGTGTCGATATCCAGCCGTCCGGCGGCGTGCAGCTTATGCGCCACCGCCTCGTCGAGGAAATAAAGGATAGTCGGATGATCGGGATCGTCGGTGGAACAGACGTACCCTTGCGGCTTGTTGAGCATAAAGTAACGCGGGCCATTCTGCTGGGTCAGCGTATTTCCGTCATACTCCACCTCGTGCTCCGGCTGGAGCTTAAAAGAGGCATCTTTCACAATGTCGCCGTCCACGGTAACGCGGCTGCCGCGAATTTCACGCCCGGCAATAGCCCGGCTGACGCCCAGCTGCTGAGCGATAAACTTATCAAGTCGCATGAGATTTTTTTAGCCTGTCATAGTGCTGGAGCGGGCAAATCGCCCGAAAAAGAAGAATTTCACCGGCTAGTATAACGGGCTCTTAACACCACTCAAGGGAAAAGATTCATGGCATACTATTCGCCAGTTAATTAGCCCCGTGAATTCATGACTTTTACATTACGTCCTTACCAACAAGAAGCCGTCGATGCCACCCTCGCCTGGTTCCGTCGCCATACCGAGCCGGCGGCGATTGTCCTGCCCACCGGCGCGGGCAAAAGTCTGGTGATCGCCGAGCTTGCCAGGCTGGCGCGCGGCCGCGTGCTGGTGCTGGCCCATGTCAAAGAGCTGGTGGCGCAGAACCATGCCAAATACTGCGCCCTTGGCCTCGAGGCGGATATCTTCGCCGCCGGTCTCCAGCGAAAAGAGAGCCACGGCAAAGTGGTGTTCGGCAGCGTGCAGTCGGTGGCGCGCAATCTCGACCAGTTTCGCAGCGAATTTTCGCTACTCATCGTCGATGAATGCCACCGCATCAGCGATGATGACGACAGCCAGTATCAGCAGATCATCGGTCACCTGCGGCAGGTCAATCCGCAGATCCGGCTGCTCGGCCTGACGGCCACGCCGTTCCGCCTTGGCAAGGGCTGGATCTATCAGTTCCATTATCATGGGATGGTGCGCGGCGATGAAAAGGCCCTGTTCCGCGACTGCATCTATGAGCTACCGCTGCGCTATATGATTAAACACGGCTATCTGACGCCGCCGGAGCGCCTCGATATGCCGGTGGTGCAGTACGATTTCAGCCGCCTGCAGGCGCAAAGCAACGGCCTGTTCAGCGAAGCCGATCTTAACCATGAGCTGAAAAAACAACAGCGTATCACGCCGCATATTGTCAGCCAGATCGTGGAGTTCGCCGAAAACCGCAAAGGGGTGATGATCTTTGCCGCCACCGTGGAACACGCCCGGGAAGTGACCGGCCTGCTGCCGGTAGGCCAGGCGGCGCTGATCACCGGCGAAACGCCTGGGCCGGAGCGGGATCGCATCATCGAGGCCTTTAAAGCGCAGGCGTATCGCTATCTGGTGAACGTCGCGGTGCTGACCACCGGCTTCGACGCCCCGCACGTCGACCTGATCGCCATCCTCCGCCCCACCGAGTCGGTGAGTCTTTACCAACAGATCGTTGGCCGCGGTCTGCGCCTGGCGCCGGGGAAAACCGACTGTCTGATCCTCGACTACGCCGGCAATCCGCATGACCTGTATGCTCCGGAAGTGGGGACGCCGAAGGGCAAAAGCGACAACGTGCCGGTGCAGGTCTTCTGCCCAGCCTGCGGCTTCGCCAATACCTTCTGGGGCAAAACCACCGCCGACGGCACCTTGATTGAACACTTTGGCCGCCGCTGCCAGGGGTGGTTCGAAGATGACGACGGCCACCGCGAACAGTGCGACTTCCGCTTTCGCTTTAAAAACTGCCCGCAGTGTAATGCGGAAAACGACATCGCCGCCCGCCGCTGCCGGGAGTGCGACACTATACTGGTTGACCCGGACGATATGCTGAAGGCGGCGCTGAAACTGAAGGACGCGCTGGTGCTGCGCTGCAGCGGCATGGCCCTGCAGCACGGCGGCGACGAGAAGGGCCCGTGGCTGAAAATCACCTACTACGATGAAGACGGGGCGGATGTCAGTGAGCGCTTCCGTCTGCAGACCCCCGCCCAGCGCACCGCCTTCGAACAACTGTTTATTCGCCCGCATACCCGCACCCCCGGGGTGCCGCTGCGCTGGATAACGCCGGCGGATATCGTGACCCAGCAGGCGCTGCTGCGCCATCCGGACTTTGTCGTCGCCCGCATGAAGGGGCAGTACTGGCAGGTGCGGGAAAAAGTGTTCGATTATCAGGGGCGTTTTCGTCGCGCCAACGAGCTGCGTTAATTACCGGAAAGCTGAGGTTTTGATTGCCCGGGTGTCGTTTGGCGGCTATAATGCCGCCCGCTTTTGCATTCGCAAAGCAGATAATCCGCCTGTTGCTGGGTCGCCTGTAGCAGGCTTTATATATAGAGAGACATCAATGTTTACTATCAACGCAGAAGTACGTAAAGAGCAGGGTAAGGGTGCGAGCCGCCGCCTGCGCGCAGCTAACAAGTTCCCGGCAATCATCTACGGTGGCGCAGCTGCTCCGGTTGCTATCGAACTGGACCACGACAAAGTATGGAACATGCAGGACAAAGCTGAGTTTTACAGCGAAGTTCTGACCGTCGTTGTTGATGGCAAAGAAGAAAAAGTCAAAGTTCAGGCTGTTCAGCGCCACGCGTTCAAGCCGAAACTGACTCACATCGACTTCGTTCGCGCGTAATCGCCGATAGCAAGTTGTATGGCAAGCGCCCCGGGGTCTCAGGCTCCGGGGCGTTTTGTTATCTGCGCTGCCAAAGCTCCGGCGCCTCGTGCACGATGTCGCTAAGCATCCGATGCTTATTCATTCCGGGCAGCCAGAGCATCACCATAGTGACGTTCAGCCCCTGACTGCCGACCTCCGTCGCGATTTCACTGACTCCCTGCCACTCGCCTGGCCGCAAATGGTCCGGTAAAAACCCCCAGCCCCTCCCCTGCTCCAGCGCATGGCGCAACAGGGTACTTTCATTCATATACAACGTATGGCCGGAAATCTGCAGCCGGCGGGCGATTTGATCGTCACTGCGCCGGTGCATCACTAACTGCGGCGTCAACGAAAGATTCAATAGCGTCAGCGGCCGCGGAGCGTCGTGGAACAGGCTGTCCGCCGCGTAGAAACGCAGATCCACGGTGCCGAGCGCCCGCCACTCCATTTCGCTCCCCAGCGTGCGGTTGTTAGCCTGACAAATCGCCATCTCCGCCACGCCATCGCTCAGCGCCTGCTCGGCTTCGCGACGCGAGGCGCTCCAGCAGCTCAGGCGGATCTGCCGTCGGGCCAGGTTATCGGCCAGCGCACAGAGAAATTCACGCGGCACGAAGGGATCGTACACCAGACGCAGCGCCTGCCCGGCGGTTTGCGGCAGCGTTTGCGCAAAAGACTCGAAAGCCTGCGCCTGACGCAACAGCAGATGCGCCTGGCGAAACAGCTGCTCGCCCTCGGCAGTTAGCGTCAGGCTACGTCCTTCACGGCTGAACAGCCGGTAGCCCAGCGCATCTTCCAGATAGTCCAGCAGATCGCGCAGCGTGGTCCGGTCTTTAGCTAAACGAATGGCCGCCTGCGACAGGCTGCCGGTCTCAGCAATCGTCGCGAAGGCTTCAATCTGTGCGAATGAATACTGTAGGGTTTTCATCCTTTTTCTCCCTTAAGGGGGAAAATCCCCCATGTGCTGATTTTAGCCGGCGCGCGCCGATTTATATACTGCGCAGCGAATCTATGGCAAACGAGGAAATGACAATGATAAGAAAACCACTGGCCCTGGCGTTAATATTGGCGGCGCTGCCGGCGGCGGCAATGGCGCAACACTGCGGCAGCCTGACGCTGGATGTCTGCCCAACGCCTTACGATCAAACGCTACCCGCGGCCAAAGACATGCTCAGCTGGGATCAGACTTCACGCGTGATTGGCTTTCGCAATGACTATCGCAACTATGCCGGCGATGTCTTCCGCCACGGCGCCTCGACGCCGCTGGAGCGCGCTGAAAAACAACTGACCGACGCCCGCTATACGCTCAACGGCCACACCTGGAATTTGCAGGATTACCTGAAGCGCGAGAACGTCAGCGGTATGCTGGTGCTGAAAGATGGTAAAGTCGCCTGGAAATATCTCGCCGAAGGTAATACCGACACCACCCTGTGGACCTCGCGCTCGGTGGGCAAATCGGTGGTCTCGACGCTGGTCGGTATCGCCATTCAACAGGGTAAAATCCACTCCCTTGATGACCTGATTACCGTTTATGAACCCGAACTGAAAGGCACCGCCTGGGACGGCGTAACGCTGAAGCAGTTGATTCAACACACCAGCGGGGTGGAATGGAATGAAGACTACACCGACCCGCAGTCGCATTTCGCCCGCCTGACCCAGTGTGAAGCGCAGCCCGGCGCCTATGCCTGCGTGCGTAAGATCGTCGCCGGTCTGGCGCGTCAACACCCGGCGGGCGAGCAGTGGTCCTACTCTTCCGGAGGCGCCTGGCTGCTTGGGGATATCCTGGAGCGCGCCACCGGCATGTCGCTGGCCGCCTGGCTTGAACAGGCTCTATGGCAGCCGGCCGGGATGGCCCAGGACGGCGTGTGGCATGCTTATCAGCAAGGGAAGCACGACGTCGGCGCCCACGGCTTTAACGCCACCCTTGAAGACTGGGGCCGCTTTGGTGAATTCGTCGCCCGTGACGGTCGGTTAAGCAATGGCAAACAGCTGGTGCCGGCTGGCTGGTTCGATCAAGCCGCCAGCTGGACTAAGGCGCTAAACTCGGTCTCGGCAGCGCATCCGGAGGGTATTTACGGCTATCAGTGGTGGAATAACGCGATTCCGGCGAATGCGCAAAACGTCCAGCCGACGCCGCAGGAAGGGCTTAAAGGGTCGCTGTGGGCGCTGGGGATCTACGGCCAGGTGATCATGGTGAACCGCGCGGAACACCTGGTGATCGTCCAGTGGTCGACCTGGCCGCAGGCGGAACCTTCCTTCAACGCTCAGCCGTTGGAAGCGGCGCTGATGTACAGCGCCATTGCCCGCGAGCTGCGTTAACTCCCCGCTCCTTGCCGCTCAGCCGGCGAGGAGCGTGTCGGCATTCAGCGCCAGGTGTTGCAGCAGGATAATGGTTTTAGCATCCATGATCTCGCCATCGCGAATGGCCTGCAGCGCCCGCGTCAGCGGCCACTCCAGTACTTCAATGTCCTCACCTTCCGCCGCCAGTCCGCCGCCGTCGCCCCGACGGTCATCGGCCTGATATTCGGCGATAAAAAAGTAGAGTTTTTCGGTGACGGAGCCGGGGCTCATAAAGACGGTGAAGACGGGTTCGACACGCGTCACGCGAAAGCCGGTCTCCTCTTCCGCTTCGGCAACGATCCGCGCCTCCGGCGAGGCGTTATCCAACAGCCCGGCGGCCGCCTCAATGAGATATCCGTCGTGGCCATGGGTAAATACCGGAAAACGGAACTGACGGGTCAGGACCACCGTCCGCTTTTCCCGGTTGTAGAGTAAAATGACTGCGCCGTTGCCCCGGTCATAAGCCTCGCGGCTCTGCTCCTGCCAGCGACCGTCCCGACGCAGCAGTTCGAAGGTATATTTTTTCAACGTGTACCAGTTATCCGAGAGCAGCGTCTCGCGAACGTGGCGGACGTGCGGTGCATGTGTTTGCATGTTATTTCCCCTTTGAGGTGACAGCAGGCACCATAACATGCATAATCGTGCACAAACAAGATCATTCGATGAAGGAAAACCGATGCTCGCCAGTCAGAGAAAACAGCAGATCCTCCAGATCCTCATCGAGGAAAAACAGGTGATGTCCGGGGAGCTAAGCCAGCGGTTTAACGTCTCCGAGGACTCCATTCGCCGCGATCTGCGCGAGCTGGCGGCGGAGGGAAAACTGCAGCGGGTCCATGGCGGGGCATTGCCGGTATCCGCCGCCATTGCGCCAATTGAAACGCGCAAAAGCGTGCAGATCGCCTCCAAGCAGGCGGTCGCCCGCGCCGCCGCCGCCCTGATCCAGCCGGGACAGGTGGTGATTGTCGATGGCGGCACCACCACCGCGGCGATGATCGGCTTTTTACCCGCCGACCTCAGCTGCACGGTGGTCACCCACAGCCCGGGCATCGCCGTGGCGCTGGTGGACCACCCGCGAATCGAGGTGATCCTGCTCGGCGGCAGAGTATTCAAACATTCGGTTGTCGCCGTCGGCGCCGAGACGCTGGCGGGAATGGCGCGGATCAACGCCGATCTGTTCTTTATGGGGGTCACCGGCGTCCACCCGCGGGCGGGTTTCACCACCGGTGATTACGAAGAGGCAGGCATCAAGCGCGCGCTGACGGCCAGGGCGGCAGAAACCGTGGTAATGGCCTCCCGGGAGAAGCTCAACGCCGCGTCGGCCTTTGCCATCGGCGAGCTGAGCCTCGCCAGTACGCTGATTGTCGATGGAGAACCCGATGCCGCGCTGCGCCAACAGTTGGTGCAGAGCGGCGTGGAGATCGTCCCCGTTCAGCGGTAGCGCCGACGGGGCGCAGGGCTTAATTGCCGCCTGACGTCCGGCGCTGCAGCTGGTCGCGCAGATTCGGCGGGGTACCCTTAATGGTCAGGGTATCAGTGGCGGGATCCCAGAATACGCGTTCGCCCAGCAGCATGGCGTCGAAGTTAATGGTCAATCCGCCGCCGCTGCCGGCAAACTTGGTCAGCTGACGTAAGGTGCTGCGATCCGCCGGGAAGCTCTCTTCCAGCTCATAGCCCTGCTCAGCGGTGAATTCCTGGAAGCTCTTTTCGCTGACGCCGGCGAGCTCTTTGGACAGCGACTCCAGCTCAATCTCTTCCCCAGCCTGCAGCTGTTCGTTGCAGTAGGCGTAGACCTGCTGGCGCACGTTCTGTCGCTCGGATTTATCAAGCTGGGCATCGGCGGCGAAGTCATCCACCGCCTGCAGCAGGCCGCGGTTCTGCGCTTTGGCGTTAAGCCCTTCGCTGGCGCCGAGGAAATCCATAAAGAAATCGGCCACTTTGCGCCCTACCCGCCCTTTCAGGAAGGTCAGATAGCGGGTCGACTCCGGGTTGGTTTCCCACTCGGTGAGATCGATGCGCGCGACGATATCGGCATGGTTAATATCCAGATAATGGGTCGAGCGGATATCCAGCTCTTCGTTGACGCGCATACTGCTCAGGTTATTGAGTACCGCCACCAGCAGATACTCGACCGCAAGGTAACGATACTGGCAGAAGAGGACAATGCCTCCTTCGGCGAACGGGTATTTCGCCAGCTCATCGCGCAGGCGACCGGTCGCCGCGCGGCTAAACGCCAGAAACTCTTCTTCCCCCTGACGCTGCAGGCGCAGCGCCTGGGCCAGTTCGCTCTCTTCATTGAACAAGCCATAGGCTTTGCTTTTGGCGCTATAGACCCGGTGCAGTTCAGCCATCATCTCGACGACCGTCGCGTTCGGCTCCAGCAGTGACTCGCGCAGCACCAGCTCCAGATTTTGTTCATCACGTTTGATTAACTGATGCAGGGCAATCTGGTCGATATCCAGACTCATGTTAAACTCTCCTTTTAGACCGGGCGGTATTCAACCACCGCCGGGTGGCCGACGCAACTGGCGCCACACATTTCGACGTCGTTACCGTCGATTGATGCGCTTTTGCGCCGCGGCGAAAAAATGCGGAAAAAAAGCTGCTGCTACGGTAATATGTTGCCCTTTCACGAACAAACAGATTTTGAGTTTATGCCGCAAATTTCCCGCTATAGCGATCAACAGGTCGAACAGTTGCTCAGCGAGCTGACGAACGTCCTGGAATCACACAAAGCCCCGGTGGACCTTTCACTGATGGTGTTAGGCAATATGGTGACCAACCTGATCAACAGTAGCGTCGCGCCGGCGCAGCGTCAGGCCATCGCCCGTTCTTTCGCGCAGGCTTTGCAATCTTCGATTAACGACGATCCAGCGCATTAAGGATAACAGCAACAGTATATGGTGACTCTACGTCAGCCCTACCGAGAAAAAGTCTCCCAGATGGTTAGCTGGGGGCACTGGTTCGCCCTGTTCAACATGTTGTTGGCCATGGTGCTCGGCAGCCGCTACCTTTTTGTCGCCGACTGGCCGACGACGCTTGCCGGACGACTGTTTTCGTACGTCAGTCTCGTCGGGCATTTCAGCTTTCTGGTGTTTACCAGCTATGTGCTGATCCTCTTTCCGTTGACCTTTATCGTGGTCTCGCAGCGCCTGATGCGCTTCCTGTCGGTGATCCTTGCCACCGCCGGGATGACGCTGCTGCTGATAGACAGCGAGGTTTTTACCCGCTTCCATCTGCACTTAAACCCGGTCGTCTGGGAGCTGGTCATCAACCCTGACCAGAATGAGATGGCGCGCGACTGGCAGCTGATGTTTATCAGCGTCCCGGTCATCTTCTTGATTGAAATGCTCTTCGCCACCTGGAGCTGGCAAAAGCTGCGCAGCCTGACGCGCCGCCGCCATTACGCCCGCCCGGTCGCCTGGTTCTTCTTTTTGTCGTTCGTCAGCAGCCACCTGGTCTATATCTGGGCGGACGCCAATTTCTATCGCCCGATCACTATGCAGCGGGCGAATCTGCCGCTCTCCTATCCGATGACCGCCCGTCGTTTCCTTGAGAAACATGGCCTGCTCGACGCCCAGGATTATCAGCGTCGTCTGGTGGAGCAAGGGGCGCCGGAGGCGGTATCGGTCCAGTATCCGCTTAGCAACCTGCGCTACCGTGACCTCGGCGCGGGCTACAACGTGCTGCTGATCACCGTCGACAACCTGAACTACTCGCGTTTTGAAAAGACCATGCCCGCGCTGGCGGCATTTGCCAAAGAAAACGTTAACTTTACCCAGCATATGAGCTCGGGCAATACCGCCGACAGCGGCCTGTTTGGTTTGTTCTACGGTATTTCGCCTGGCTATATGGACGGTGTCCTCTCGGCGCGTATTCCCGCCGCGCTGATTACCGCCCTCAACCAGCAGGGCTACCAGCTGGGCCTCTTCTCCTCCGATGGGTTTAGCAGCCCGCTGTATCGCCAGGCGCTGCTCTCCGATTTCTCGCTGCCGAGCGCGAAGACCCAGAGCGACGAGCAGACGGCCAATCAGTGGATCGGCTGGCTAGACCGTTACGCGCAGGATGAGAATCGCTGGTTCTCGTGGATCTCGCTCAATGGCACCACCCTCGACGACACGCAGCAGCAGGGCTTTGTCCGCCGCTACAGCAAGGCGGCAGGCGACGTTGATGCCCAGATCGATCGGGTGCTGACTGCGCTGCGCGAAGCCGGCAAACTCGATAATACGGTGGTAATTATTACCGGCGGCCACGGCAAGCCGCTGAATGCGAAACACGACGCGTTCGACTGGTCGCGCGAGCAGCTGCAGGTGCCGCTGGTTATTCACTGGCCGGGCACGCCGGCGCAGGAGATTGCCACCCTGACCGATAACAAAGATGTGATGACTACGCTGATGCAGCGCCTGCTTCACGTTTCGACGCCGGCCAATGAGTACTCGCAGGGAGAAGATCTGTTCAGCGCCGCGCGGCGTCGTAACTGGGTCACCGCGGCCAACGGCGATACGCTGGCCATCACCACCCCGACCATCACCGTGGTCCTCAACCATAACGGCACATATACCACCTGGAGCCGCGACGGCGAGAA
>ERZ773115.2349-NODE-2349-length-14988-cov-4.179535_pt1 | contig 14988 bp, 13 predicted proteins | sample MGYA00511116_ERZ773115 | MGnify/ENA primary metagenome ERZ773115 (study PRJEB29015, sample SAMEA2737869) | human gut metagenome | biome: human gut; feature: human-associated habitat; material: faeces | place: China | collected 2012 ... | reverse complement strand
ACGACTATGGCAAATAACCAGTTTATTGGATTTGCCCCGATTGGCGTTATGATTGCATTGGCTTTTGGATTTGACGCAGTGGTTGGCTGTGGAATGATCTGTCTGGGAGGTGCAATCGGATTCTCGACAGGTACATTTAATGTTAATACAACAGTAGTTGCGCAGCAGATTGCAGAATTGCCGGCTTTTTCTGGATTATGGCTAAGATGCGTGAGTTTTGTGATTTTTTGGGTAATCACGAATATTTACCTGATTCGCTATGCAAAGAAAATAAAGGCAAACCCGGAAAAAAGTGTAATGTTTGGTTATCAGAGCAGTTCAACGCTGAGTGTGAAAGAGCTGGATGATTTTCAGAAGATGGAAACACGTCATGTAAGGGTGCTGCTTGTAGTGCTGATTTGCTTTGTATGGCTGATATATGGCTGCGCAAAATACAAATGGGCACTGAATAAAGTTTCAGTAGTTTTTATTTACATGGCTATTATATCTGGTCTGGCATATGGATTTGGTCCGAGCCGTATTGCAAAAGAGTATATTGCCGGCATGCGAAACATGACTGAACCGGCAATCATAATTGCAATGGGATGTGCTACGACACTGATACTTTCGGAAGGTCATGTACTGGATACAGTTGTGCGGTCACTGGCAAATGTAATCGGATTACTTCCGTTTATACTGAGAGCACCAGGAATGTATATTTTACAGACCATTACAAACTTCTTTATTGTAGCCGGAAATGCGCAAGCAGCAGTAGCCATGCCAATTATGACACCTGTAGCTGATATGATAGGGGTAAGCAGACAGACTGCGGTTCTTGCATTTAATTTCGGAGATGGTCTGAGCAACTATATTCTCCCTCATTCTTCGGCATTGATGGGATTCATTGGAATGGCGGGTATTCCGTATGATCGCTGGATGCGGTTTATGGTAAAGCTGTTTGCAATCTGGGCATTGACGGCGATGGTAATTGTTGCTTTTGCATCTGTAATCAATTATACGTGAGGTTTGAAGGTTAATGTTTACTGCAAAACAGAAAACAGGAGTGATCTATACCATTTCCAGCGCGGTACTGTTCGGAATCGTACCGGTATTTGCCAGGCAGGCTGCGACTACAGGAAGTAATGGAGAGACGGTTGCCTTCCTTTCAAACAGTATGGCTTGTGTGTTGTTGTTCTTTTATATGAAAATGGCAGGAATCAGTTTTTCTGTGACAGGGAAGCAACTTCGACATCTAATTTGGATTGGCTGCATCGGACAGGGGGGAACCAATATACTCTTATATAAAGCATACCTTTATATTCCTATTGGGATGGCAACCATGATACATTTTTTATATCCGCTTATGGTTTATGCTGAATTGGTGCTTTTATTTCAACAACGACCAAAATTACGGGAATTAGCAGGATTATGTATAGCAGTAACCGGCATGGTGGTTTTTATGGAAAAAGGAGCAGTGTCTGGTTTGGGAATGGTTATGGCATTTGTATCTGCTATTACATTTTCGGCATATGTTGTAGGAATAGATAAAACACCATTAAAGCATATGAGTGCTGTTGTGGCTACTTTTTACATTTCTGCTTTTTCCAGTATTACAATAGGCATTTATAATTGTCTGAGCGGAAGTTTTGATATGGGAATAACAATGACGGGATATCTGTATGCAGGTGTAGCTGCGCTGGGAGGAAATGTACTTGCTAAGATTTTCCTGCAGAAGGGAATTGAAAAGATTGATTCCGACCTTGCTGCTGTATTGAGCCTTTTTGAACCGATAACAAGCCTTATTATGGGAATCCTGATTTACAGAGAAATTTTGAGTATCAGGAAAATAATAGGCTCCTGTATGGTTCTGGGAGCAATAGTGGTAATTACAAAAAACAGGAATCCTGCCCCATTGATCACGGAAAAGATAAAATAGTGCTTCCATGTTGACGGAAATGTGGTAAAATGTGAGGCTTCTGGCATAATGGTGGAAGCCTAACACCCCATAAATGAAAAAGTCTTTTAATCCCCCATCTGAGATGGGGGAACCGGCAAAGCCGTGGCGTTACCTAAAGTACTAAAAACTCCTATGCTATAATGATATTGGCTTCGGTATAATCTCCAGGCCCTGCAATTAACATCGCATACTGCTCTGCCGAAATTTCCAGAGCTTCTTCTGCAGAACGCGGCCAGCTGAATGCACCATTATCTAATCTTTTGTAGAGAAGCAGAAAACCATCGCCTTCCCAGAGAAGACCTTTGTTCAACTTTCATATCTGCGGGACGGTTCAGGCATTCCTGTATCTGTGCGGCCCACTGTCGTAGCCGAACCTGCCCAACTACCAAACTTGTTTAACTGCTCATAGTCTGACCTCCATAGTCGGTCAAAAAAGTTAAGTGCTCAACTTTTTTAACTCTGTGTTGTATGAGACTATTATTGCAGAAAATGAATCAGAAAAACAGGTACTTACTATGGTGCGTTTACACCTGATTCAAAGCTCAGGTTCAAACATGGATCCATAACATACGATTTTCTTCCGGACTTTTTCTGGATCCTCTTCTGCGACAGAGATGTTCTCTTGTTCATTTTCAATTCATGTTCGAACGAAGAAAAACCGAAATGAAAAATGAAATTGTAAACATCGGCGACAGCGTGAAAGCGAGAAGAATCATTGAAGGTACCAGCGAAGGGAGAAATATCCTTTATGCCCTGGAGAGGAGAGGGTATTTATAAAGTAAGCACAGCAGGCGGCCCTGGCATATCCAGATCCGCCTGCATTTCACTTCTATTCCATCCTTTTACTCTCAAAGTTTTCGATCCGCAAAATCCATAATTTGTTCCCAGTCATACTCGTCCAAATCGTGGTTTCCGGTTTTCAGATGATACCCAATCTCCCCGCCATGCACCGGACATTCCGGCAGTGGCTGTACCGTCAATGGCATGCCTTCCTTCCCCAGAAGCCAGTACGCAGGTGAGGCCTGCACGCAGGACGTGAACTGTCCCTGTGGGTCCGCCCAGCTGTCAAAGGTTTTGGATGTGATATAGACCAGCCTGGGAGCCAGCAGGGCCAGAAGCATATGCTGATCCACCGGCAGCGCGTCCTCGTGATCCGCATATTTCTGATAGTTTTTGCAGAACCAGTAGGGGAACCGTTCCACGATGTCACGAACCCGCTCGCCCTTGGATTTTCTGGCAAGCGCGTCGCCTGAGTTTCCTGCCGAGCTGCTGACCGCCATGGCAAACCGCTCGTCCTGGGCCGCACACCAGAGCGCCGTCTTGCCGCCCCGTGAATGTCCGACCACCGCCACACGCTTCCAATCGATGAGCGGCTCCTCCACAAAATAATCCATGATCCGACTGGCTCCCCAAGCCCAGGCCGAGAGCGCTCCCCAGGCATTGTCCGGGCGGCCGCTCCCCACATACTCTGGGAACAGCTTGTGAAATCCCATTGTGAAGTCCTCATCGTAGTCCGGCGCAATGTCCTGCGTCAGAACCACCGCACTGGCATATCCCCTGGCTACCATTGACTCCGCAGGCCAGAACGGGCTCAAAAAATGTCTTGCCGGATCCCCATCCTTGATCCCCCGGTTACACACGGTGAGAAGCACCGGAACCGGCCCCTGTGCTCCCAGCGGGATAAACACCACCGCCGGGAAGCTAAAGTGAATCCCATTCCGCTCCGCCTGTATCTCCAGTGTCTTGCGCACCGCGCGGCCTGCCATGATATCCGGTCCTTTTTTTTCACAGGCCACCCGAATTTCAACCTTCACATCGCTCATGTCTGGCAGGTTCCCGTATACATGATCCCGGAACAGGCCAAGCAGCTCCGGCCTTCTTTTCTCCACCCACGCCTCAGCACACTCAATCTCCGTGCCGTCCAGGCAGGTAAACAAATCTGGTAAATTTCTTCCACAGTCCTCTGCTCGTCTCATACAACTTCCCCCCTATCACAGATTATTTTCCACAAAGGGAACCACATCCGTCCCCATCCAGACATGGCCACCGTTGTGGACGGAATGAACCGGCATATCGCCTTTGCCAAACAGCCGGTATGCCTTCCGGGCAATCTCTACCTGGGAGTACACATTCTCAATTCCACTTTTTCCGTTTAAAAGGTCATAGGTACCGCTCTCCACCAGGAAGGGCCGTGGCGCCAGCAGCGCGCCTATATCCCCCATATCCACAGTTTTCCAGATATAAGGCACATAATTGCACGGACAGTTCTCCGGCATCTCAAGCAACGCTTCCTTCATGCCGTAAAAATACCCGCTGGTGACAATTACCTTGATGCGATCGTCCAGTGCCCCCAGCCACAGGGACTGATGTCCTCCGCCTGACATTCCTGCGGTTGCTATTCTGTTTGCGTCCACATAGGGCTGCCTTTCCATAAAATCCAGCAGACGCATAAGATCCCATACCAGCCAGCCGATAGGTGCAATTCCGAATCCAATTCCAATTTTAAGCAGCTCCAGGTGAGAGTTTTCCTGCAATTTCTTAAGGTTCTCCCCCTGTTGGTCCCGTTCTCTGCGCTCTCCGGCCCCACGCGCATCCGGGCATACCACCACATAGCCGCGCTCTGCCATGGTCACTGCAAAGGTCTTATCGCCCCCACGGTAACGCTCACGCACATCCGCTTTGCTTAAATCTCCCAGTGTCTTCTCTTTCCCGCCTCCGTGGCCGTGGGGATTTAGAATCATCGGCCTGGGGTCGTCCGTCTTGGGTCTCAGGATGTAAAAGGGGACATAGACTCCCGGCTCTGTCTGCAGCGTCCAGTATTGCTGCAGAAATGTACCCTTGTCCGTCTCTTTCAACAGCTGCGCATCTTCCGACTCCGCTCGCGTGCAGCAGTCGAGCCCAATGATTTCTCTGAGCCTTGCTCTTGTTCGTACCTTCCAATCCGCGAATTTCTCCGGAGTCTCCGCCTGAAACCGGTACTCTCTCTGGGTCCGGTCATAGAGCTGCCTCATGTATTCCATCGATGTATAATACAATTTTGCTTCCCCCTGTTTACAATTTTACCAGATCCCCGATACTCACTGGCAGTCCGCTGGCAATGGATTTATTCGCGGCGACTCCCGTCAGAATAGACATCGCTCCATCAATATGGGAGGCAGCTCTGTGGAATTTATCTTCCTCCGGAGTACCGAAAATGTCGTTGAGCAATACGGTATCTCCGCCCCCATGGCTCCCCACTCCTTTTTTTACTTCTACAGGATAAGGATTGGCAAACATCGGGTACACCATAATGCTCGTCAGCTTCTGGGCGCCCTCCTCCGCCCGCTCACCGCCTCCGTTGATGTAGGCCTGCTCCCGCACCTGGTACTCGATTCTCCCCTTGGAGCCGTTAAACGACACGATATAGCCCTCCCAAGGCATATAGGAGTTCAGGGAGTAGGAGAGCTGCGCACCGTTCTGGTATCGGACAAGCACACTCATGGTATCCTCTATGCTGATATCGTCCCCAAACACGCTGCGGTCCCGGATATATCCACTGTCCTTCTCCGCCTTCAAATAGAGTTCCCGAAACAGCTCATTCCCTTCCAGGTCGATGGCAAAGGGATCATTCTTCGCCTGCTCGCTCCCGTAACAGCGATAATAAAAATTCTTCACCCCTCTGCGCTCCGCATTCTGCTTGCCGTAAAAATTCAGCTTTCCAAAGGCAAACACAGTCTCCGGCTTTGTCCCCAGCCAGAAGTTCACAAGATCAAAATGGTGGGTCGATTTGTGCACCAACAATCCCCCGCTGTTTGCCTTGTTGCGGTGCCACCTTCTGTAATAATCCGCACCGTGCTTTGTGTTTAAGAGCCACTCAAAGTGAACCGAATACACCTCGCCGATGGTGCCGTCCATGATCAGCTCGCGGACCTTAGTGTTGGTCGGCGCATAGCGGTAGTTAAAGGTCACGCGGATATGCTTTCCTGTGCGCTTCTGCACATCGATAATCTCCTGGGCCTTTTTCTCATCGATAGTCATAGGCTTTTCCGTGATCACGTCGCAGCCCTTTTCCATCGCCCGGATGATGTATTGGTGATGCGTCCGGTCAATGGAGGTCACAATGACCGCGTCTGGCTTCGTCTCGTCGATCATGCGGTCAAACTCTGTGTACAGGTAGGTTGGGACCGGGGCATGGCCGTACTCTTCCTGGATCACCCGGTTGGTATAGTCCATCCTGGTCTGGCTTAAGTCGCAAAATCCTACCAGGTCACAGGTATCCTTATAGGTGGTGCAGATCGCCTCATAATACATTCTGGCTCTGCTGCCGGTTCCTACCTGCACATATTTTTTGATACTCATTTTGCCCTCTCCTTTCATGATCAGCCCTTTAATCCTTCCGTGCTGATCCCCTCAACTAAATATTTTTGGAACACAATAAAGATAATAAAAATCGGTAAAATGGATACGGTGGCCATCGCAAACATTGCGCCGTAGTCGGACTGGGACGATGGATCGGAAAACATTTTGAGCGCAATGGAAACCGTATACCTGCTCGGTTGGTTCAAGTACAAAAGCGCAGCAAAGAAGTCATCCCACCTCCAGATAAATGAGAAAATCGCGGTAGTCACCAGAGACGGCTTGATGAGTGGCAGTATGATCCTAACGAAAATCCCATAAAAAGAACATCCGTCAATCTTCGCCGACTCGTCCAACTCCTTGGGAATCCCCTTGATAAACTGCATATTTAAAAATATGAAGAAAGCTCCTCCGAAATAGTGCGGTATGATAAGCGGCAACGCCGTGTTCACCCACTTAAGCTTCTGGAAAATAATAAACTGCGGAATCATCACTACCTGGAACGGCAGCATCATGGTCAGCATGACACAGGAAAACCAGAGTTTTCTCCCTGGAAATTTGAGTCTGGCAAAGCCAAAGGCGATCACCGCGGATGATACTACCGCCCCGACTGTGGCGGACACCGTCACAATCAGTGAATTTTTCATGAAGACGCCAAAGCTGACTCCCCCGAATCCCTTCCATCCATTCAGATAGTTTTCAAATTTAAAATACCTTGGGATCAGCACATCAGCCTCCCTGAAAATACTGTCTGTGTCCTTAAATGAGCTGAACACCATCCAGATCAGCGGATAAATCATAATAAATCCGAATGCAATTACACACACATGGTAAACCAATGTCTCAATCCGTCTTTTTTGCTTCATATGTCCACCACGCTCCTATCGTTCATTTTCATAATATACCCACTGGCTGGAGGATTTGAAAATCAATGCGGTAAAGGCTACGATAATCACCAGCATAATCCAGGCCATGGCGCACGCATACCCCATGTGGTAATTGGTAAACGCCTGCTGATACAGGTAGAAGGCGTAAAATAGCGTGGAATTGAGGGGCTTTCCCCCTGTGATGATGTAGCTCTGGGTAAAGGCCATAAATCCATTGATCATCTGCATGACCAGATTGAAGAAAATGGTCGGTGTCAACAGCGGCAGGGTGATGCGAAAAAAGCTCTGTACCTTGCCGGCGCCGTCCACTCTCGCAGCCTCATAGAGGTTCTGGGGGATTTGCTTTAAGCCCGCCAGAAAAATCAGCATGGAGGATCCGAACTGCCAAATGGACAGCAGGATGAGCGACCAGATCGCGGTCCTCACATCCGCAATCCAGGAGATGGAAATATCCAGACCAATTTTCTGTAACAGTGCGTTCACCACGCCGTTGCTGGAAAATATCTGCTTCCACATAACCGCTACGGCCACACTTCCTCCGATGATGGACGGAAGATAGTAGACCGCCCGGTAGAATCCACCAAGCTTGCTCTCCCGTTTTAAAATCAGGGCCACCACAAGCGCCATCACAAGCCGCAGTGGAACCGATACCGCGGCGTAAAAGAACGTTACCTTGAGCGCCTTCACAAATTTTGCATCCGCGGTGAACATCTTGATATAATTAGCGAATCCCACAAATTTGGGCGCCGACAGGATATCATAGTTCGTAAAGGAGAGCGCGAACGAGGCCAGCATGGGCATCAGGGTAAAGGCCAGAAAGCCGAACACAAACGGTGAGATAAAGACATATCCAGCCACCCCTTCTCTGTAAATCAAGTTTTTCTTATCCAATTTCATTCCCCTTTTATAAGGGCTTCTCTGCACTGTCTGCGCAGTGCAGGAAGCCCTGTGCATTTCATCAGTTGGTGGATGAGAGGATATCATTGGCCTCTTTAAACACTGCAGCCGCCGCATCCTCCGGGGTGATCAGGCCATAGCGCACCTGCTCCATATAATCCGACATCACCTGGGTCACCTCCGATGCCCCACTGGGTGATGGCGGATCTGCGGGAGTCGCGATCTTCACCACCTGATCAATAAAGTCATAGCTCGTCCGCTCCGTATCGCTCAAATCTGCCTTCAGCACCTCCAAAACAGAAGCCGATACAGGGGTTCCACGCTCGCCCTTTAAAATCTGGTTTGCTTCAACAGACGTAACTAAAAAGTTGATCACATCCGCTACCACCTCGGGATGCTCTGTAGTTGCACTGCCGCCGAAAAACTGGCTGGGCTTTAAATAGACAGGATTTTTAACTGCATCCGCTGATTTGGGGTACATGGTGATTCCCAGCTCTCTGCCCGCTGTACTGCAAAGCACAGAATATTGATTGGAATTTGTAAAGGAATTCCAGGTTGTCTTGTCCATGATCGGCATCGTCTCCACCACCTCGGGGTTCTTCTCAACCAACGTCTCCGGGCTCACATGCCAGCCCTCATCCATGGCCTGTTTTCCCATAGTAAACAACCGGACCAACAGTGCGTCATCCTCCCCGCTAAGCGACTTCCCATCCGAAGCGTAAAGCGGCATCCCAGCACTCCGGTACAGATTATCACAGATATCCTTTTCCAGAAAATAAGTCTGGACACCGGTCTTTTCATGGATTGTCTTTGAGATCTCAAAGAACTCATCCCAAGTCATCTGGTCAGGGATCGTCACCCCAGCCTCCTCCACCACTTCTTTGTCATACACCAGACAGCGGGATGTAAGTCCATTGCAGAGCGCATAGAGCTCTCCGTCGTAGGAACCGCTGTCCAGAACGCTCTGGGCGATCCCTTCCGTGTTGATCACCCCCGAATCCACATAAGGCTGCAGGTTCATCAGTTGCCCCTTCTGGTAAAATGGAGTCAAACGGTTGTAGTCCTGTTGGATAATGTCGGGAAGATTCCCGGTGGCAGCCTGGGTAGCCAGCTTGTCAAAGTAGCCGCTCCAGTCGGACGGCTCCGTCTCAAAGGTCACATTGGGGTGCATCTGCGTGTACAGATTCAGGGCCTCCACCGTTATATCGTTGCGCTTCTGGTTTCCCCACCAAGCCATGCGAAGGACGACAGGTTCAGAATCCGCTGCTGTTCCCCCTGCAGTGTTCTCCGAAGTTCCCTCTGACGGCAGGCTCTCATCTGCTTTAGACTCCTGTTTCTCCTGTGCTGTAGCTGCAGGTGCAGGTTCTGTCTTCCCCGCACATCCCCATAAACTTCCCGCCAACAGAATCCCACATAACGCCAAACTGGCATATCGTCTTTTTCTCAATTTACCTCTCCTCCTCTTTCTGAAATTTACTTGTTTTGCAAAACTTGTACCCCAATGGTATAATAGTTTTTGGTTCAAGTAAATTAAAAATCATTACCTTCGAGTTTAAAATTGTTACTTTTTGACAATGCTTTGGTGAGTTTGTCGCCTTTTTATGATATAATCAATCAAAACATCCAAGGAAGATAGGTACCCACATGACACTCAAAAACACCAGCTTCAAACGGAAAATTTCATTGCTGCTCATTGCCGCACTAACCATATACTCCCTTGTCATCTCCCTGCTGTTTACAAGGACAATCGGGCGTTACGAGCGTCTCCTCTATCAGGAGACTGCTTCCTCCCTGTCCTTAATGTCTAAGGACCTCTCCAATCAGCTTAATGGTATCAACAGCACCTCCACCTACCTGGCCACGGACCAGTTGATCCAACAGTCCCTTGCCTCCCTGGGCGGCAGCCTCACAGACTTTGAGCTGGGTGTAATCAAAAGCCGCTGTCTGTCCCAGTTGTACTCGTACCTGAATACTTCTCCAGACATTATCTCCATCTCCCTTTACACGGACCGCTTCACGATATGCTGTGGGAGATCGTCACGGCAGGAGCCCACTGAGGCTCTGGAAGCACTCAGACAGCGGCTGAAAAACTCCAACGGCAAGGAACTTTGGATTCCCAGCAGCGACCCTAAAGATTCCAGCGTGCTCCTGTGCCGTCAGATCCGCAAAATTCAAAATCTATCCCTGGACGTTCTCGGCATCGTGGTCATCCGCGTGGATCTGGACACAATCGTCAGCCGTGCACAGACCTCTAACAGCCATCACATCACGCTGTTAGACGGCGAGAAATCTCTGTACTCCACCCAGTCCACCGGCGAATCCGATGTCCATATGATGTTGGATACGCCTGACGGCTACCGCATAGTCAGGGCAGCGGGAACGGACTATTTTCTATCCGTGTATCGAATGCCTTATCCCGGATGGCTTATGGGGCTTTCCGTCCCATACAACGATATATTCAGTTCCATACTCCTGACCCGGCTATCCATGCTACTTCTGATTCCCCTGATTGGCTTTTTCATCATGTTCATGGTCAGGCCGCTGATTGGGAGTCTCACCTGCCATTTGCATACTCTGACACAAAAAATAGAGAGTCTGCATTCGGGAAATCTGACGCCTATCGACGTGGGCTATGACTACACAAACCGCACGGACGAATTCGGCCGCATCCATCAGGCATATGACCGTATGTTAAATGACATTCAAAACCTGACGCAGGAGAATTATCAGAAGCAGCTGCTCCTCAAGGATGCACAGTTAAAGGCTCTTGAGCAGCAGATCAACCCACACTTTCTTTACAATGTGCTGGACACCATCCACTGGCGGGCTAAGGTTCTGAATGACAGCCTGATCAGTACCATGGTTGAATCTCTGGCCAATCTGCTCTACTACACGCTGAGCGAGGACCGCGATCTCGTTCCCCTGGAGAACGAGCTGAATCTGGTGGATAGTTATGTAAACATTCAAAAACTACGCTTCGCGGAACGGATGGTTTACACCTGTCATGTGGATTCCGACCTCTTAACGATTCTGGTCCCCAAGCTGTGCATCCAGCCCCTGTTGGAAAATGCCATCAAACATGGGGTTGAACGTTGTGTGAACACATGCAATATCCACCTGGATATATCAAGAGACCAGAATACCGCTGTAATCCGGCTAACCAACGATGGCCCCTGCATACCTGAAAAAGCGATGGAGCTTCTGTCAATCGGGAAGTTAACCCCTTCCGGCAACAGCGTCGGCCTGCAAAACATCGACTCACGAATCAAACTGATTTTCGGAAAGGAATATGGAATCCAACTCACTGTGGAAAAAGGCTTAAATACCGTGCAGGTCAATCTTCCCATCACATTCCCGCAATCTTAAGGAGAATTATCTATGTATAAAATGCTGATCGCCGACGACGAAAAAATTATCCGCGAATCCCTCTCTGCTGCCATCGATTGGACCTCCCTCGGTGTGGAGGTGACCGCAGTCTGCGCGGATGGAATTGAACTGTATAATGCCATTCTGGATGAATACCCGGATATCGTGATCACGGACATCATGATGCCCGGCCTGACCGGTTTAGAATTGATTGAGAAAATTCAGAAGATCGACAACTCGATCCAATTTATACTGTTGTCCGGCTACCGCGAGTTTGAGTACGCCAAGCAGGCCGTCCGCCTGGGCGTCTGTGAATATCTGCTCAAACCCTGCCGCGAAGAGGAATTAACCGCTTCCGTCCGGAATGTATGCCGGCAGTTGGATTCGCGCAGGAAAGCTCCGGATATCGCGGAGGAATACTCGGACCTGAAATCCAGCCAGTCCTGGGCCTCCCTGCGCTGCGAAATTTTTGAGGCCCTGACCTCAGACCGTTTGGCGCCCCTGGACCGCGTTCCACGTCTTGCGGACAGTTCGATCGTTCAAATTGAGCTTTCCAGCCTGTCCCCCGAGCAGGCAGGCCGGTTGCTGCACAGCCAGACCAGTCTTACAGAGCGACTAAATGCCAAGATTATCTTTCTGTCGGGAAATACCCTAGTTTTTCTAGCCCCCTACTTTCCCAACACAGACTATAACGGGATTATCCACAGTCTCCAGCTGGCTTGCGGCTTTCCGGAGCCAGCCCCTGCCTGCGCAAGACATTGGATTTGGGAGGACAATGAAGCTTCATTTGTAAAGCTTATCGCAAAACTGCAATCCCGCGATCGTCTATACTCCATCGACAGTTGTGGGGTTCTTCGTGAGATTGTACTCCGTTCAGTTCCCAAGCCTGAGATTTCTCAACTCCTGAGCCTGCTTCTGACAGACAACGAGGCACAGGTTGAGTACAAGCCTTTTATCAATCAGATAATTGACTACTGTAGAGACCACCTGGATTACTCGGATCTGTCCCTAAAATATATGGCCGAAAATATTCTCTTCATGAATGTCAACTACTTGAGCCGGGAATTCAGCAAAACCACCGGCGAAACATTCTCCGCCTTCCTTACGCGGGTGCGGATGGAGCGCGCCAAGGCTCTGCTCCTGCAGTTTGGCGAAGAAAAGATTTCCAGCATATCAAAGCAGTGCGGCTATGAAAACCCACAATATTTCAGCCAGGTATTCCGCAAATACTATGGGGTGTCTCCCAGTATTTACCTTCAGTCCGTCCACAATTAGTTCACATGCACGCCACAGTCGCCGCCACCCGTACAACGGGTGGCTCGGGACGCTGGCTGTAAGCCCTTGCTACCAGACAGCGTCTCAAGGCGCCCTAGACTTTCTCTTCGTTCAAGTCACTATCGCACTTGACGCGTTGCTTATGCCCCTGAAGGGGCGTTCGTACTACTTCGACTCTGTACCCTTAAAAGGGTCTTCGTATTCTTTCACACTTAATTTGTCCTGTATGATATCATAGTTTTCTTGATCTTGGATATATTTCTTAATTGTCGCTTCGTTTAATCCTACTGTACTGACATAATAACCTTCTGACCAGAAATGACGGTTTCCAAATTTATACTTTAGATTTGCATGTCGGTCGAATATCATTAATGCGGATTTTCCTTTTAAATATCCCATAAAGCTTGATACACTCATTTTGGGCGGAATACTTACCAACATATGAATATGATCTTTTTGATCACAAACAGGCTGACCAGAAAGGAGGCCCCGATGGACATCACAATCAGGCACAATATTTTCCGTGTGATGGACTGGTTAATCTTTCTTGCAAATTCCGAAAGCTTACCGTTCAAAATAGTCTTCATACAAACACCTTCTGAGCTCCGGGTGGATCTCTTTATCCCTCCCCGGAATCATCTGCTGCATATACAGAAAGCATAGCTCATGCACCGGGTCCACCAGCGCATAGCTGCCGGACATGCCGTACCAGCCAAACTCCCCGGCAGGCCCCAGCCCGTCCGCAGCCAGGCGCACCCGCACGCCGCAGCCATAGCCGTAGCCCGGGATAGGGAACTCCCGGATCTGCTCCTCACTCAACCGGTTTGTACCCATGCGTCTCACCGACTCTTCCGTCAGAATTCGCTCACCGTCCAGCGCGCCTCCCCCCGCAAGCATCCGCAAGAACCGCATGTAGTCGTCCATGGTCGACAAAACACCGCCCCCGCCCTCCTCGAAGTGGGATTCCGGCTGTAAGAAGCGGTCCCGGTCCGTGACCCGCACAAAACCATGGGAAATCTCTCCCATCCCAGCCCCTCGCTCCTGCTTTCCGTACATCCCGCACAGGTTCTCCCGGTCCCGCGCGTCCCGCAGTCGGAACATGGTGGACTTTAGCCCCAGAGGTTCCCATATATGTCCTCTCAAATACTCCCCGAACAGTTCCCCGGAAACCACCTCAATGACCGATGCCAGCACGTCATACCCCGCCCCATAAAGGAAATGGCTCCCCGGCTCAAAGGCCAGCGGAATATCCGCGAACAGGGACGCGTACTCCCTGGTGGAAAAATCCTCATGTTCCCTGCGAAACCGCTCCACCGCCTCCTTCGTCCGGCGCATGGTGGGCCCATCGTTGTCGTAGGCGTAGGAAATTCCGGAGGTCATGGTCAGGAGATGGCCCACCTGAAGCGGGCTCTTCGCCTCCCTCACCTCGTTCCACCCGTTGGCCGCCACTTCATTGACCTGCAGGCTGCGGTACTCAGGCAGATACTCCGCCACCGGATCCTCCATGTGCAGCTTTCCCGCCTCCAGGAGCTGCAGAATGGCCACCGCAGTGTAGAGCTTGGTCAGGGAGTAAATCCGGTACAGGGTATCCTCATCCGGCGCCAGTCCCCGCTCCACATCCCGCAGACCGCAGTAACGCCGAAAACGCTCTGCCTCGCCCTCGTACACCAGGCATGCGCACCCGGAAATTCCCTCCCTGCACAGCTGATCCATATACCCGCCAAGGCGGGACCACCTCTCACCCATATACGTTTTTCCTCCACTTTTCTCCTTGCAGTTATTTACTTTTGGCTATTCTACCACAAAATATCCCGTTGTAAAATCCTTTTGAAAATATTTTTAACGCGAGGTTCTCCCCCCTCCCATCCCTTCTCACGCATCAAAATCAGGCAGATCCTTGATGATCCACAGGCGATCAGACCTATCGCAGAAATGATTTATGATCTTGTTAATCAGAAAAAGCATTTGGATATCGAGGAAATTTCTGGATACGCAAATAACAAGGAGTAAACATATATGGCAGATAATATGGCTTTAATGCTTCTCGGCATTAAGGACTACGATATTGAGGGCATAGAAGATGTATTCGTGGGCTTCTTAAATGACAACAAAAAGAACTTGCGTTTCAACCTGTATGATGCATATAGGGTACTCAATAATATGAATGACCCATAATGACATCTATCACAATTACATAAGATACGCCCAACTATTTTCAACCACTTATTTCGGATACCAAAAAAGGGGCTGCTCTGCGCCCTGGACGTAGACCAATTCCATATGCAGGTCTGG
>ERZ773115.2344-NODE-2344-length-15014-cov-4.872786_pt1 | contig 15014 bp, 16 predicted proteins | sample MGYA00511116_ERZ773115 | MGnify/ENA primary metagenome ERZ773115 (study PRJEB29015, sample SAMEA2737869) | human gut metagenome | biome: human gut; feature: human-associated habitat; material: faeces | place: China | collected 2012 ... | reverse complement strand
CCCGCCATGTGCCATTTGGACTACGCCATGAGCGACGCCGGCGGCGTGACGAATTTTGTGCGGCAGCACACGCTGGCCTCCGGCGGCCCTTACTGCGACTGCGGATATCAAAAGAAACGAGTGTAAAAGAAAGGCAGCCAACTGCATGAGACAAACCGTTTACGGCATTCTGATCCCCTTCCTCGGCACAACGCTGGGCGCGGCCTGTGTGTTCTTTATGCGCAAGCAGCTCAGTGATGCCATACAGCGCATTTTGACCGGCTTTGCCGCCGGTGTGATGGTAGCGGCCTCTGTGTGGAGTCTGCTGATTCCTGCGATGGAACAGGCTGCATGGATGGGAAAACTGTCGTTCCTCCCTGCCTTTTCCGGATTCTGGATCGGCATTCTGTTCCTGCTGGGGCTGGATCACCTGATCCCCCATCTCCATGCAAAAAGCAATCAGGCAGAGGGACCGAAAAGTCAGCTCAAAAAAACGACCATGATGGTGCTGGCTGTGACGCTTCACAACATCCCGGAAGGGATGGCTGTTGGTGTGGTTTACGCAGGGGTTCTCTCTGGCAGCGCACAAATCACGGCAACCGGCGCTCTGGCGCTATCTATTGGCATCGCCATTCAAAATTTTCCAGAAGGGGCGATCATCTCCCTGCCGCTCCGGGCAGAGGGTGAGAGCAAGGGACGGGCGTTTCTTGGCGGTGTGCTTTCCGGCATCGTAGAGCCGATTGGGGCCGTGCTGACCATTCTCGGCGCAGGACTGATCGTCCCGGCCCTCCCGTATCTGCTGAGTTTTGCGGCGGGCGCGATGGTCTATGTGGTGGTGGAGGAGCTGATCCCGGAAATGTCCCAAGGCAAGCATTCCAATCTTGGCACGCTGGCCTTTGCGGCGGGCTTCAGCATCATGATGGCGCTGGATGTGGCGCTGGGATAAACCAAGATGCCCCTATGCCTTCCGCCTGAAAAAGAAGCTTTTCCGGAAATAACACAAGACCGCTGTCCCGCTGCCGGTTTCCCGGCGGCAGACAGCGGCCTTTTTCACTGCTTCGAAGCCTTGGCACAAAAAGGGGCTGTTAGAAAAGTATGTCGCTGCGAACCAGTGACCGACGTCACTGGTGTGGCAGCCCCCCGGTTGGATGGAAACAGCTTGGTTTTACGGCCAAGATGTTTGAAAATCCGGGGGATTGCCACACCAGCGTGCGCGCTGGTTCGCAATGACAGAGCGTTTTCTAACAGCCCCTTTTTCTTATACTCTGCGCAGTGCGTCGATGGGGTTCAGGTTTGCGGCCTTGGTGGCGGGCAGCAGGCCGAAGATCACGCCGATGAGGGTGGAGAACACCACGGCGATGATGATTGCCGGGGCACTGATGGCCACGGGAATCTGCATCAGGCCGGAAATTAACTCCGCCAGGCCAATGCCTGTGAGAACGCCGATGATACCGCCGATGCTGGTGAGCACGGCCGCTTCCGTCAGGAATTGCAATAGAATGCGCTTTTTCTTGGCGCCCAGAGCCTTTTTCAGACCGATCTCGCTGGTCCGCTCGGTGACGGACACCAGCATGATGTTCATAACGCCGATGCCGCCTACCAGCAGGGAAATACTGGCAATCCAGATCAGCTGGGTATTGGTGGATTTGCTCATGTTTTGCAGCTGCTGGGCCTGCTCCAGCATATCGGCGCTGCGGTAGTCAAAGCCCGTGTCCGTGCCGATGATCTGGCTTCCCGTCAGCAGGTCCGCCGCCTTCTTGCCCACGGAGGCCATGACGTCCGTATTCTTGACCTTGATGGCAACGCTCTGGGGCTCGTCAAACTGGTAGAGGGCGGGCCACAGGCTGTCCGGGAAGTAGATGCTGCCGGAGCCATTGTTGGCATAGAGGTAGTAGTCGTTCAGGCTGTTGATGGTGGGGGTGAACTCCTCGGCGGGGCCGATAACGCCTACCACCGTGTAGACATCCGAGCCAAATTCGATTTCCTTGCCCACAGGGTCTGCGCCGCTGAAAAGGCTCTTGGCTGCGGTGCTGTCCACCAGGGCCACCTTCCGGAATTCGGTGTAATCCTTTTCCGTAAAGCCCCGGCCTGCCCGAATCTGCATGCCGTAGGTGCTGAAATAGTGCCGGTCTACCCCCATTACGTTGCCGTTGAAGGGGGTGTCCAGGTAGAAGAAGCCTTCGGCATAGCTGCGGGAATAGTACAGGGAGACTTCCTCAGCGCCGTTGATGTCCTCCAAAGCCTGCCGGGTCTCCTCGGAGATGACCCTTACGGTGTCCGGCAGCGGACTCCAGCTCAGGTCGTACTGGTTGCCGTTCTGATTCAGCTGCACCGAGACCACATTGTTGCCCGCGCCGATCAGGTTCTCCTTGATCTGTTCGTTGGTTCCTTTGATGGTGGAGACGATGGTGATGATGGCTGCAATGCCGATGATGATGCCCAGCATGGTGAGAATGCTGCGCAGCTTATGGCTCCAGATGCCCTCAAAGGCAAGATGAATATTTTCAAGCATATCTTCCTTGCCTCCTCAGTTCTCTTCGTACAGTGTGGAATAGTCGCCCTGCTCTGTGGGGACTCCGGGCTTGACGTTTTTGCCGTAGGGGAAGGCAATCAGGTCATCCATGGTGATGCCGGAGAGGATCTGGGTGTAGCTGCCCCAAACGCTCTTGCCGGTGACCACGTTCCGCCGCTCCAGCTTGCCGTTTTCCCCCTGCACATACACAAAGCTGGCCCCCTGCTCCGTGCGCAGGAAGGGATTGCTCAGGTAGATGCCGTCGGTGGAATCCGACAGGGAGTATTCCATATCCACATAGTATCCGGGCACCAGATTCGCATCCTCGTCCACCAGAACGGTGAAGGGATAGAAGCTGGCGTTGGGGTTATTATTGCTGCTGTAATAGGTGGCAGTGGAGGGAAAGTCGCCGATGGACTGGACGGTGCCTGTGCAGGAAGTACCGTTGCGCCAATCGGAAATGGTCACCTCGCTGCCCAGCTCCAGCTTGTCCCGCTCCAGCTCGCTGATGGTGCCGGTGACGTAGTAGCCGCCGCCGCCGGAGACCTTGATGATGGGGGTCTGGTTGGCCCGGGCCTCTTCTTCCGTCAGCACGGAGACCACGGTGCCGTCCACTTCGGCGTAGACATTGCCGTCGTTGGCTTCTTTCTGGGCAATGCTGTATTCCGCCTCGGCGATTTTGATCTGGTACTCCACGTCCAGAATTTTCTTCTGCTGGTCCTCCTTCATCCTGACGATCTCCTCCAGGGTGTAGGTGGGGCCGGGGTCGGGTTCCGGAGTGGGATTGGGTTCAGGCTCCTCGGGGCGGGTGTAGTCGTAGGCATCCGCTGCGTCATAGGGGATGAACCAGAAGTCGCTGCCGGTTACGTAGACGTGCATTCCCTGGAACACGGCGTTGTCCGCCAGGGTCATATTGCTCTGCGTGGATTTGAGGATCATCCAGTAGTCGCTCACGGCGTAGTCCGCCTCCTGGGGCTGCACCGGCTCCGTGGGAGCCTCGCCCTTATCCTCGGAGGTGTCTGCGTCCCAGGCGGCCTTATCCTGCAAATACTGGGCGTAGGCCGCCTCGTATTCCTTCAGGGCTTCCGTGTAGCGGTAGCGCTGCAAAAAGCGGGCCATCTCCGCGGCCAGGTCCCGGTCCACCATGGTATTGAGCTTGGTCCAGAGAATCAGGGGGCTATCCGGGCTGCTGCCGTCAAAGCCGCCGTTGGTATTCATCCATTCCTCCACGGTCACATCGCCCCGGTCACCGTAGTCCGGGTAGTGGCTGTAGGAGAAGGCATCTCCCTGGCTGCTGCCGGAGCTGCTACCGTCGTCCTGGCGGGGGGTATAGGGGGTGTAGTTCCGGATCTCCTGGAGCCGCTGCTGCTCTTCTTCCAGCTGCAGCTTCAGCTGCTCTACGCCCAGCCGCTTCTTTTCCAGGGCCAGGTCGTTCAGGGTGGTATCGAAGGACAGCAGCAGGTCGCCCTTTTTCACATGGTCCCCCTGTTGGACCTCAATACCGGTGACGGTCTGGGTGTCGGTGAGCATAACGGTCTGGATGTTGTCCGCCCGGACCAGGCCGGAGGTGGACTGCTGGTCGCCCCAGTAGTCCGTCATGCCGCAGATATCGAAACTGTAGACGTAAACGGGCTTGCTGCCGCCCTTGGCGGCCACGGCAAAGATGCCTGCGCCGATCCCGGCCACCGCCAGCACGGAAGCGCCGATGATCACTGCTTTTTTGGGAATTTTAAGCTTCATGTTCACTGCCTCCCTGGGGTGTGGTCAGCAGCTCGCCGTCCAGAATGTGATAGACCTTCTTGGCTCGCTTGGCAATGTCCGGGTCGTGGGTGATCATGAGGATGGTCATGCCGTCGGCGCTGAGTCTGTCAAAAATGTCCATGACCTGGGCGCCGGACTTGGTATCCAGAGCGCCGGTGGGCTCGTCCGCCAGCAGCAGGGCCGGCTTTGTCACCATGGCCCGGGCAATGGCAACTCTCTGACACTGGCCGCCGGACATCTGATTGGGCAGGAAATGGATGCGGTCCTCCAGACCCACAACGCCCAGGGATTCCGCCGCCCGCTCCCGGCGCTCCTTCAGGGGAACATCGGCATACAGCAGCGGCAGGGCCACATTGTCCACGGCATCCATTTTGGGCATCAGGTAATAGCTCTGGAAGACGAAACCGATGTACTTGTTCCGCACCTCGGCCAGGTCGTCATCCTTCAGGTCGTGCAGGTTTTTACCGTCCAGCACATATTCTCCGGAGGTGGGTACATCCAGGCAGCCGATGATGTTCATCAAGGTGCTTTTGCCGGAGCCGGAGGGGCCCATAATGGCGATGTAATCCCCCTGCTCTACCTCCAGGCACACGTTTTTCAGCACCCGCACAGGCTCCTTGCCCTGGATATAGTCCTTGCAGATGTCGGTTAGCTTGAGAATGCTCACTTAGCTCACACCGCCTTCCGGTTCGGTTTCGGCGGCCGGGGCTTCCGCGCCCTCCTCGGGCACTTCGGCGCCGTCCATACCGGCATCCATGCCTGCGTCCGTATCGCCCATATCGGCATCCATGCCCATGTCAGCGCCGCCCATGTCAGCACCGCCCATGTCAGCGCCGCCCATGTCTGCGCCGCCTTCCTCGTTCTCATAGGTCACAGGGGTGTGGCTGGTGGGAGCACCCACATGGCAATACTGCTCGTCCGGGAAGGCGATGTAGTCCGTCTCGGAAAGGCCCTCGGTGACGACGTAGTTGTCCGTGTTTTCATTATAGGTGCCCAGGGTGACGGCCCGCTTTTCCAGCTTGCTGCGGCTGTTCTCCGCCCAGACATAGGCGCTGCCGTCGTCCTCGTAGCAGAGATAGGCGCTGCTGACGATGACACCGGTCTCGTCGTCCCCTTCGGTGTAGCGCTCCATGTACAGGTGCTGGCCCATGATCAGGCCCTCCACGCTGTCCAGCTCCACATAGAAGGGATACTTGCTGGCCATATTGGAGGAATCGCTGCTGCCGATATTGTAGCCGTTGTTGTCGTTCTTTACGGGGTTTTCGTAGTCCACCAGGGTCACGGTGCCAAGCCAGGTCTTGCTGCTGTCTACCCGGGAGGTGAGCCTGATGCGGTCACCCTGGGCGATGGCTCCCTGCTGCAGCTCGCCGATGGTACCCTTTACCCGGTAGGCACCGGCCTGCTGGATGGTGATGTAGGCCGCGGGGTTGCCCTGACTGTCGGTGCCGCTTTCGTTGATGGACTGGATGCGGCCGGCGATAGGGGCGGTGATGGTGGCGTTTTCCAGCAGCTGCTTGGCCTTTTCCAGCTCGGCCTCCTTGGTCTTCAGGTTCAGCTCCGCTTCCTTCTGACTCACCTGGGCAGACTGGATCTGGATGGTGTATTGCAGCTTTTTATTGGCGCTGACCTTGTCCCGCTCCCGCTCCAGCTCGCCGATCTGGGTGTCGTAGTCACTGATGCTGGCGCTGAGCTGCTCCCGCTCCAGGTCCAGCTTGTCGGCGTTCAGCTGCAGCTGGTCCGTATCGTAGGAGAACAGGGGATCACCCTCCTGCACATCCTGGCCCTCCTTCACCAGAAGCTCGGCCACTTCCTTGTCGCTGTCCTTCTTGATCTCCGTCAGGTTTTCGGATACCACCAGGCCGGTAAAACGGTCCTGAGAAGAAATTCCAGTGAGACTGGAGACCTGCTGCACATACACAGCCTTGTCCTTGCTGCCGCAGCCGGTGAGCACCAGACCCAATGCCAGGCACAGGGCCGCAGCAGAAGCAATCGTCCGTTTCATATTTCAGATCCTCCTATTTGGAAAGAGTCGTTTTTACTTTCAAATCATACGAAAAACGGAACGAAAAGTCAACGGGGTATGGGTTAATTCTTCTTTAAGGTTTTCCGATGGGCACGATCCGGCCCTCTTTTGCCTCGGTCCTGTGGGAAATGGAGATGACGGTCCGGTTTTCGGACACATTTTTCAGGGCCTGCAAAACCATGCGTTCCGTTTCTGCGTCCAGGTTGGCGGTGATCTCATCCAGCAGCAGGATCTGCGGATTCGTGACCGCCGCCCGGGCAATGGAAAGCAGCTGCCACTGGCCCTGGGAGAAGAGCTCCGGGGTGCACACCGTATCAAAGCCCCGGGGAAGGGCCTCAACGGTGTCCAGCAGCCCCACCAGCTCTGCCGCCCGGCGGACCTGGGCAGGGGAGACGGTTTCATCGTACAGCGTGATCTGGTCCCGGACGGAGCCGGGCACCATGTGAAAGCTCTGTTCCACATAGCCGATCAGACGCCGCTTTTCTCCCTCCGGGATGCGGTCTGCGGGAATGCCGAAAAGCGTCACGGCACCTTTCTGGGGCGGATACAGCCCCAGCAGCAGCTTCAAAACCGTGCTCTTGCCCGCGCCGGTCCGGCCGGAAAGGGTCACCTGCTCTCCGGGGGCAACCGTCAGGCTCAGGTTTTCCAGAACGGCCTTGCCGTCGTAGCCGAAGGTCACATCCCGAAGCTCTGCGGCAGGTGCTCCGGGGACGGCGGCAGCGGCCGACGGAGGGACATCCCGTTCCGGCTCCGTCAGGATCTCGTCGATCCGCCGCACACCGGCCATGGCGGACTGAATGGCCTGGATCTCCATGCCCAGACTTTCTACCGGGGTGAAGATCTGACCGATGTAGCTGATGACGGCCACGGCCGTACCGGCGGACATCCCGAAGAAACGGAGCACTCCGGCGTTTTCGGTTGCGGACAGCAGCATGACAATGCCCACCACCAGGGCGTTCAGGATCAGGATCACCGGGGAATAGATGGCGTCATAGAAGTTGGTCTTTTCCATGGCGGCATAGCTCTGGCCGATGAAATCGTCGTAGCGCGCGCACATATAGCGCTCCTTTCCCAGAGCGTGGACGGTGCGGATATTGTGCAGCGTGGTGGGCACGAAGGCCGAGGCCCGGCCCACGGCCTGCCGGTTGGCGATCTGGGCGCGAAGCATATTTTTCTGCACATACCTTGTGAAGAAAAACAGCGGCGGCAGCAGGCACAGCAGCACCAGGCAGAGCCCCGGGTTTTTCCGGCTCAGCACGATAAGAATGCTGACGATCTTGCACAGGTCGGCAAACATGCTGATGATACCGGCGCTGAACAGGTTTTCCACCGTGTCCACGTCGCCTACAAACCGGGAGACCAGCTCTCCGGGCTCCCGGGCGGCCAGCGCGCCGGAGGTCAGGCGGGGGAGCTTTGCCATCATGCAGCTGCGCAGGCCGTGGGTGATTTTCTGGCCGAAGACGGTGAGCAGGCTCCCCCGGGCGGATTCCAGCAGCCCCGTCAGGGTCAGCAGGCCGAAATACAGCAGCACCCGTCCAAGGGCCGCGGGGGTTCCGGCGGTGAGTGTATCCACAATTTTTGCCAGCACCAGCGGCGGCAGCAGGGCAGAAACCACGGCCCCCACCACCGTCAGCACAATGCCGAGGCTGAGCCATACATTTTTTTGCACCGTCTGAAGCAGCACGGTGCGGATATTTTCCCGATTACGCACGGTTTTTGCCTCCTTCCTGGTCTGCCGCCAGGGCACGGTAGGCGGGGACCTTTTGCAGCAGTTCCTCATGGGTACCGGCGGTGACGGTGCCATTTTCCATCCACAGCACCCGGTCCAGCTGGGGGAACAGGTACAGCCGGTGAGAGATGAGCAGCACGATGCTGTCTTTGGTCAGAATCCGCAGCTGCCGGAATATTTCCGCTTCCGTGGGCTTGTCCAGGGCGGAGAAGGGATCGTCCAGGATCAGCACCGGGCGCTTGTGGTACAGCGTCCGGGCCAGGGCGAGCCGCTGGGCCTGGCCGCCGGAGAGCCGGTGGCCTTCCGGGCCTACCAGGGTGTCCAGGCCCTGCTCCATTTCCCGGACCTCCCGGTCCAGGCAGACGGCGCGCAGATAGGGGACCGGGTCTTGGGCGTCACCCATGCAGATGTTTTCCCGGACGGAGGCACTGAGCAGCTCCGGGTCGTGGCCCAGATAGCCGAAGATGCTGCTGCTGCGGCTTTTGTCCATATCCCGCAGCTCCTCCCCGCCGAAGGTGATGGAGCCCCGGTAGGGCAGCTCACAAAGGAATGCCTTGCCCAGGGTGGATTTGCCGCAGGCCACGGCCCCCGTAATGCCGATGATCTGGCCGGGCTGGGCCTGGAAGCTCACGTTGTGCAGCAGCTCCTCCCCGCCGGGGTAGGCGAAGCAGAGATCCTCTGCCCGGAGGGGCGCTGCTTCCGCCGGGACAAGGCGTTCCGGCAGGGCTTCGCCGGTGGCAGCCAGAAGCAGCTTCACCCGATGCCAGGAGACCTGGGCCTTGTGCACCGCATTGAAGAGCTTGGCGGCGCTGGAGGCCTTCCTGGCCAGCTTCGTGAAGCAGGCCAGAAAGGTGGTGAAAGCGGCGATATCCCAGCTGCTCCAGCCGGTGTCCATGACGTTTTTCTGACCGAACCAGAGCAGAAAGGGAATGCCCAGCAGGGCGATGGAGCGGTAGATGGGGGTCATGGAGGTGTTCCAGACATTGGCCCGAATGGCGGCGCTTTCGTAGGCATCCAGGTTTTCCTCGTATGCCTGCCGACGGTCCTCCTCCCGGCCGAAGACCCGGTAGGTCAGGGCGTTCCGCGCCCGGTCCAGGGTGGCGGCATTCAGCGCGGCGGACTGCTCCTTTCTCTGCTCACCGGTTTTCTGCACCACGGTTTTCAGCTTTTCCGCCGCAGCATAGGAGATAGGTGGGAAAAGCATACAGATCAGGGCCAGACGCCAGTCGTAGTGCAGCAGCATCCCGCAGTAGGCCAGCAGGGCCACACCGGTGTCGAAGAGCTCTGTGGTGAACTTGCGCATGCCCTCCACGCAGTCGTCCACATCCCCGATGGCCTTGGTCATGATGCTGCCCTCACCCTCGGAAATCAGGCTTACCCGGCTGCGGGCCACCAGCTTGGCATAGAGCACCTGCTTCATGCGGCGGCTGACGTTGTTGGCAAACCGGCGGACGTAAAAGCGCTTGAAATACCGGTTTCCCTGGACGACCAGGATCGTCAGGGCGTAGCTTAGGGCCAGAATGCCCATGTCCCGGGGGGCGGCGCTGCCGGTGAGGATCTCCACCAGCTTGCCGGTCATCTGCCCCTCAAACCAGGGTCTCGCCAAAAGGCCGACATTGTAGACAAGGCCCGTAACTGTGACGATCAGCAGCACCTTCCACTCCGCCAGAAAGTAATCCTGCACCCGGTCCGGGCGAAATGCTTTATGCTTCATGGTCTTCCTCCTGTTCCAGCCGCGCTGCCACATCCCGGAAGTCCGCCTTCCGCTGGGCCTTGCTCTTTTGGTAGAGCTTGTCCAGGGTGGCGCAGAACTGCTCTGCTTCCTCCCGGTCCAGGTCCTCCAGCAGCCAGGTGTAGAATACCTCTTCTATGTGCGCCTTGGAATTGCGCAGACCGTCTGCGGCTTCGGTAGCATAGAGCAGCTGACTGCGGCCGTCGGCGGGGTTGGGCCTGCGGATGAGATAGCCCTTGTTTTCCAGACTGGCCACCCGCTTGGCGGCGGCTCCCTTGTCCATATTCAGGGCCTGCACCACCTGGGTCTGGGTAATGCCGGGGTTGTGGCGCACCAGATGGACGACGTCAAACTCCGCTGCCCCCACGCCCTCCCGGCGCATATTCTGAACGGTGAATTTCCCCACCTCCCGGGCGATCTTGGTGATCTTTCTTCCGGTTTCGTCCATGTACCGTCGCTCCTTTTGGTTGTGTGTTCAACTAATTAGATGATAGCACAACTATTTTTCCTGTCAAGGGGGAAAGCAAATGCTATCCTTGCAAGCAAAAGCTAGCAAAAGCAGCAAATCTAGCCAATTCAATACAATTCAATTGAATTGTATTGAATATACTTTCCGGAAAGGCTGATGATACGGCCTTTCCGGAAAGATATTTCCCCCACAGGGCGCGTTTGGAGTTGACATCTCCGAAATTTGTGCTATGATAGCCCAAACCGCGAGGAGGTACGGCAATGGCTTTCTTGGAATGCTCTGTTTCCATGAATAATAATAAGTCCGGTTACGCGCTGCTTTTGCACTGCATCGGGCTTCCTTTGGCGTACTCTTTTTAAGGAAATTCCGAAAAGCAAAGCAGTGCAGGTCAAAAGGCCCGCGCTGCTTTTTTCGTTTAGGAGGTAGAAAAATGAACGCACCCATCGATATCAGCGCAGTGGTCCTGCAAACGGAACGGCTGACCCTGCGCCCCTGGCGGGAAACGGACCTGGAGGACTTTTACGCCTACGCCAGCGTGGACGGCGTGGGCCAGATGGCCGGGTGGACGCCCCACAAAGACAAAGCGGAATCCCAGTCCATTCTCTCCCGTTTCATCGCCGGGAAGCACGTCTTCGCCCTGGAGCACCGGGGCCGGGTCATCGGCTCTCTGGGGATCGAAAAGTACAATGAGGCCCATTACCCGGAGCTGGAGAACCTCCGGGGCCGGGAGATCGGCTACGTCCTCTCCAAGGCCTATTGGGGCCGGGGGCTCATGCCGGAGGCGGTGAAGGCCGTGATCCGGTATCTCTTTGACACCGTTCAGCTGGACTTTATTCTGGTGGGACACTTCGACTGGAACCGGCAGTCGGCAAGGGTCATTGAAAAGTGCGGCTTTCAATATATCAAAAGCTGCCCCTACGAAACGGCCTACGGCACGGTGGAAAACTCCGAGGAGAGCATCCTCTACCGCTTGTAATTCGTGACAGAAAAAAAGCGTCACCGGAAACCCGGTGACGCTGCCAGGGATACAATCAGCGCTGGTTCTGATTCTGGTTCTTGCTCTGCTGGTTCTGGTTCTGCTGATTCTGCTGGTTCTGATTCTGATTGCGGTTCTGCTCGTTCTTCATAGCGTATGCTCCTCCTTGCTGCGGCTATGGCCGCGTGGATAGTGTGCCCCGGTTTTCAGGATTTATCCTTTGGGCGGAAAAGCAGGGCCGCCAGCAGCCCCGCCAGGATGGCGGCGGTGATGCCTCCGGCAGTGGCCTTCAGGCCACCCGTGAAAATGCCCAGAAAGCCCTGCTCGTCCACCGCCTCTCGGACGCCCTTGGCTAGCGTATTGCCGAAGCCCGTCAGCGGCACTGCGGCTCCGGCTCCGGCGAACTCGGCAAAGGGCGCATAGAGGCCCACAGCCCCCAGGATGACCCCGGCCACTACATAGCTCACCAAAATGCGGGCGGGGGTCAGCTTGGTTTTGTCAATGAGCAGCTGGCCCACAAGGCAGATGGCCCCGCCGATGAGAAACGATTTCAGATAGTCCATGTTCACGCCTCCTCTTCAATGGCCACCGCATGGCAGATGCCGGGGATGGGTAGACCCTGCTGGGTAGAGGTGGGGGACAGCAGGGCTCCCGTGCCGCAGAAGAGAATCCTGCGGAGTTTTTTCTTCCGGATTTCCGGCAGATAGTAGCCGCACAGGGTGATGGCGCTGCAGCCGCAGCCGGAGCCTCCGGCGTGGACGTCCTGGCGCAGGTTGTCAAAGACCAGGCAGCCGCAGTCCTCCAGCCGCCCGCCAATGGACAAGCCCTCCTTCCGGGCCAGCTCCAGGAGCAGCTCCTTGCCGTACTGCCCCAGGTCCCCGGTGACGATGCGGTCGTAGTATTCCGGCTCCCGGCCCAGGTCCTCCAGGTGCTGCCGGATGGTGGCCAGAGCCGCCGGGGCCATGGCGGCTCCCATATTGTTGGCGTCCTGAATGCCCAGGTCCGTCACCGTGCCGATGGTTGCCGCCGTAATGCGCGGCCCCTTGCCGCTGCGGCACACCAGCCCCGCCCCGGAGCCCGTCACAGTCCACTGGGCGGTGGGGGTTCGCTGTCCGCCGTAGCCCAGGGGGAAGCGGTACTGCCGCTCGGAGGAGGCAAAGTGGGAGCTGGTCTGGGCCGCTGCCCGGTCCGCAATGCCAGCCTCGATGGCCAGGGAGGCCAGCAGCAGGCTCTCCGCCATGGTGGAGCAGGCCCCATAGAGCCCCAGGTGGGGCAACCCAGTATTGCGCACGGAAAACGCCGAACCGATGCACTGGTTCAGCAGATCTCCGGAGAGTACCAGATCCAAATCAAACCGCTGGATCTCTGCCTTTTTCAGCAGCAAGCTCAGGGCCTGCTCCTGCATGGCCTTCTCCGCCTGCTCCCAGGTCTTTTGACCGAAAAAGGTATCCTGGCTGGTTTTGTCGAAGCAATGGCCCAGGGGCCCCTGGCTCTCCTTTTTTCCGGCCACACTGGCCCAGGCCGTGATCACCGGCGGCCGGGGCAAAAGGAAGCTCGACCGCCCCCGCTTGTTTTCTGCCATAGTTTTCACTCCTTTTGGGAGTAGTGTGTGCAAAAGAGCCAGAAAAATACCCGGAAACGCATTTCCTCGTCTCCGGGTATGTATTTTTTGAAAGGATCATCCTACCCGCTTTGCGCCGTAATAGTGCTGGCTCCAATAGCCGGTGGTCAGATCGGAATAGGACACGGTGGAGCGGGAGTTGGGGGCGTGGATGAATTGGCCGTTTCCGACGTAGATGCCCACGTGGGACACATTGCCGGAAGAGGATGTGATGAAGAACACCAGATCACCCGGCTGGAGGTTGTCCTTGGACACACTGGTGCCGATGTTGACGAACTGGGCGGCAGGAGTGCGGGATACGCTCAGACCCAGATTTTTCAGAACATAGTATACGAAGCCGGAGCAGTCAAAGCCGCTGGGGCTTGCGCCGCCTGCCACATAGGGAGCGCCTAAGTACTTTTTCGCCTCTGCCACAATGGCGGAGCCGGAAACGCTGACACCGGCGGAGCCGGAAGCATTGCTGGATGTACCGTTCAGGGCCGCTGCGCTGGGAGTGACGCCGGTGGACTTGCCCAGGCGGAAGAACTTGGGGCTGTTGGCGGAAGCGGCATTTTCATAAGGCGCTTCGGTCAGGGCCAGATAGTCGCTGCGGATGTAGCCGATCTTGCTGCCGGAGATGAGCTTGTACCAGCCGTCATTGACGCCAATGATGTAGCATTTGCTGTCCCTGGCCACGGTGCCCAGGGAAGCGGAGGCGGTGGTGGGCTTTTGCCGGAGATTGACGCTGGAGGCCGTTACCTTGCCGTAGCCCAGCTCCGCATTTTCTTTTGCAGCGGTTTTCAGATAGTCGCTGTGCATATAGCCCACGGTCAGGTTGTAATTGACCTTATACCAGTCACCCTCCTTTGCCAGCAGGACCACCACTTCGTTCTTGGCGGCGGATTTCAAAACTTTGCCGCTGAGGGAGGGCGCGGAACGCATCCGCAGGGAAGTGGCGTTTACAAAAGCAATGCCCTGAATGCAGTCACTCTCTGCGGCATAGGCCGGCAGGGCAAGGACTGCACCCAGGAGCATCACGGTCAGGAAAAGACAGATCATTCTTTTGGAAAACTTCATATGGAACCTCCGTTTTGCTCTGGGAAATCTAACAAATATAGGTATCTATGTAAAACTCAGGAAGCTGCGACAAATTTGGCAAGAGCTGACAGCGAGAGACTTTTCACCGGATGAAGGTTCTGAAAGCGGAGGAATACTTTGTGTATTTCCCGCTTTCGGAACCGCACAGCCGGGGGAAAAGATCCGCTGTTCAGCCGCAGACGAATTCGTCGGAGTTTCCGTCCAATTACTTACCGGCGAGAGCCCGCTCCAGCCAGACGCAGCCAACGTCCAGGGCGGTGTACAGGTCGCCTTTTTCGCTCTTCTTGACCACCCGGTCTCTGCTTCTGGCGGTGGGGTCTGTCAGCTGGAGCTGGACGGAGACGCGGGTCGCTATGTCGGTGTCGCCTTGCTTCTTGCTCTCCAGGACCTGGAGCATAACAATATAGGTGTCGGCCATGGAGCCGTAATAGATCAGGTTATCTTTCCGCATCAGCGGGTGACCTTTATACATGAGAACTGCTTTCTCTTCAGCCATGATTGGAACCTCCTGTGCAAAATGTAATCGAATTGTAACACATTGTAACCATCCTGTCAAGCAGGATGTAGAAAAAAGTGCTGAAATGCCTAGAATATTTTTAATTTACGCGAAAATAAAAGCAAAATACGCGCAAAACGGAGGGCGATATGAAGCTGTCAAGGTACAAAATAAGGGGCCTTTGCCCGCGGCAAAGGCCCCTTAGCCGGACTTCAGGCGGCAGAAGCAGAGCTTATTCTGCCTCAGTGCTCAAAAAGGTACTCGCGCACCAGCGCCTGCATCAGCTCGTCCCGGTCGATCTTACAGATCATGCTTCTGGCGTTGCCATAATTTGTGATGTAAGTAGGGTCTTCCGTGAGCAGGTAGCCAACGATCTGGTTTACGGGGTTGTACCCTTTCTGGGTCAGGGCCTCGAACACACTCCGGAGGATTTGGCGCATGTTCTCTTTGTCATCGGGGACGTTGAAGGTCAGGGTATCTTGATCCGTCATGGTCTTCAGCTCCTTTTCAAAAGAATATTTGTATTATAGCCTAAGTTTTCCTTGCTGTAAAGACCAAAAACGGGAAAATTTTCTGTGAACGGGGAAAAAGGGGCTGTTAGAAAAGTATGTCGCTGCGAACCAGTGACCGACGTCACTG
>ERZ773115.2341-NODE-2341-length-15022-cov-2.823211_pt1 | contig 15022 bp, 18 predicted proteins | sample MGYA00511116_ERZ773115 | MGnify/ENA primary metagenome ERZ773115 (study PRJEB29015, sample SAMEA2737869) | human gut metagenome | biome: human gut; feature: human-associated habitat; material: faeces | place: China | collected 2012 ... | reverse complement strand
TATGCGGGAAAAGCTGTATGACATTTTCATGAGCAATCCGACCATTCAGTATACGGATGCCGGATTCGCACTGGTGGCAGCAGGCGTTTTTGAAACGCTGAATGAAGCAGCCGGTTATGGAATTATCGCTGTAGATCCGGAATCAGGAGCAGGTGCGTATACTGTGACAGTTCCGAAACGGGCAGACGCAACCGATGTCCAGGTAGCCTCCCGTCAGATGCCGGACATCAAATGGGAGGCTCAGCTGGCTGGTGCGGTCCATGGTGTAAAGATTTCCGGAGTGTTAAAAGCAACACTGGATTAGGAGGTGCAGGATGAGCGTAACAAGTTATGACCCGAAAAAGGTCAATGTTGTGGTAGATGGAGCGGTGATCACCGGATTTGCATCAGATTCCATGGTAACTGCCGCAAAGAATGAGGATGCCGTATCGACGGATGTTGGATGTAAGGGTGATGTGTGCTATTCCGAAAATGCGAATGAAAGTGGAACCATCACGATCACTTTGCAGGGAACATCGTCTTCCATTCCAAAGTTAAGAACGCTAGCATCTGGAAGAAAACAATTCTCTGTGATGATCTCAGATGCCAATGATTATGATGACATCAATATCAGTGCCCAGAGGTGCCGGGTAACGAAGATGCCGGATGTTAGCAGAGGAAAAACACCGTCCAGTGTGTCAGTGACCATCTTTGTTCCGGATCTTCAGATTCGGTAATGGTATGAGTAGGGTATGGCCGGAACGGCCGAAAGGATTAAGTGAAAGGAGCTATAGAAAATATATGGCAAAGCAGAAAGAAGTATTAGTAAATGGCAACAAATTCGTTCTTCAGAGTGTGTCTCCAAGATGGTATTTTGACCTGAATGACCGTTGTGGGATGACTGGTGGAAAAAAGAGAACAGCAGATTATATCGATGAACTGTTTAAAAATGTGGTAGTAGAACCAAAAGAAGTAAGTACAAAAGGATTTGACTATTTCGAGGAAACAGAAGATCTTTCAACTGCTGAACAGCTTTTGAGAGAGGCAGAGTCCTTTCTTAGAGGCAGAAGCTGATCCAGAGGAAGCACAGGGCAGAGCTAGACGGGATCGTGAGTTCTGGAGCCTGGTCTTTGCGACAGGAAAAATTTCATACACCGAATGGGCCAGGATGGATCTGGCAGAGTATTACGAAGCCAGAGAAGCGTATTTAAATTATGTAAAGCAAAAAGACAGCTGACAGAGCATGAATCTGTAGGGCTGTCTTTTTGGTTGAAGGGAGGAGGTATGAGTGGGTGATCAACGGGACCTGACGATGGGGGTCAGCTTTGGCCTGTCGGAAGCAATCAGCCAACTGGAAACAGTGTATTCCAGTATCCAGGATATCAAGGCAGAAATCCAGGGTGTAGAAGCCTATGGCACACAGATGGGAAGTGAAATTGCCAGAAGCGCTGGAGTAATGGCGGATGAGTTGGAAAACGCCAACCGGGTAAGCGATGGAGTCGCTTCCAGCATGGAAAATCTGGCAGACGCAGGAGCGGAAGCAAGGGATTCCATCCGGGAAAGTCGTCAGGAAGTAGAAGAAATGGGAGCAGCGGCCAAAAAGAGTTCCGATCAGGCACAAAAAGGGTTCCAGAACGCATCAGACGCGGCAGAAGAATTCGGAAGCCAGGCGGCAGGATCTATGGAACATGCCGGAAGCGAAGCCAGGACAATGATGGGAACCATAAAGGCTGGTATCCAGACTGCGTTCGGAGTTGGTCAGAAACGTGTGACAGACTTCACCAAAAAGGCTATAGGCGGTGCAAAGACTGTGAACCAGGCTTTTACCCATCCGCTTCAGACAATCCGTTCTAAACTGCCTGAAGCGTTAAAAAGAGCACGGGAATGGATACAGGAAACAGGTGAAGAGGCGTCCAGGACTGACGATGATCTGGACAAGATGGGCGGATCTGGAGAAGATGCCGGGAGTAAGATCAGTGAGGCTATGGGCTCCGCTGTAAAGACTTTCTTGGCGGTTTCTGTAGCTGTGGAGGCGGTGAAGAAAGGAATTGATCTGGCCAAACAGTTCGGTGCCGCGATTCTGGAAGCCGGGAAAACATCGGAGCAGGTTGGCGTGAAATTTCAAGCAGCGTTCTCAGAGGATTCCGGCGTTTCGGAATGGGCGGATAACTTTGCGGAAGCGGTCCATCGGAGTGAAACCGAGGTACAGGGCTTTCTGGTTTCTAATAAGGCCATGTATAACGAACTGGGGATTACGGGAGAAGCGGCCACCGATCTGTCTAAGATCACAACCTCATTGGCCTATGATCTTGGATCTGCGTTTAAGATGGATGATTCGGAAGCCCTGGAAACTTTACAGGATTACATAAACGGTAATACGAGAGCCTTTGACGAATATGGAATCCAGATCGATGATGCGATCCTGAAGCAGTCGGCCATGGAACTGGGACTCGGGAAGAATATCGATAGCCTGGATGATGCGGCGATGGCCCAGGTGCGAATGAATGCCCTGTTAAAGAACTCCACAGAGATCCAGAAGATGGCAGCCGAGAAACAGGAAGGCTATACCAATGGAATCAAGAGCCTGAGTGGAGTATGGCAGGATTTTTTGTCTAATTCTGCAGAACGTTTTGAACCGGTCTTTACGAATCTGGTGAATACGGTTCTGACATCCTGGCCGCAGGTGGAGCCGGTTCTTATGGGAATGGTAGATGCCCTAAGTAATGGAATCGCTGCAGGAGCTCCGATCATGATGGATCTGGCTCAGAATGTGATTCCGCCTTTTATGAGTACACTAGGAGAGCTTGGTGTAGCAGTGGAGCCATTAGGGAAGATCTTTCTTTCTTTTGCGACAACAGTGCTTCCACCGGTGGCAAAGATCATTGGCTCCATGGCAACTACGGTTGTTCCGCCTTTAGTGGATATATTGAATGAACTTAATGAAGGTGTGATTGTACCGTTAATGCCGTATGTGGAAAGTATCGCAAATGCGATTCTTCCGGCACTTGGAGCGGAGCTTAAGGTGATTCCACAGATTCTTAGGATTATATCACCGGTATTAGGTGGGATTGCGGATATTCTTTCCAGAGTGGTTGGTTTCTTATCGAAAATCGTTGAATGGGCCGGAAATGGACTGGCTGGTATTTTAGACAAGGTGGCAGGATTTTTCGGCGGAGGTTCTTCCGCTGCGAAGAATGCAGGAGCCGACATCCCGCATAATGCGGATGGAGATCCGGATTTCAAGGGTGGATGGACCCACATCAATGAGCAGGGCGGTGAGATCGCTTATCTGCCGTCTGGTTCTACGATTATTCCGGCGGATAAGAGTGATCAGATCATCAATAACAGCCGACAGAACAATGTCCAGAAAAACATCAATTTCAATCCAGTTATCAAGGTTGAGGTTCATGGAGGCGGAGGAGAATCCGGAACAAAGTGGACGGATGACTTAAAACAGATGGTGAAAGAACTCTATGAGGAAATGCAGGCGGATGAATACAATCAGCTGGACATTCAGCTTGGAAATGTGTAGGAGGAGATTATGGCGTACAGATTGACAGGAAGAAAATCAGGAACGGTATCATTTACGCCAAGAACCGGAACGGTTAACAAGGAGACGATCACGAAGTCCAGTAAAATGACGTCGAACGCTATTGAAGGTGGAAGCAGCATCGAGGATCATGTGTATCTGAATCCGGAGCAGTTTCAGATTTCGGGAGTTGTAGTGAGAAACCACAGCTCCTTCCACTCCCGGTTGGAAGCGATGTGGAAAAACCGGGATCTGGTGACGTATGTGGGAAAGTTCCGGGTTAGTAATTATGTGATCATAAACCTGCAGATGACCAACGACGCCAGCAACCGGAATGGTTTTTCATTCACAGCCACGCTACAGAAAGCCAATATTGTTTCCGGTGCCTATGTGGAGATCGGACAAACAACGCTTATGAGTCAGCAGGACAAGGCTGACGGAAATGAATCCAAGGCTCCGGAAGCGGCAAAGGAGACCAAGTCAGCAGGGTTAAAGACAACCGTAACCAAGCAGATCAGCCAGAGCGCCTACGCTGCGTATGTGAACAGCTACAATGGAAAGAGCAGTGTCGGTCCGACACAGAGACAGACGCCAAGCCATAACGGTGTATAAGGAGGCAGGAATATGGATGAATTACAGGCGATGGGACTGACAGCAGAAGTGGATTATATCCCCATTGATGCGTCCAAGGTTCCCTATACATTTTCCATTAAACTGGATGACCGGACTTATACCATGACGGTGAAATACAATGATCAGGGCAGTTTTTACACGATGGATCTGGCCATTATGGCCACAGGAGAGGTGCTGTGTTACGGGGATCCTATTCGGTATGGAAGACCGATGTTCCGGGTGATCGAGGACGCAAGGTATCCGCTTCCGGTTATCATTCCATATTGCCTGACGGGCGAGACGGAAGAGGTCACGAAAGAGAATTTTGGAACCGATGTGCAGTTATATCTCCATGAGAGGAGGACGGACTGATGGCTTTTTTCTTAAGATCCGCCGTGCTGCAGATCGGACCGTTGAAGTACAACATGGACGACGGGTTCTATTTTGAGTTTGAGGTGCCATTTTACGATTCTGATCAGCTGGTAACGGCATCCTTCACAGTCAACAACTTGAGTGAAAGTTCCCGCCTGGGTATTCAGAAGAACCAGGTGGTGATCTTAAATGCTGGATACGAAGATGATGTGGGCGCTTTGTTCGTTGGCCAGGTGGCGAGCTGCAGTCACAAGCAGAATGGCGTGGAGTGGCAGACAAAGATCACGGCGACGGCGGCGCTGGATCAGTGGTTAAACTCCCAGATCAATAAGACTTACAAGGAAAACAGCAAAGCGGAAGACATCGTAAGGGATCTGTTGAATGTCTTTGGTCTGGAAGTTGGAATCTTTGAACTGGTTGAAAATGTGACGTATCCACGTGGGCGTGTATGCTCTGGAAAGTTAAAGGATGTTCTGACACAGATTGTTACAGAAGAATGCAAATCCAGGTTATTGATCCGGACAAACCAGATAATCATCAATAATCCGGCAGATGGTGTGAACAGGGGATATCTGTTGACGCCAGAATCCGGACTTCTCTTCCAGTCAGATGATTCGGATGTGACCACAGTGGAAGCACCACAGACGAAAGGAACTGATTCTGAAACCAAGGCGGCAGAACAGAAAACGTGGAAGCGGACCTGTCTGCTGAATTACCGCCTGGGACCGGGAGACATTATCCAGATCCAGTCACGGGATCTGAATGGAAAATTCCAAATTGTTTCCGGAAAGCACAAAGGATCACCTACTGGAAACTGGATTACGGAAATTGAATTCAAAACGGCAGGATAGGAGAGGAAATCATGAGAAAAAGCGCAAATCTTTTAAATGAGGAAGCTAATGAGAGAAGAAATCTGCTCCGGATCCGATGCGCGGATCTGGTTCGGGTGACGGCATTTGACCAAGGGGCAATGACGGTTGATGTGAAACCACTGGTAAAACGGGAAATCAGCGGAACCTATGTTTCCCCGCCTCCTGTCCTGGGTGTGAAGGTGGCTCAGATTCCGATGGAAGTGGAGGTTGAGGGAAAGAAAGGTACTGTCCAGGTAAAAATCAGTCCGGGAGATATCGGAGTGGTTGTTTATCTGGATCAGGACAGTGATAATTCCCTCAAAACCGGAGCGGAGAGTGTGCCAAACTCAACCAGAATCCATTCAGGAGATGATGCAGTCTTTGTCGGTGCAATACAGAAAGGATAGCGGGATGAATGATGCATGGAAAATAGATCCGGATACCAGGGATCTGTGCTTTGATAAGGATGGAATACTGAAGACAGTCTCTGACCAGGAAGCGGCAGTTCAGGGCGTAAGAATGGCGCTGACGGCGTTTAAGGGAGACTTTGACCTGGTTCCAGAGCATGGAACAGACTATGAGAAAATCCTGGGCGTAGAAGCTGATGAGGAGACTATGGACGAGGTTGTAAGGGAGGCCATCTTCCAGGAAGACCTGGTATCTGCGATTGATGAGCTTTCAGTCAGTACCGCAAACCGGACGGTGGAAATCAATTTCACTGGTACTTTAAATAATGGAGAAAAGATCAGCATGGAGGTGAACGAAGGTGAGTGATAACTGGGGTTTGACTGATAAAGGTTTTTACCGGCCAACTTATACCGTACTTTTAAATGCACTGGAGTACAAAGCCAGGGAGTTGTATGGCGATGGAATCAATCTGACCGTCAGATCTCCACTGGGAATCTTTTTGCGGATCCTGGCATGGATCTGGAATATCCTCTTTGCGTGTCTGGAGGATGTGTATAACAGCAGGTTTGTAGATACTGCAGTGGGGACAAGTCTCTACCATCTTGGCAATTCCATTGGTATGCAACTTCTGACGGAAGGAAAGGCAACCGGATATATCAAAGTGACAGGAGAAGTGGGAACCGTAGTTCCAGCAGGTTTTCTGGTGGCGACCAATGGTGGGCTTCAATATACGGTTATGAATGCAGTGACCATTGGAGACAGTGGGACAGTCCTGGCATTAGTGAGAGCTGTAGAGACAGGACCAGAATATAATACGGCGGCGCAAACTGTGCTGGTGATCGTCAATCCATCTTCCGTGGCAGGCATTGAATCAGTCACAAATGATGCGGATATCACAGGAGGACGCCTGAAGGAGACGGATGCGGAATTCCGGGAAAGGTATTATAAGTCCGTTGATTATCCGGGTGGAGTCAATGCCGATGCATTCCGGGCGGCACTTTTAAATGATGTGGAAGGTGTTTCTTCCGTTTACGTTTATGAAAATGATACGGATGAGTTTGACAATACATACAACCTTCCGTCACATTCCATTGAGGTTGTGGTGTATGGGGGTATTGACGAGAGCATTGCAAAGGCAATTTATTCCAGAAGATCCGGAGGAATCCAGACTATAGGAAATACCATGGTCAGTGTGATGACGGCATCCCAGCAGCAGCTTCCTATCCGTTTTTCACGTCCAACGGCGAAAAAGATATGGATCAAGGTGTCTGGGTTGAAAAGGGGGACGGATTATGCTGGTGATGATGCAGTAAAACAGGCATTGCTTGAGTATATTGGAAGCAGCACAGTAGGTGGCCTGGGAATTGGCCAGAATGTGGTTTATATCAAACTTCCTGGCATTGTTGCGGCGGTGCCCGGCGTAGAAGATTTTGACATCGATATCAGTACCGATGGGATCACTTACTCAAAAACTAACATTGAGATCGGCTACAGGGAGAAAGCCATCACAGAAGAAAGTGCGGTGATCATCGAATGAGCTTTGCGGAAAAGATGTTGGAGATGCTGACCAGCTCCTACAACCGGACAGACATCCAGAATCTGAAGGAGAATCAGGAGCCACAGACGAATATTGGGAAATTGTTTTCTCTGGCTGGATGGGGATTTGATCTGATCCGAGATCAGACAGAAAAGGTTCGGTTATGGGATGATATTGATACCATGCGGGGATCGACACTGACCCGATATGGGGACAGTTTTGGTGTAACCAGGGGAGAGGCAAGCGATGAAATTCTCCGGATCATGATCAAGGTTAAGATCATTGCGATGTTATCCTCTGGAGATCTGGATGCGATCATCTGGGCGGCGGCATCACTGTTTGGTGTTGCTGCTGAAGATGTCACGGTAGAGGAGATCTATCCTGCGAAAGTGTATTTGTATATCGATGAGGATAAGCTGAACCAGGAGCATAAAGACATTGCTGGAACGATTGCTGCACTTATGAAGAGAATCAAAGCAGCAGGAGTGGGGATTCGGATTTTCTATAAAACCTACAGTGGTAAGGAAGGACGGCTATATGCTGGAACAGCAATCTGCATGGCTACTTTCCTTACGGCATATCCAAACCCAATCAATAAAGGAACTTTAAAACAGGTGAAATTAAATACAGGAGTGGGAACGCTGATGTACTCAGAAGTGTCCTATCCAGTGATACGGAGGGAATAACATGACAGGAACTGTGTTGACAAACAATGGACTCGCATTGATCACGAAATTAGTGGCCGCAAAAGCCACACTGGAATTCAGCCGAGTTGCGGTAGGAACAGGAAAGGTACCGCAGGGTGTTGATCCACAGGCCATGATCAACTTGAATGCCTACAAAATGGACGCCCAGATCAGTTCTTACGGTGTCAGTCCAGATCAGGAAGATGTAGCCTATATTGTTACCCAGGTCAGCTCTATCGGCGTAAGCGCCGGATTTGCCGTAACAGAAGGCGGCGTCTTTGCAAACGATCCAGATAAAGGAGAAATCCTTTTTGCATACTTGGATCTGACAGAAGATCCACAGTATGTTTACGCAGAGACAGATTCCATCAGTAAATTCGTTGAGATTACCTTTAATGTGCTGATCGGATCGGTAGAAAAGGTAACCGCCTATGTAACACCAGGGGCGATAGTAAAAAAGGTTGAATTTGAAGAGCTGGAAAAGCGGGTAGAAGAAATAGAGAAGCCTACCTTCGAAGACTATACCGGAGATACTTCCGTACCGGCAGCGAGTGCGGCAATCGAGGAGATGAAGTCTAAGAGTAAGCTGGGGGTACTGCTTAGTAATATCAAGGCGGCATTTAAAGGGGCCTGTTTGATTGGGCATATCGTGAATAACTGTGTGACAGATCGGTCGGATTTACCACTGTCGGCGGCGCAGGGGAAGGCGTTGATGGATGCCGTTAATGTGCTAAACACGAAGAAATTTTTGTACGAAGAAAAATCTTTTACAATTTCATATACTGCTGGCATCAACGGAATAAAAATTGGCGTGAACATGAAGGATGGATATATGCCAGTTTCCATACAACCTGTATCTTTGCCGCGTGGAAAAACAACTGTATACTCATTCATGATTAATCATTCCGGAGAAATTTGGACAATGATAAATTCTGGTTATAATGAGGAAAATGTAACTATTGAACTTGGCTTTTTATGGATGAAAAAGTAAGTTATCTTACGGATGTACCGTCAGTATTATTGAATTTTAAGATAATATCCAATAGTGCCTCTTATTAATATGTCAGAACTATTACTGATTTTATTCCAGTTTTGGTCATACAAAGCAACTGTTCCATCCGTGTCTATATTCATGTGAGCAATGGAAATTTTTGATCCTACAAGAGACACAACAAAAGATAAAGCTGAGTTGCCATTAGGCACTGGAAGTTTACTGAAAATCCACGGACGGTCATAGAAAGAATATTGTACATGTTTTCCTAATACAGTTTCTGTGAATTTCTCATATTCATTTGTATAAGATCCAACCTTCGTGTTTTGCACAGTAACTGGAGTATATGCTGAGAGCCTTCTTTCAGATATGATAGAGGTATAAATATCAGAGAGGAGGCTTTCGTATGGATGGAAACGCAAGGTTTCAGGAAGAGATTTTGGCACAGTTGGTGGGTATTATTGACAGGCAAGCGCTCCAAATGGTGGAGGCAGCAGTTGGATCGGTGCTGAGAAATTACGAAGTGGTCAGAAAGGAAACGGCATTATCAACAAATATTGTGGAGTTTCCAGAATTAGATCTATTTTTAGGAAGAATGAGGTACAGAAATTGCGCCGCAGGAACTATAAAACAGTACCGTACAGCGATTATGGGATTTTTGGTCTATGTTGGCAAGCCAGTGGCAGAGATTACGGATACAGATATCCGGAGCTTTTTGGATGAGTATGAACGGATCAGGCAGATCAAAAAACGAACTAAGGATGGAAAAAGACGGATTTTAAGTAGCTTTTTTACATACTTGCTCAATAACGGATATCTTCCGAAGGGGAACCCAATGGTGAGAGTGGAGGCCATTGAGTATACAAAGACAGTTAGACAAGCGTTGACAGCCAGAGAGGTCGAGAAACTTCGGATTGCCTGCGGTTCTGACGTTCGGGATAATGCTATTTTGGAAGTGTTTTTGGCAACAGGTTGTAGAGTCAGTGAGGTGGCTCATATGAGGATTGAGGACATTGACATTAAAGAGGAATGTATCCGGGTGCTTGGCAAGGGAGATAAGGAGAGAATTGTATTTCTGGGTGCCAGGGCAATCGAATTTTTAGAGCAATACCTGGGTGATCGCAAGAGCGGACCGGTTATTGTATCTCTTCGGGCACCGCATCAAGGAATTGGAAAAAATGCCCTAGAAAATATCATTCGCAAGATTGCAGCACGAGCGGGAATAGAGAAAAGGGTATTTCCGCATTTGCTTCGTCACACTTTTGCCACACATGCGTTGAATAAAGGTATGCCGCTGGCTGGCCTGTGTGATTTGATGGGCCATGCCAGCGTGGAGACAACGCGGATTTACGCAAAGAATTCCAGGCAAAAACTCAAATATGATTATGACTTGTATGTATCGGCATAAGTAACGCCGGTGGTAGCAAAAAATAAATACCGGTCCCGGAGGGGCTTGCTTAAGTGCGGTCAGTGACTAGGGTTTAGCACAGTAGGAGAAATTGATGGAATTGTTATGCAGAAGAGATTTTGAACGCTACCAGGGAAAACACGAAGGCAACTAACAGTGTGCAAAAAGACACTAATTTTGCGGAGAATTTTACAATAGGTTATAGCTTACAGCTTCCAGAAGTGTTATATATACGCAATACGAAAACAAACACATTGTATTACGTGAGATTAACCCCAAATTTATGATTAATACGGTGCAAACACTGAAACCATACAGGCTTCTCCTGCAGTATTTTTTACATTTATGCGTACATGATTTGAATTACCTTCATGAGCATTGGCTTTAAATTCAAATTTATCATAGGTATTGTAGATTTTTATAACAGTTAAACCACTAGTATTTTGTTCAATTTTTAGTTCCTGTGCGTTAACAACTAAAAGATATAACTCGGCCCACGTTGAACTCGTACAGATAATTAAAAAACCTGCTCTTTTCAATGGAAGTTTGGATATATCAATCACAAAATCAGCGGTACCACCGGAATAATTGCAGCTGGTGCTGGCAACATATCCGGTAAATTGGCTCTTCGTGTTTAAGTAAATAAATTAAGAAAATTCAGGCCCTTCGGGGTCTTTTATTATACATAAAAATACATTTTTAAGGAGGAAGCAAAATGGAACACATCAAAATCAATGGATCTTCTTATGAGATCCAGAGTATCATGCATCCAGCAGAACACATCTTACAGATTGCATTTAAGGATGCCGTTCCGGAAGACTGGGGAGAAATCCAGCTTTATACCGCTGGCGGCATCCTGGCGACAATTTTGGAAGGCTGGACCACGGTATATCGGTCAGATGGCCAGACGATCTACCTGTCAGATGATGGCAGCATATATACACCACCTGTGGATCCAGAGCCGGTTACACCACCGGAGCCGTATGAACCGACGATTGCGGAGCTGCGGGCCAGCAGAAAGCAGGAGATCAGCCAGGAGTGCGAGCAGGCCATCTACTCCGGCGTCAGTGTTACACTGGCAGATGGATCCACAGAGCATTTTGCACTGACAGAGCATGATCAGCTTAATCTTTTTGGTAAGCAGGTCCAGCTGGCGACCGGAGCAGAGCGGCTGGAGTATCATTCTGATGGTCAGCCATGCCGGTATTATGATGCTGCAGATATGCAGACAATCATTACAAAAGCCATGTGGCACGTAAGTTATCACACGACCTACTGCAACGCCATCAATATGTGGATCAGCGGTGTACAGACTGCGGAGGAGCTACAGCAGATCTTTTATGGTGCTGATGTGCCAGAGCAGTACCAGAGTGAGGTACTCAAAGCATATCTTTTACAGATAGCGGCTATGGCGGGAGATGATGTGGATGCACAAACTACTTAATAAGTATTTATTTTTATTTGATGTGGGTGGCTTGCTCTATGTGTTAATTGAACTAATCTGGCGCGGGCACAGTCATTGGACCATGTTTATCCTGGGCGGTCTGTGCGGCAGTGCGATAGGCAGCTTGGCTGGTGTGGTGGCATCAGCCAAGCTGACCGCCTACCGGATAGAGCAGCTGGAGAAAAAAGTGGATAAACATAATACCGTGATTGAACGTACATATAAACTAGAGGAGACGCAGGCGGTGATGGAAGAACAGATCAAGGTGGCAAATCACAGGATTGCGGATCTGGAAAATCAGAAGGAGGACTCGATATGCAGGTGAAAGATTATGTAAAACCGGAATTACTGGTAGTGGCAGTGGTACTGTATTTTATTGGTGCATGGCTGAAACAGAGTGAGACGGTGAAGGACAAATATATTCCATTGATCAATGGCGCCGTTGGCATCGTGATCTGCGCCATCTATGTATTTGCCACCTGTGTATGCACTGGCAGCCAGGATATTGCCCTGGCCGTGTTTACCGCGATCACACAGGGAATTCTTGTGGCAGGATTATCTACTTATGTAAATCAGATCGTGAAACAGACTGGAAAAGACGAATAGAAGGAGGTGATCCGGATATCTCCCGGCAGTCAGGGTTATGGCTGCAGGTTGTGACATCACAACTTTGTGCCGGCACAAAAATAATTGGTAGAATGAAAACTGATTGTATGCTATAATGCGAATGTTACCGCCCCTATACCGGTAAGGAAAGGGGGTGTTCCTCAGATGGAAATGATACTTTCTTTTATTGTCACAGTTGTGGCCGGTGTGGTTTGCCACCTCATCTGCAAATGGTTAGACAGTGACAAGTAGTCGGTAACTAGCCTATGGTTTAAGCCACCATACAAAATGGAATAGAAAAGCCCAAGGATTCGCGGTCCCTGGGCTTTTCGTTTTGTGTTCCCTAGATGGTGGTACTTTCTTTTTGCCTATCGGCATTATAGCATATGCAGAAACAGTTTTCAAGATACTATAAATACAAAAATTGACCAGGGAGCCAAAATCCTGGTTTTTCATATTATAAAGAAAAGAGGACAAATTTATGAGAGATATTACATTATGCCATCCGCGCCTCCAGAAACTAGCCACAGAGCTGATCCAGAAATGTTCTGCCCAGGGCCTTCAGATCAAAATTGGTGAAACTCTCCGCACCAGATCGGAACAGGATACTCTATATGCCCAGGGGCGCACGACACCAGGAAACATTGTGACCAATGCCAAAGGCTCCAGCTACAGCTCCTATCATCAATGGGGAACTGCCTTTGACATTTACCGCGCTGATGGCTGTGGGGCTTATTATGATAAGGATGGCTTTTTCACCAGAGTTGGGGCGATTGGCGTATCCATCGGATTAGAATGGGGCGGAAATTGGAAATCCATCGTGGATAAGCCTCATTTCCAGCTTCCGGATTGGGGAAGCAGCACCATCGGGATCAAGAAAGAGTTTAAGACACCGGAAGAATTTATGAAAACCTGGAAAGAAGCGGAGAAGTAGAAACAGTTTAAGACAGCCATCGGGGCCACGCAGCAGGAGCCAAGGTGGGTAAAAGATGATAAAGGCTGGTGGTACCAGAATGCTGATGGCACCTGGCCAAAGAGCGAGTGGCGGCTGATCAACCACCACTGGTATCTATTTGGCTCAAACGGATATATCAGAAAAGGCTGGCACCGTTGGAATCCGGACACAAAACAGGTAGATCCGGATGATGGTTCCGGTGATTGGTATTATCTTCAGGAGACCGGAGATTTAGAGGGAGCCTGCTGGCATGGAACCGAAAAAGGATCTCTGGAGATCTGGCACATAAAATAGAAGAAAAACTTCCTATATCTAAATACACTCTGGTAGCCTGACTGAGTCATAAAATCTCCCATAGGTTTCTGCACTCTGGTGGCCCGGATGGAGAAATGGGCGCTTCCATGCGTTACCTTTCTCAGCGCTACGCCATGCCTTATGATGTGGGTAAAGCAGTCCTCACTGATATCGGTACTGAGGAACTGGCTCATCTGGAAATCGTAGCAGCAATCGTTCATCAGCTGACCAGAAACCTCACGATGGAAGAAGTCGAAAACTCTGGCTTTGGGCCTTACTATATTGATCATACCGCCGGAATCTGGCCTCAGGCGGCAGGAGGGGTGCCGTTTAATGCCTGTGAGTTCCAGTCCAAGGGCGATCCAATTACGGATCTGTGTGAGGATCTGGCAGCAGAACAGAAAGCCAGGAGCACCTACGATAACATCCTCCGCGTCGTCAAAGACCCGGAGGTCTGCGATCCGATCCGCTTCCTCAGAGAGCGGGAAGTGGTTCATTTCCAGCGTTTCGGTGAAGCCCTGCGTAATGTACAGGATCACTTAAGCAGTCGCAATTTCTATGCGCTGAACCCGGCCTTTGATAACCCGGCGAAAGCAAACTGCTGCAAATCGTAGAGTTAACCAGTTACTGTACACGGGAAGATATTTCTGAACTGTAGACTTAACCAAAAAATCTGGAAGAATTTAGGAAGAATGCCTATTGCAAATTCAGGGAGAACGTGTTAAGGTATAGATACAAAGATTTGTATACAAATTTTAAAAGTTGTATACAAACAAAAAATTCAGAAAAGGAGAATGTATCATGGAAAACAAGACAAATTTTTCCCTGGAAGGTAAAGTAGCTCTGGTTACAGGTGCTTCCTATGGTATCGGATTTGCAATCGCAAAGGCTATGGCTGGTGCAGGCGCAACTATCGTATTCAACGATATCAAGCAGGAGCTGGTAGACAAAGGTCTTGCTGCATATAAAGAAGAGGGCATTACTGCTCATGGTTATGTCTGCGATGTAACAGATGAGGATGCAGTAAACGCATTTGTTAAGAAAGTAGAAGAAGAAGTTGGCGTGATCGATGTCTTAGTAAACAATGCCGGTATCATCAAGAGAATCCCGATGATCGAGATGGCAGCAAAAGACTTCAGACAGGTTATTGATGTTGACTTAAACGCTCCATTTATCGTATCCAAGGCAGTGATTCCAGGCATGATCAAGAAGGGGCATGGCAAGATTATCAACATCTGTTCCATGATGTCCGAGTTTGGCCGTGAGACTGTATCTGCATATGCAGCTGCAAAGGGCGGCTTAAAGATGCTGACCAAGAACATTTGCTCCGAGTACGGCCAGTACAACATT